>ERZ773083.365-NODE-365-length-38375-cov-3.981550_pt1 | contig 38375 bp, 28 predicted proteins | sample MGYA00511465_ERZ773083 | MGnify/ENA primary metagenome ERZ773083 (study PRJEB29015, sample SAMEA2738001) | human oral metagenome | biome: human oral; feature: human-associated habitat; material: dental | place: China | collected 2060 ... | reverse complement strand
TGAGTTTCACCCTTGCGGGCATACTCCCCAGGCGGTACACTTATCGCGTTTGCTTTGGCACTGAAGCTCTTGCCCCAACACCTAGTGTACATCGTTTACAGTGTGGACTACCAGGGTATCTAATCCTGTTCGATCCCCACACTTTCGCATCTCAGCGTCAATTATCGGCCAGAAACCCGCCTTCGCCACCGGTGTTCTTCCAAATATCTACAGATTCCACCCCTACACTTGGAATTCCAGTTTCCCTTCCGTAATTCAAGCTATACAGTACCCAATGCTATTCTAGGGTTAAGCCCCAGGATTTCACATCAGGCTTACATAGCCGCCTACATGCCCTTTACGCCCAATAATTCCGAACAACGCTCGCCCCTTACGTGTTACCGCGGCTGCTGGCACGTAATTAGCCGGGGCTTATTCGTCGATTACCGTCATCAGATGAGCATTCCCTCTCACCCTTATTCTTCATCAACAAAAGGATTTTACAACTTTTCAGCCTTCTTCATCCACGCGGCGTCGCTCCGTCAGACTTCCGTCCATTGCGGAATATTCTTAGCTGCTGCCTCCCGTAGGAGTTTGGGCCGTATCTCAGTCCCAATGTGTCCGTTCACCCTCTCAGGCCGGATACCCATCGTCGCCTTGGTGGGCCTTTACCTCACCAACTAGCTAATGGGACGCAAGCTCATCCTCAAGCGAAGCCGTAGCTTCCTTTCCTCAACATCTCTTGTGATATGCCGAGTGTATTCGGTATTACCTGCTATTTCTAGCAGCTATCCCCATCTTAAGGGTAGATTACCCACGTGTTCCTCACCAGTCCGCCACTCTAGGAGAGAAGCAAGCTCCTCTCTTGCCGTTCGACTTGCATGCTTAAGACGCGCCGCCAGCGTTCGTTCTGAGCCAGGATCAAACTCTCCATTATTTTATTTCAAACACCCCGAAGGGCGTCTGATCTCAATAATTTTGAAAGCAAGTCCCGTTTCTTTTATTTTAGGAACGTTGACCTTTAAGAGAAAGAAAAAATAACAATGCAAAGCAATTATTCATCGCCCTACACACCCTCTTTCTCTCTCAATTCTTTGTTCTACGCTTATTTCCTTACCAAAGATTTTTCACTCTTTGGCTTTTTCTTCTTTCCCTTCCCTTTAATTTCAAAGACCAGTTTGCTTAACTGCGCTTCGCCTTGGCATCGCAGCAAGCGAAAAAGAATATATCAAAAAACCATTCGTTTTGTCAAGTACCTTTTGTTCTTTTTTATTTTTATTTTTTTAAGTCAAGACCGAGTTAAAGAACGCAAGAGAACGGCGACAAACTCACGAACATGCAATGCCCACAATATGAAAACACTATAGGCAAATTTCTCACCAAACCACTAAGCCGTTTTGAGAAAAATTCCTTCAAGAATTAATTGCAATATAAATTATTATAGAAAGGAATAAAACTATGGAGAATAGGGGATTCGAACCCCTGACCTATTGATTGCGAACCAATCGCTCTACCACCTGAGCTAATTCCCCAAAGCGGTATTGAGTATATAGTTTTTAGATAAATTGAGCAAGTGCTTTTTAGGACATACGAAAAATTTTTATGTACTATTAAAACAATGTGGCACGTTATATTATAAAGAAATACCCCTAAAGACCTCGGTTTCTAGAGCTGCCTAAAGGTATAAAAATACAAAATATAATCCTTGACTTTTCCAGCAAAGTCCCGTACACTAAACATATGAACTTGAAAACCGTTTTGACACCTGAAACTGTCAATCTCCATTTAAAAGGAACCTCTAAAGAGGAAATTATTGATGAATTACTTGAAATGCTTGTTCAGGCAGGAAAAGTAAAAGATAAAGCCGTCGCCCGCGCTTGCGTATTAGATCGTGAACGAAAAATGTCTACGGGAATGAAGCATGGTATTGCAATCCCGCACGGAAAGACCGATTCGGTTAACGATCTCGTTGCCTGTATCGGCATTTCGGATCATCCGGTCGATTTCGATTCACTGGATCAAGAGCCATGCCGTATTTTTATTATGACACTTTCACCGATTGACAAAACAGGACCGCACTTGCAGTTCTTGGCAGAAGTCAGTCTGCTGTTCAAGAGTGCCGAAAAACGGCAAGAAATATTGAATGCAACTGACAAGTCCGATATTATCCGTATCTTGACCGAATAGTGTACACGACTGGAGCAAATGCACTTAAACTAACAAAGCATGAGGAGGTTTTATGCTTGTAAATGTATTAACAACAGGAGACGATGTAAGTGAAAAACTAAAGACATACTGCAATGGGCTGCCTGATGTCGATAAGAAGGTTATGGATGCTGCATCCGATGAAGGAAAAAGCTTTATGGGTGCGCATGGCGTATCTGCAGCTCCGATGGTTGTCGTACTTGATGAAGACGGAAAGGATTTGTTAAAGACTACCGATATGAGCGAACTTGAAAAGTTCTTTTCTTAAATTTCTGCAAACTTAATTTAAAAACCTCTCGGAAGCATTATTCCGAGAGGTTTTCTTTTAATATATGGCTATATTTTCTCTGCTTTACAAGCAAAAGCGCCGCACCGTATTTAAAGATTTTTATACATATTCCAAGTTGATTCAATCAATGTTTTGATATCGGAGTATTTCGGATTCCAGCCTATCGTTTCGCGGGCATGCTGAGATGTTGCATAAAGCTCGGCGGGGTCTCCGGCACGGCGGCCGACAAAGCGTGCGGGTATTGCCTTTCCGGTAATAGAGCGCGCTGCGGTAAGCATTTCGCTGACAGTAATGCCAACTTCGCTGCCAAGATTGACGATAAGGCTGTTGTCAGTTTTATCGATATAGTGCAGCGCGTCGGTATGCGCTTTCGCAAGGTCACTGACATGTACATAATCACGGATACAAGTGCCGTCGCGTGTAGGATAATCATTGCCGAAAATCTGAAGTTCTTTCCGCATACCGGCAGCGACCTCCATAATAATCGGCAAAAGGTTTTGCGGATTCCGCTCGAGCCCCTTAACGGCGCCGGACGGATCATAGCCTGCGGCATTAAAGTACCGCAACGATGCAAACTTGACCCCCTTGAGCCGGTCATACCACTGCAAAAACTCTTCGGTTTTGAGCTTGGTAAACCCATAATAACTTTCAGGATTTTTCGGATGCTTTTCGTCAATTGGTAGATATTCCGGCGAGCCGTAGACGGCTGCCGATGACGAAAACACAAAGCGGAGGCACCCATGCTTAACCGCGGCATTTAAAATGTTCATCGTTGCCGAAATATTATTGATGGAGTATTTTTCAGGGGTAACCATCGATTCCCCCACCGCTTTAAATGCAGCTAAGTATACAGCCCCGTCAAATCCGCGGGCAAAAGCTGCATCAATATCGTCACTGTGTCGGGTATCTCCTGCAATAAATTCCGTACCCGGGAAAATATTGCATAATTGTCCCGTCGATAAATTGTCGAATACCGTAACTGAATGCCCGGCTTCCAGCATCGCTTTAACTACGTGGCTGCCGATATATCCGGCTCCACCGATAACCAATACACGCATAATAATCCTCTTATAAATCCGCTCTATTTGAGCGCTATGTATATGAAACCTCCAAAAAGCTGTAGATTTTAGAGGTTTTTCTTCGGCGGATTCCGTAATGCCGTTATACTCCGCAATCGTTTTATCAATTCTTTATCCTTGCTTAAAGTTTCTATCGGAAACGACAGTCGGTATGTCCAGTTCGAATCACTGACCGTACCGGGGATGTTAATCCGCTCATCCTGCGGCTTGACCGTATGTATTTCATCAATCATGAGTCCCAACCAATCTTGTATGGGAAAGATGGCAAAAACCGACGGAACTTTGACTAAAGCGCTCAATAAGGCTGCAGCTAAGTCCGCCGTATAGGTCGGCTTTTTCCCGTCGATAGGACACAGGGCTCTCCGTATATTACCATCAATACGCAGAGCATTAAAGAACGAAAGCATATCTGCATAAGACAATTCTTCCTCCCACCATTCCCGCAGTGTCGAAGAATCATGCACGGAAGTTACCGCAACCGCTTCTTGAGGATAGTCGCACAGCGGAATAAAAGGGGCACCGTCCTTTTCCCATTCACGTTCCCAGCGGAATACCCGCAGGCTCAAAATATGTAATTTTCCCAGAATTTCTGGCAATGCCGCAGGTTTCGCGCCCAAATCTTCGGCGCATGGCTGCATATCGACGGAAGCACATAATTCCGACAAAATATCTTCTGCCTGCACTGCCCACAGTTTGTTTTGCTCTGTTTCTTTCTCTTCGACCAACAATGAAAATCGTCTTTGTTCGTCCTCCGATAGCGTTCCCCATGCGGTTGTATTCCGGTATAGATATGCCGCAGTATACACAACTGTTCCCCGTAAGTCTTTTCCGGCTTTTACAAGCATACGGTCAGTCCATTTTTGCCGCAAAGCTGTTTCTACTTCCGGCGGCAGCCCGCAACGACGTATATCCACTTCGCTTTGTATTTCATCTTTAAAAAGCCAGAGCTCTTCCGTACCGATTCTATCGGCAACTTTATGCAATAACCCATGCGCATACAAATAGTCGCCGTTCACCGCAGTTTGAACGATATCGGTATTGATATGCGGCTCTGCCATCCATCGAATACGTTCTTGGGAAAAACCGGCTTTTCTTAAATCTTTCATTGTGATTTCCGCATAAGGGATGGGTTTTCCCAAAAGCCCTGTTGTTTCCCCTTCGGGAATAGCCCAAATTCTAAAAAAACCTAAGATATGATCAAGCCGGTACGCATGATAATACTGCGATGCATGGGCGAGCCGTTCCTTCCACCAACGGTAGCCGGTTGCTTTTAAATTTACCCAGTTGTAAATAGGGAAACCCCAATTTTGTCCCGTAGGATTATCTCCATCAGGAGGACTGCCCGCACGAAGATCACTGCGGAAATATTCGGGGTGCGCCCACACCTCTACGGAATCCTCGTTCATCAAAATCGGAATATCGCCTTTTACCGAAATCCCGTTATCGGCACAATAGGCAATGGCTTTTAACAGTTGTTTATGCAGATGCATTTGTACCCACGCATAGAACAGATGTTCTCGTTTCAAGACAGAATCGTTCCATGCAGCAGTGATTTTCGCCGTTGAAGGAGAACGCATATCGGCACATTCTTTCCAGTCCTTCCACGAAGCATGATAGTTTTGCCTCTTGATATTTTTAAACACTGCATATTCGATTATCCACGGATTTGCCTTTATCCATTCCGCAAGCTCACCGGTCTGAGAATCCGCAATAATCTGTGATTCAGCCTTATTAAATACGGCATGCAGCAGTACATTTTTTTCGTGAAGTATATCCCGGTACCGAAAACGTTCCGCCGGAGTGTTCGGTCTAAAGGCAGTGCGTATTTTTTTTATCTCAGCTTTGAAGGTATGCGCTTCCGGTATATCATCCAAGCAGATATAGAGCGGATGCAATGCAAAAGCCGAAAGAGCATTATATGGAGAACTGTCAGTACCTGTATCATTGACGGGCAAAAGTTGGATAATACGCAACCCTGCTTTTTTACAAAAGTCGGCAAAAGGAATAAGATCGGAGAACTCACCGACACCACAGCTTTTTTGACTATATAGAGCGGAAACCGGTATGGCAGCCCCGCATAAGGCCTGATTAAGCGGTGAACATTTCATTTCATCTCTCCTCGCTACTTGAGCCTATCATAGACCAAAAACGGAAAGTTAGAAAGGGGGAAGTGTCAAAACAACAAACATTATTCCATTTGACAAAAGGCCGTATGCGTATTACCGTGTAGAGAGAAACTTCAAAATCCGCCGATTTTTGGAAATCTCCCTATAATGCTCTATAAAGGAAAGATATATGAAAAACGTACCGGCAGAAACTCTCCGACACAATATAAAGTATTTGGATTTACTCTCCCGCTCATTTCCCAATGTTACCGCCGCAGTTGAAGAAGTGGTCAATCTGAAAGCTATCCTGAATTTACCGAAAGGAACCGAGCATTTTTTGACGGATATACACGGAGAAGCGGAAGCATTTAATCATGTGATGCAAAATGCGTCGGGCGCTATCCGGCGGAAAGTCTCCGAAGAACTCAGCTCAACAGTCAGCATCGATGATTTAGAAGAGCTCACCACGCTTATCTACTATCCTAAGGAAAAGCTCGAACTGATCAAAGCGGAAAAAAAGGCCAATATTACAAACTGGTACGAATTAACTATTTATCGGTTGGTACGGGTGGCGCGGGCAACTGCTTCGAAGTACACGCGGTCAAAGGTGAGGAAACTGCTACCGAAAAGTTTTGCTTACATAATGGAAGAGCTGCTGCAGGAGGATGAACACCGCTTTAACAAGAAGGATTATTACAGCGAAATTATCAAAAGCCTTGTGGAATACGGACGTGCGGATTTATTCATCATCGAGCTGTCCGAAGTGATAAAAAAATGCACCATCGATCACCTGCATATTATCGGCGATATTTTTGACCGCGGCCCGTCCCCGCATAAGGTGATGGATACGCTGATGGCGCAGAACAGTCTTGATATCCAGTGGGGCAACCACGATATCCTCTGGATGGGGGCTGCTGCGGGATGCCGTGCATGTGTTGCAACGGCGATACGGATTGCGCTCCGCTATTCCAATATCGATTCCATTGAGGACGGATACGGGATTAGCCTCTTGCCGTTGGTGAGTTTTGCACAGCATGTGTATAAGGATGATCCATGCACGCAGTTTATGCCGAAGGTAAACGAGAAAAAGCCCTTCGATGTCGATGCGGAACTGCTGGCAAAAATGCATAAGGCAATCAGTATCATTCAATTCAAACTTGAAGAAAACATCATCGAGCAAAATCCTTCATATAATATGGAACACCGGAGGATACTGCGTACTCTTAATCCTGCTGCGGGCACCATCGAAATTGAAGGAAAGACCTATACCCTGAACGACACCTCGTTCCCGACCATCGATCCCGCGCACCAAACAGTGCTTACCGACGAAGAACAGTACCTCATCGATACGCTGACCAATACGTTTATGGCAAGCGAAAAACTCAAGCAGCATGTCAGGTTCTTGTATGCAAAGGGGAGCATGTACCGACGCTATAACGATAACCTGCTTTTCCATGCCTGCCTGTTGCTAAACGAGGACGGCAGCTTTAAGGAGAAAGAGATAGACGGCGCCGTATATTATGGCAAAAGCCTGATGGATAAATACGACCAAATGGCACGGGAAGCCTACTTTTCCGGACAGAATGCAGACTTTCTGTGGTTCTTATGGTGCAATCAGGATTCGACGCTGTTTGGCAAGACGAAGATGACCACCTTTGAACGCTACTTTATCGATGATAAAGCAACGCATAAGGAGCCGTCCTCGCCGTACTATAAGCTGATGGAACGGGATGACGGAACACTTGCCGCACGGATTCTCAAGGAGTTCGGACTAAGCGGCAACGCTCATATCGTTAACGGGCATACACCGGTCAAAGTTGTAAAAGGCGAAAGTCCGATTAAAGCGGGCGGCAAGCTCTTGGTCATCGACGGCGGATTTTCAAAAGCCTACCAAAAGACCACCGGTATTGCAGGCTATACGCTTACCTATAACTCTTATGGGATGACGCTGATAAGCCACCACCCGTTTGAGTCCGTTGACAAAGTTTTACGCGAAGGCTTCGACATTGAATCGACCAAAGAGGTAATCGAAACTTTAGTTGAACGAAAGCGGGTTGCAGATACCGACACCGGCGCCGATATGAAGGAAAAAATCCAAAATTTGGAAATGCTGATCAGCGCCTACAACAAGGGCATTTTAAAACAGCAGGATTAACGACGCGAATACTTTTCCGTATACCGCTGTGCAGCAGCCGGTTCCGGTTCGTAGTACCGTTTGATGCGGATAAGCCGCTGTGCGATAGCGGCAAGGTTGTCTCCCCTACCGAGACCGTAGAATGCCAACGCCGCATCACCGATCAACTCTCCGTCGGCAAAAGCGGGAAGCGCAAAAGTTCTGCCGGTCATATCGGCCTTCATTTGGCACCAGATAGCATTATGCGCCTGCCCGCCGGATAAGGTATACACAGGATGAAACCCGGAAGCCTGTTCAAGTAAATCACAGCCGTGCCGGATACGGAAGGCAAGCTCCTCTACAAAGGCGCGCCCCTGTCCCGCAAAGGTTGCGGGATACGCACCCGATGCGACAAACGGTTCCGCGGCGATCCGTTCCATTGCAGCGATGTAATCGTTACCTAAAAACCCGTGAGATACCAGAAACGAAGAAAACGCTGCACCGGATGATGGAATAACGGATGACAGATTCCACAAATCAGGCATAACCGACGGCAACAGCAGTGTTTTTTCAGCACGGTGCGGCTGCGAGATGCAAACGTTAATGCCCTCACTTGAACCGGCACGGTCGCAGGCGGTACCCGCCGTCAGCGTTCCCGTCCCGATAAGCGCCGCGATAAAATCCGGTACACCGGCGATAACCGGAATACCGCAAAAGTATCCGATCACCGTACCGGCGGCTGTGAAAGGCGGCAGCAAACCGGCTAGTCTTTCCGTATCGATATGCAGCGCTTCCGAAAACCGGAAAAGCTCTTCTTTACTCCAATATGCTGCCTCGTAGCGCGGATCAGGGAGGCTGGTTACCGCCGCGCCGGTTAAAAGGTAAGAGACATATTCCGGCCCAGAAAAAAGCTGCGCGGCGCTGGCGAATACATCAGGATACTTTGCACGGAAAGCCGCAATCCGCGGCAAAAAAAGGGACAGCCCCGTCGGCGGGATAGATGCAGCTCCATCTTGCGGCGCCGGTACAGTAGCTCCCTGCTGCCCCGATACGGTAAGCCCTTGCGACACAGGTTCATTCCATAAAAACAGGGTATCGTTTTTTGCCGCATCAATAATACCGTTCATAACATCATCGGGGGGGAGAGACGCGGAGAATAAATGCCTGTCAACGTTGATATGTATCTTGGGTATGCGTCCGGCAGAGTTTATGTTTGCTTCCGGCACACGGCGATTTTGAGGTACGGCAACAAGCGAAGGACCATTTCCGGAAACACAAATAGCTTCTACCGTATAATCAGCGGGTAAGATATGCCATGCAGCAAAAAAGGCCTGCACCCAGTCTACCGCCTGAACAGGCTGAGGGTACAATAAGCGTATAAACTTGAGTACTGTTCCGTCCTCGGTAATAAACGCTGCTTTTAGCGACGACGTACCGATATCGGCACATAAAATACCACGTTGCATGAACCTATTGAGCGCCGCCGGAGAAAGATTCGTCGTTCGCAAGTATTCGGTTTATATCGCCGTCATCAACTTCCGAACGAGTATGTACAGAGGCAAAACGGGTACTATACCAATCAACCCGCCGAGTAAGGAACATCAACAGTGCAACAACACAGAAAATACCGATACTGCCGATAAGCAGTGCATAATCTTCCGATTGCAATATGCCGAACAATAAAAAATAGGATATGGCTTGCACCGCCGTTAACAAGACACCCCAACGGATTTGCTTAAAAATTGCCGCAGTATAAAACCCGACAACGGTACACACACCAGCCGTCGCAATCAAATAGCTAAGGCTAAACGAAATATGTTCGGAAAAAGACAATAACAGCAAGTAAAATAACACATCAGCAAGCCCGATAAGAAAATACTGGATGGGATGAATCCGCACCGCGCTCCACAATTCACATAAAAAGATCGCTAAAAACGGCACCGCTAAAAAAAGGAGCGCATAAGTAATGCACCGCTTTACTTGCGAATAATGATTAACGGGAGTGATAAAACCGATCTTTACCGTTTCGGGCGAACTGCGGAGACTTGGAGAAGCTTTTGTCGCATAACTGTCGTATTCATCGTACACATCCGTATCTTTGGATATACTGAAATCTTGAGCTCTCCAGCTGCGGGGAAATACCGTGCTTAACCCGGAAATACGCCAGTCGGCGGAAAAGCCCGAATTGTCGAGTGTTCGGTTTTTCGGCAGCCATCCTCCCGCAAAGCTGGGAGCAGACCATGTCGACTGTACGGCAAAACTGTTGTCCGCAGCAAGCGGTACGATACAAAGGCTTTTACCCCCTTGGATGGAAACGGAACCCTCTATCGAAAAACCGGAGCGCACGATATCTTCCGGCATCATGTAATAAACGGCATTGCGAAACGGAGAGGCTCCAGCAGGAGCGGTCAGTGCTTCAAGCAGCGGTTTACCGTTCCCATAAAGCGCAGGATAAGCGGTTAATGTCTTTTTATCTTTTATTCCAAGGATAAGTACCGCATCCTTATAACGGATATTTTTTTCCGCGATATTGAATTGACTAAATTGGAACCCGGAGAATGAGGCGGTTACTGCAAGATCGCCGTTAAAAACAGGTACGGTAAAGATACCCCGCGAAAGGCGATAGGGATTAATCTGTGTTACCAGATTATATGTTTCAGGAACCGTGAGGATATAGTCCGTTTTTTTCCCTTTTTGCACAACCTTCCTTGACGAATCTGTGTATTCGACTAATTCATCATACGGCACGGCAAGCAAAAGCCCCTCAATAACAGGCTCCCCCCCTGCCGGTTCCATGATAGACGCTTCGGCAGTCCGTCGATACCCTTCCCGATCATTAACAAGCGAGCGGATAAATGCAAGCGGGATAAGCAGTACCAACATCATAACCAAAATGATAACAGGCTTTATCCACGCTGCTTGATGGGGAAATAGTGATTTCTTCGGTATAGCAGCGATAATCTCTGTTGATTGTTTTACATCCATATCAACCACGGCCTTGCTTAATCTTGTTTATTATCCGTCTTATGCTGCGCGTTCGAATCCGCAGTATGGAGCATCCGTTCGATAATATCCCTATTATCCAATAGACCGCTTAAAGACTGATTATGATGCAATCGCGAAATCGTTTGCGCAAATAGTCCCGAAACATCGGTTGAAATATACCATTCTTTCTTGAGCAACTCTTCGTGGTATACCGCATTAGTACCGATGATGCGGTAAAAAAAACCTTTTTGATAGGCTTCATCAAAAAGTTGGGTTGCATCACCGGTGAAGAACGGCAAACTCACAGCTGCAATAACTTTTTTTGCGCCCTTGTTTTTAAGGAACTCCATCGCCTTTAATAAGGTTCCGCCTGTACCGAGCATATCATCGGCAAGGAAGGCGGTTTTGCCGGTCACATCCCCTAATAAGTTAATATTGACAATATTGGATTGCTTTGCATTTTGCGTAACGACGGAATAGTCCCGCTCTTTATAAATCATCGCAAGCGGTTTTTTTAGGCCGCTGGAATAAAATTTATTCCGATCTACCGCACCGCTATCGGGAGCAACAATAACAAACTCTGCATTGGGATCGGCAAGATTTTCAATCTTTGAAAGTTCGCGCATAATCTGATAACTTGCATGGAGGTTTTCGATACGAGCCGTATGAAAGGCATTCTCAATCTCACGAGAATGGATATCCAGTGTAATGATTTGATCGACGCCGAGTGTTTCGTAAAAATGGCCTAACATACTAGCAGTTAGTCCTTCACGCCCCTTCTTTTTATGTTGCCGACTATATGGATAGACGGGAACTACCAGTGTAATATGTGCAGCTCCGGCATAGCGTACGGCGTCGATGGTTACCATCATCGACATAAGATGATCATTCACCGAAAAAACATGCTGATTTTTACCTTCATTCACCCAAAGCGGATAATGGTTTTCTACATCTTGAAAAATAAATACGTTCTTACCGCGGATACATTCCAATATTTCAGTCTTAAATTCACCGTTTGTAAAATAGGTAAAACGAGCATTCACTTTAAATCGGGGAACGCGAATTTTTTCAATCTCGTTATTTTCATGTAATCCGGAAGAAATAAGGTCGTTATAAAAATTGATGTCCCGGATAAGTCTTTCTTTTTGTAAATTATATCGTTTTATTAACTTGTCTATCTTTCTATTAAGTTTTTCTACATAAATATGTTTTAAGTGTTTAATTACCGCATCGGCAAAATGTTCGCCGCCCGGACACGCCAGAATTGCCAAATTCGCAGAACCGGAGTATGTCATACCCGCCCCCTCATGTCGGAATAAATTTGAGCATTAGTTTACATATTTCACAAAAAAATTCAATCGGTATCGGGCAATGCTTAGAAACCAAGACCGATACCAAGCTTTATCCCCAGACCGGACAGCGTTGTAAATGCCCGCTTGAAATCCTGCGAGGCAACGGATGCAGCAAGGTTAAACGTAAACCAACGCGAATCTATAAAAAGACAAAACTCATGCTTCCACATCCGTTCGACATATCGGCTATCCAAATATACGCCGAGCACCTTTGCAAAACGGCTTTCAATTTTAAGCCCTCCGTCTACATAATACGGCTTTGCATTAAGAATCGGAAAAGCAAGAAATGGTGATAAAATCAAGTAATCATTTTGAAACGGCTTAAAATCGGCGCCGATACTTACCTTACACGGGCGCATAATTTTCTTTTTAGCCAAGGTACCGGAAAGGCTCGTTTTTGTTGTTTGGTTAAAAAAGGAAGTACCCCCACTCGTAATACCGTCTAAAAGGTTAGCCACAGAACCGTCATAGTTAAATGTCGCCTGCATACCTTTCGTCGTTACGATCGGCATAATCGGTAAGTAGTCGATACCGCCCGTAATCGCGACCCAACCTGTTGGCCGGAATACACCGGTTAAACTTAAATCAACACCGCCGTTTTTTAAAACCTCAAGTATAGAAAAATTTCTATTGGCTAAATAATCCGGTAGATACCCATAAATATTTGCAGTACCTTGAGCTTTCAGTGTAATACCATCAACCACACCGCCTGTCATATGCGGAGACAGACTATATGTTCCGCTGGGATTTTCCATATATGCGACAGGTGCAAAATATGCAACCCGTGCCGAAAAACCGTAAGTCGGATTATTAAACTGATACATTAGTCCGGCATCAGCGAACACATTGATCTTTGCATTCAAAGTACCATGAATTGTCTGACCGGTTGCAATCGCCGGGTTACCGTTAGCCGCAAGATCAAGCAAACTCTTCGGTAAATTTCCCCATACATCCCCATTAGCGGTAATAGAAAACTTTACCGTATGTTTTTCCAATACGGTAAACCGGAAAAATGTGTCAACATCCAAAAGCGCACCTACATGTATGCCCGATTTCATCGTATCTTTTGAAAGTTGATTAAGGTCGATAACCAATTCAGGCCGAAAAAAATCCAACACAGAAACCATATTATTGGCAGCGGTAGCCGAAACAACAAATCCCGTATGCAGAGAGAACGGACGAACCTTCTTAGGCTGCTGTGTCGGTTCATTCATTTCAACCGACTGTGATACATCTTTCTGCTCTTGCGCTTTATTGTTCTGTTCCGGGGCAATTCCGGCGCCGGAAGATTCGTCTTTAGCATTTGCGTTTGGAGCCGGCGAAGCCGGGAATTCAGTCACTCCGGTATCCGTATGAGCTGCCGGCGCGGCAGAAACGTTTTCGGCAGCAGCAGGCAGTGCGGTACTGCCGTTATCAGCAGCAGAAACGGCAGCGGACGCTTCGCTTTCGGGTAGAGCAGCCGCATTTTCTTGGGGAGACCCTGCCGCTATCTCATCGGTTTTAACACTGCCGGCTGGGGCTGCCTGTTCGGTTACTATTTTAGAATCGGTACTCGTACCTACCGCATCCTGCCCGAACGCTGTAGCAAGACCTAGTACGATATATAATACAATAAACCATTTTTTTTTCATTTTACTTTCCTCAGGATATTCCGGTAATTAGTTCACTTTCATCGAATAATTGATATCCGTTTCCGCTAAGACAGTAATCGATGCACCCAGTTTAAAATCACGCTTCAACGAATATGAGCCTTGCGGTAGTTCCAACACCACCTCCGGTGAGACGGGATACTTTTCGAGAAGCTTTTTCAATTCTGAAGAAGTGAGCGTTACCGTCTGCTCTCCTGCAGCCGCTGTTATCTTTTTTTCAATGGGGTTGCCGAAATCATCGTTAATAGGATTACCTAAACCGTCTTTGAATTGCAATATACATTTAGGCACAGAACCGCTCAAATCATTTTTTAAGTTAATATGTACATTAAGTGCCTGTAATGAATCTAAAATCTGATCATCAAGGCCGAAAGGTTTATCATGAGCACTACGCCTGCCGAATAAATCGGTGCCGGACATATTTATACCGAACATATCCATCAATGAAAACGTACGATTCGACGCTACTTTAAAACCTACCGGCACATCCAAAACAAGATCGATACTTACCTTCGGCTTTTTATCTTTGAGAGTATTATACTTCGCACGGGTAATCGGAATTTCCCCCATATTAAGCGTACAGGTAAGTTGCAAATTTTTCGGATAGTCGTTCATAATACCCGCCAAGGTTTTTGTAATACCGGACTCTCCCTGCTTTATAGAAAGCATAGCATCCGGAATAGCGCCCGTAAATATTTTATCCGAAGGGAATGTACCGACAGGAAGTGCTTTTAAGGCAACATTGTTTTTGTCTACCAAGACTGCCGATGTATCAGTCGTCTCTCCCGTCTTAATATACGTTGCCGTTAATTTTACATTCATTTTTGTACTTCCAAGCAACCCCGAATCGGAGCCCGCATAAAAATACGCAGGAATTTCTTCCAGTTTTATGCCGGAATCTTTCAATTTTGAAGTCAGCTCGGATAAGTCCATCTTGCCCGTCTGTGGGAAAGAAACGGTTTGATTAGCTTTTGCCTTTAAAATAATTTCTTCCCAATCGGGATTAAACTGAATAGAACCGGATAATGTTATATCCTTACCTGTCTCTATGTTCTTCAAGGTAAAGGTAGTGCCAGTAGTATTCGGTAAAATCACCTGCATTTTTAAATCAAACTTAGGCAGATGCTCAATATCCAAAACAAAAGCATTTCCGTTATTACCTTTATATTCGTGTTCTTGTTTTCCGGGATTGAATATTGCTTCCTGTGCGGGACTTATTTGAAAGCATGTTGAAGAAAGCTTAATCTTTATATCATTTTCTGCAGGCAAACCGTTATCAAGTTTAATTTTTGCAGATACTGTCTTAAACTTTATCTTTTTAACCCAGTCTTTCATATCTTGCGGAACATCCTGTTCCCTATTAAATGTAAAACCGGAAGAATTTTGCAGTGTAATTTCTTTAAACTTTTTAATATCAAGCGCTAAGGTAATAGGCAGACTGTCCTGTTTCGTATATGTTGCATTATTCAGCTTTACTTTGAATGCAGGAGTACAGCTCAATGTCGACTGATTATTCAACTTTTGATTTTCCAGAGAAATGGTATTTCCTAACGGTCGGTAGTCCGAAGGATCAATAGAAAAACCGTCTGCCCCGCTTTGTACTACCTTCATTTTTTCTTCTATCGTAATGTCTGACCACTCGTTCGGCATTTGCGCGGTAAACTTCATCGAACCTGCGGCAATCGTTGCCTTTTCAAATTCAGCAGGTAAGGATAGAGGAATGGTTTGAGGCGGCAAAGAAACATCAATATCACTAGCAGTTACACCCGTCACTTTTTTTATGACACCTTCCAAGTTGCTATCCAGAGAAATATTATCGGAACCGCTCGTAAGATTTAGAGTCAGATTAAAAACCAGCGCATTGCTTATCGTAATACCGTTTAATGGAAATTCAATCTTCTTTCCATCAGGGGATATAGTTCCCGTAACAGACGCTCCATTACTTTTCATCGTTGCTGCTGTAATGGTATAAACCACAGTCGTAGAGCTTGATGATAATGTGAGCTTTGCACCGTTTTCAAAAGAAATCGTATTAAAACCTGTAAAACTGACATTAACAGACTGCCTATGTGAGAGGAGCGGTGCTATACCTGACGGGATAGTAACAGAAATTGTATTGCTGGTATTAAACCGATTCAGTAATTCCTGATTGATACCAGACACATCTATAGAAACATCTTTCTTTTGCTGTAAATTGGGAACAGAAATCTTCTTCTCAAAATTTTGAGAAAGCGCGGCAGTGTCTCCCGATCCGCCGTTTCCCAGCGGATCCCCATTGAAATACTTGCTTATATCAAGCTCTAAGGTTTGGAGCGGATAATGCACTAAATAGCGGAGTTTATCATCCCCTCCGGAAGGCTGATACCGGTACAGACGAATGTTTTTATTGTTCTTTTGCAGCGTTTCTTCAAGTTTCGTGAATACTTCAGCTTCAGTAATACTTTTTTCGCCCAGCGGTACATAAACCGTCGGTTTTGCCTTTATTCTAACGCTTGAAAAAGGCTGTAAACCACAGGCAGCGGTAAAAGCCAAAGCAATAAGTATACTGATACACATAGGATATTTGCTATATTTATGATAAGACATCTTTTCCCCCTTACTTTACAGGCAGGATACTGCCAAAAATCATGACGGTTTAGAACGGTGGTGCTATTTAATAGTTTATAGAATATACCATGTTATCTATGCAAAAACAAGAAGTTACGATAAAGAGCTCCACCTAAAATAGCGTCGGAGCTTTTTATCTCTTTACGTGTACGCGTAATGCGCGCACGACTAAAAGCTTTTTCGGAAACTGATGTTTCCTGTAAAAGTTTTTATGGGAGCAAGAAAGATAATTACATCAGGTTGTTTTTAATCTATCGAGAATTATTTTCCGATACTCATACTGAGGCTTATTGTTATGAACATAAAACTGAAAATCGGAATCTTATCGGGCATATTGGTGTTGCTATTGCTTATTGCGGCCGGAACTTTTATGCAGATTTCTAAACCGGCTGATACGCTCGAACATCAGATTGTGCTACTTGCCGGTTACGAACGTAACATACTCTACGTACGCGGTACTATATATCGTTATGGTGTTGCCGGTGTACATATCCCTTCTTCTGTTACCAGTGCGTTAAGTAAATACGAGCCCACATTAGTTGCCGTGGAATATGCAGCGGAAAAATATACGGAAAAGGATGCTGTATTGCGGAACAGCCTTTCGGAATATTTTACTTCAGCCCGTTCAATAAATGCGGAATTTACCACGCTGGTTAATGACTATAACCAGTTGGGCGCAGCAAAACCGAAGCCGTTTGATGAAAGGAAGTTGGAAACAATTGAAAAACTAATCAACACTCATGTTAATAACTTTGACACAGTATCAGGCGCATTAGAGAGCGCCGCCAGCCGGTATCGTAAACAGGCAGCAATTCTTTCGGGGATATTGATTTCGGTAACCTGGCTGTTAGGTCTTTTTGTTACATGGGCACTGGTACAAACTATTTATACCATCTTACTTGCCCGCAATGCGAAAAGACGAATTGTGCTGAAAGCAGGGCCAAAAACTGATGTTTCTGGGCAAAGATTGACGACCGGTTTGAGTGGGGTGCAAAACAGGACGGATAGAAACGGCTTATATGTTCATAAAGCAGATGGGGAATTGGTGGATGCAGGTGGTGCTTTGAAAAACTACGGCTCGGCTGATGCCACATCGCAGCTACAACTTGCTTCCGAGGTATTACCTTTCCGGTCGTCTCAATCGGGACAATCAGCACAGTCGACACGCTTCACGTTCGGCAACTATGAAGCAGGGGTATCTGCAGAATCCGAGGCATCGATAACATCGTGGAAAGCGAAAAACCGTAGCGATATGGAAAACCGCTTTACTGGTAATACGCAGCCCGATACAAAGAATAGTGCTTTTGCTGAAAAACAGGCAGATCTTCTTGAGCGAAATACACAGCTGGAACAAAATCTTACCGAACTCCAACGTAGCTATGATTCACTGGAAAAGAAACACGCCGATCTGCAGGCAACATATAAAACGATGCAAGTAACAGCCGAGAAAGAGCGTACCGGATACCACCATTCGGCCGCTCAGATGAAAGAAATTCTTTCTTCGGTACAACAAACCGCTGAAAATCACCGCAGCGATTCCGAAGCGGCAAAAAAGCTAGTGGAAACATTTAAAACAGGGCATCAGCTGTTCAAAACAACCCATGAGCATTTGCAGTTTATTATCCAAAATGTTTCGAAAATCCAAGAAATGTCCGAAATTATAGAAAGTATTGCAGAACAAACAAAGATGCTGAGTATGAATGCGGCTATCGAAGCGGCACATGCCGGCGATGCCGGTAAAGGCTTTGCCGTTGTTGCCGAAGAGCTGAGCCGTCTCGCCGCTGCCGCGCTGGAAAGTTCACACGATATCGGCGGAACGATAAAACAAGTAGTAACCGTCATTACCGGCATTGGAACCACCAGTGATGAACTCGATCAATCTTTCGAAAAAATTCATTTGCAAACGGATACTATTTATACATCGCTAGTAGACTTTTCATCAATGATTGAAAAAACCGGCGACGAGGCAAAAACGGCTTTAATGCACTTTTCTACCTTAGAATAGATGTTTTTGAGATTGTTGAGTCATGAGAACCTCTGAAAGCTCCGTCCGCTTTTGAGGTTCTCGATAGAGGAAATGTTTACAACTGCATACTATCCAATAATGCTTTGAGCGCGGTCACCTCTTCTGTAGTGAGCGTAACCCCCTTGCCCATCTTTTCGTGATCGGGAGACCAACTACGAAGGTCATATTTAGGGCTGCGTCCATTCCATGCTACTGAGTTTAATTCCATTGTCCATCCGCTTTTTGAAGTAGAAAGAACCCCATATTTTTGTGTAATTTCATAGCTGAATTCATCTGCCATACCTACCTCCATGTATATTGAACAAACGCATTATAAAATTTTAAGCGTTTGCTTTCATTTCTACACAAAATTTTGAACAAAATTTTGCATATTTTTTCAGGGTAAGGGCAAATGCATCAGATAAATAGATAAAAATCGCAGAATGAGGAGGCCGGACAACCATTTGGGCCGCAATGCGGCGAAATTCTGGTTGAACAGCCTCATCATTCTGCGGGGATATTCAAGAAATTCCTGATGCGTTTACCCTGCTATCCATGTATGTGTTATAACATAATCTCATCGATAGGACTAGCAAGTAAAAATTATTTTGTTATTTTTGTTATATATGCTTGACATTAATGTAATCTTTTGCTAACATAACAGTATACAAGAACTTTCTTGTAAGGAGGTTGCTATAAGTCAAAGGCGTTCGTAAAAGTATTGATAAGTGTGAATGATTTATACTCTATTTTAAACCGCTCCATCTTGCATACTCCTGGAGCGGTTTTTTTATGTAATCACCACCTCCGGCACAGAGCGTAGGCGAGAAGCCGCACCCGGTTCAAACAAACCGTTGTTCAGGTTACAGATAATGCAGTATGTTTTCAGAAAGACAAATCTCAATTATAATAGACCTGTTCGATAACTGCGTTGTCGAACAGGTCGACGAGTTCTAAATCGCGCAAATAGCACGATTTAGAACATCGCATTTCAAGGTAACCTGTTCTGAAACTGAAGTTTCCGGACAGGTTTAATAGTTACCAAAGGAACCTATTAGATGATACTTTATCACGGAAGCAGGGAAATACGAGGTATATGATGAAAAATAATAGTTCGTTATTTTATGTGTGCAGTCTTTTGGAATATATCGGCCGCCTCTGCAAAATTGAACGGTCAAAACTGGTAAATCAACTTGGGAAAAACAATATAAAAAGACTTTATAAAGATGCAGACACGCTTCATTGCGAACCGATTGAAAAAATTGCCGATGAAGTTATATCCATTTATAATATAACATCCGGAGACTTTGATAATGTTTTACGGTGTCATTATGCAGTTCCGGATTATTGGACAATCGGCGCAGTATACGAACGCCTTATTGAAGATATTTGTGCAGAGAACGAATCTATTGATTTTATTGTTGACACATTGGTCTCTGTTTATTCGTCATGGATTGACGGAGCAATTTCAAATTATAACACGGATTTTTTCTATCAATCCCGCGAGTATATTTTTGAATCGTGGAAAGAGGGCGCTCCGGTGGAATAAAAACAAAACTTCTTAGCAGGCGCCTTTATAGTGGCTAAAATTCGCTTTTTCATCTCATTTTAAAAGAAACCGAAACAGTCTTAGTCTACCAAAATCATATCAAACTTGCCTCGCGTAATTCGGTTACTGTATATTGGTCAAGATGGATTTTCCCTGTTAATGCAAAGAATGCTTGCTTATCTTTAGGCTTTGCTTGCTTAGTATAATTTTCCGTAAAATCACCCGCCAATAGCGGCTCCGGCAGCATTTTTACTTGTTCAATAACTGACATTGGGGAGTTCTTCCTTTTGTAATTATGTTCCCATCATCCTATCATAATGCTTTTTAGATTAAAATAGGTAATTCAGAGTATTTATTTTCATTTGAGTAAAGTCTCTTGACAACATGCGCATAAATACATATCATAAATTATGACATTTAAAGAAATAGAAAAGTTAATAAAAAAAGACGGCTGGTATTTACAATCTACAATAGGCTCTCATTATCATTATGTGCACGATTCTAAAAAAGGAAAAGTAACAATTCCATTTCATGGCAATAAAGAATTATCAAAATATGTTGTAAATAGTATTTTGAAGCAAGCAGGCTTAAAGGAGTAAAGAATGTATATATATCCTGCATTTTTCTATAAAGATAATGACGGTTATTCAGTTGTTTTCAAAGATTTAGAACTGGCGACCGGCGGATCTACTTTACAAGAAGCCTTACTAATGGCTGAAGAAGCATTAACGGGAAGAGTGTATCTTATGCTGCAAGATGGTGAAACGTTACCGGCAGCTACGGAAATTGGAAATATAAGAAAACCGCAAGATGCTGATTTCGTTACACTTATAAAAACCGATAAAAAATATTTGATACAAGACAAAAGTGTTCGTAAAAATGTAACACTACCTGCTTGGCTTGCAGAGGCAGCGGAAAATGCAAACCTCAATTTTTCACAGGAGCTGCAAAACGCATTAAAACAAAGGCTGCAAATAGCATTGTAATTTTATTCGTGCGGAGAGTTAAACCCCCGCCATTCCTCCACCACCACGGACGGCAGTGATTCCACGCAGCAGCGATGTTTCGGTAATTTGTAACGTCCATATTGCAAATTGCCTTGCGAATTTCACAAAAATAAGGTTTTTGTAAAACATCGTTTCTGATCTATCCGCCCGCCATCCATGTCGGTACTGAGGGGGTAGCGGAAAAACAAATGGCGGACACGTACGAGAAAGCAGTTGCGATTGAGGGAACCAAAAACGCAACCGGTAATAGTTCAGAAGTCCGCCGTTTTTTTGGAGCGTAGGGGGCTGTTCTATTAAGCGTCTAACATATCGCCGCTCAATAGAACGTCGAGTTTCGGCTTTGTATATTTGCAAGCTGAAACATCGCTTGATTATATGTTTATTTTCAAACGCTTCGTTTGAAAATAAACGGAATTGAACTCATTCGTATGTTGAAACATAGCTCATTCGTTCAATTTTAAGGAGACTTCCCCCACCAAATAACCACCTAAACGAACAAAAAGCCCTAACTCTTCCATTCCTTAAAATGCAGTAACTGAACAAAGTATAAACTTTGGAAGTTGCTGCATTAGTGCGCGAACAGCGCATACATTAATAAGCGACGTTTGCAAAGCAAACTCGACAGTTCAGTACCGCCACGGATGGCGGTGGTTATAACAGAAGCGATATTTTGGCTTTGCCAAAATTCGCAATCAACTGATGAACAAGGAAGTTCATCAGTTGATGATGCACTATTCCAGCGGCTGAAAATAAACTTTTCTTTTCCCCACGTTTTATGCTATACTCCCCAGTCTTATGAATACGGAAAATTTGAATCCTGAGCAGGCGAAGGCGGTCAATACGATTAACGGGCCGGTGCTGATTATTGCGGGGGCGGGGTCGGGGAAGACGCGCGTGATTACGTTTAGAATTGCGCATATGCTGGAAAGCGGGATTCCTCAGTCGCAGATTTTGGCGCTGACCTTTACAAACAAGGCGGCGCGGGAGATGGAGCAGCGAATTAAGGAGCTGACGGGTAAGAAGTTACAGAATTTAACGATTAGTACGTTTCACGCGCTGGGGGTGAAAATCCTGCGGGAATATATTGACCGGCTGGGATGGCGGCAGAACTTTAGCATTTACGATGAGGTAGACCGCAATCAGCTGATTAAGGAGTCGGCAAAGGAACTGAAAATTGCAACGGAAACGCTCGATGTGTACGGAGTGGGGACGCTGTTTTCTCAGATAAAGACGGGGCAGAAAAACTTTACGGCGCAGACGGCGGTGTATCGTCCGCTGTACAACGAATATCAGGCGGGACTCAAGCTGTTCAATGCAGTGGATTTTGACGATTTGATTATGCTGCCGATTAAGCTTTTTACCGAACATCCCGATGTGCTTGCGGTGTACAAGAACCGCTACCGGTATGTGATGGTGGATGAGTTTCAGGACACGAGTATTCAGCAGTATCAGATGATGCATTTGATTGCGGATGATAATGTCTGCGTGGTAGGCGATGATGATCAGTCTATTTATTCGTGGCGGGGGGCGAATTACGAAAATATCCGCCTGTTTGAAAAGGACTTTCCGCATCTGGTAGAGATTAAGCTTGAGCAGAATTACCGTTCCACCGGTACGATTTTAGCGGCTGCGAACGGGGTAATTTCACACAATACCAACCGGAAGGAAAAAGCGCTGTGGTCGGGGAATGGTTCCGGCAAGCCGATTGAAATTTTTATCCCGGAGAATGAGGCGGCAGAGGCTGATTTTATTGCGGACACCATCCTTACGGAGAAGATGCGCGAGAACCGGAGCTATGCGGACTTCGGTGTTTTGATCCGCACCAACGGCTTAGGGCGCGCGATTGAAGAAGCCTTCCTCGATGCCAATATTCCGTACCGGATGTCCGGCGGCACGAGCTTTTTTCAGCGCAAAGAAATTAAAGACATTATCAGCTATCTGCGGGTGATTGCGAATCCCGACGATGATATTAACCTCTTGCGAATTATCAACACACCGCGGCGCGGTATCGGAAAAAAAACGCTGGAAGTGCTCTCCGCAATCGCAACGGAAAAGGAGTGCTCTATCCGCATGGCGATTCATGCGCTGCTTGAGCGTCCGCCGGATGACTTCCGCGAAAAGAGCCTTGCCGATTTGGAGGAATTTGTCGAGCTGATAAGTTCCGAACGGAAACAGCTGCTGTCCGGCAAGGGCTTGGCGAATAAGGTACGGAAACTCGTGGAGCGTATTCAGTATTTTGATTATTTGACGCAGGAATTTCAGAAAAACGAGAAAGCAGCGCGCTTTAAGTTTTTGAATATCGAAAGCCTTTTGCAGTCTATCGACACGTGGGAGACAAACCCCGACAACTTTGACCCTTCGCTGTATACCTACCTCAATCGCATCACGCTGCTGAGCCGCGATGATCAAAATGAGGAAGATACCGGCGAGGTGAATATCATGACTATCCACGCCGCGAAGGGATTGGAGTTTCCGGTGGTGTTTATTGCAGGTGCTGAGGAAGGCATTATTCCCCATGCCCGTAGTATGGAAGAAAATGCAGGGGATGTGGAAGAAGAGCGCCGCCTGTTCTATGTCGCCATTACCCGCGCCCGCGACAAGCTCATTATTACAAGCTGCCGGACTCGGCGTAGGCAAGCAGGCTTGCTGGAGTGCAGCCCCTCACCGTTCTTGGAAGAAATTCCTGCGGAGCTGGTGCAGTACCATGAGCCGGACACCGAAGCTGAGGAAGAAGACATCGCCAAGATGTTTGCCCAGATGAAGAAGAAGTTTTCTATGTAAGATGTTTATACTTGTAAAAACCTGTGAACTGATATATAGTAAAGTCCATGTTAGTGGATGATAGAATTATCGCTGAAATAATCGTAAGAATTGGGCGGCATTACAATGAAAATATCGCAACGCGTTTCTTACGTCCTTTGTTTGCACAAATTCTTTCTAATATTGATTTATCACGGCACATAGTTGATTTGACCGAACATTCCGATGATTTTGTCTTACAAGGGTTTCATCTTGATGACCTCTATTATGACATTATTGCGCTTGCCCGTTTTATCTATTTAGTCCGGCGCGATGTCCTCCCCAATATTAATTCGATTGCCGAAGCAAATACTAAAATGGCGACTGCCGATAAAGTGTACCGCAATATGGCATTCAGTAATCTGGCACCGAACCTTAACCTATTGTCTTCAATGGTGCTTGAACTTTATCGCGCAACACTCCAATATGATACAAAAATGGCTGGGCGCAGCAAGACTGTGGCGAGTCGTATTACAAGCTTGGCCGACATAGAACGCCTGTTGACGGGTACCGGTATAGATGATTAAAGGAAACTATATGACTGCTGAAGAAAAATTGATACAATGTTTTAAAAATATCAAAGATCACATTCCGTACCCCCCTAAGATCGCACTAGTGCTTGGCTCCGGACTGGGTGATCTGGCGAACGAATTGGAGGTTGACGCGACTATTCCGTATGCTTCCATTCGTAATTTCCCGCTTTCTACAGCACCGGGACACCGCGGCGCATTTGTATTTGCAAAAATAGGAAAAATTCCTATCGTTATTATGCAAGGGAGAATCCACTATTACGAAGGATATCCGATGACCGATGTGGTACTTCCTATCAGGATTATGAAAATGATGGGGGCGGAAATCCTCTTTTTAACCAATGCGGCAGGCGGGGCGAACAAAAACTTCAGCGCAGGTAATTTTATGCTGATTACCGATCATATCACCTGCCTTGTGCCTTCTCCACTCATCGGGAAAAACTTCGAAACACTCGGTGTGCGTTTCCCCGATATGACTCAAGTTTATGATAGAGATCTCCGAATACATATCAAAGCGGCAGCAGATGCCTTGCATATTCCCCTGAAAGAAGGGGTATATTGTCAATTCACCGGACCGGCTTATGAAACGCCGCAAGAAGTTCGCCTGGCAGGGATGCTCGGCGCCGATGCCGTTGGTATGAGTACTGCTGTAGAAGCAGTCGCTGCCCGCCATGCCGGTATGCGTGTTTGCGGCGTCTCGTTCATTTCGAATCTTGCGGCAGGTATGAGCAGTTCCTTATTGAGCGAACGAGAAGTGCTGGACGCAGGGGAAAAAGCAGCTCCGCTATTTAAACAACTGGTATTAAACAGCATCGGCCGCATAGGAAAAGCATAAAACGGAATTTATTCTTTCGGAAAACGATGCCGGCAGGCGGCTTGACCGTGTAATCAGAAAATTTCTGGCGGACACTCCGCTTTCGACGTTGTATGCAGCAATCCGTAAGGGCTCCATCCGCATCAACGGCAAGCGAACAGTGCTTAACTACCGGACGGCAGTAGGCGATACATTATCGATTTCCGAAACACTCCTCTCTGCTGAAAAACGACCGGTATGGAAGCAATCAGCACCCGGTGAACAAAACCATATCTCCGGCAAACGGTGCCGTGTCTCAAGCAGGCAAACTCGCATTCATACCGATATCCCGATCTTGTTAAAAACAACCGACTTGCTCATTGTCAATAAGCCGGCGGGAATTCCCGTACATGGGGAACACAGCATTGGCACGCTACTTTCCGATGCTACGGCACAATTATCCGCCGATATACCGCCTTCTACCAGCTCCGCTAGTCATCCTCTGCGAAGCCTTTCTTTTAAATCGGGGCCGTTGCATCGGCTGGATAAAGATACTACCGGTGTGCTCTGTTTTTCGCAGACACTTGCCGGAGCGCAATGGTTTTCTCAATGTCTGCGGGAAAAAACGGTAGGCAAATACTACTTAGGCGTTGTACGCGGTAATCTGCAAACACAGCTTATTACCGTCGAAGACGAAAGCGGTAAAACTATCACGCAATGTTATTCGCTGAGCTACAATAGAGGGATTGATGCGTCGCTGATACTGTTTAAGCTTATTACCGGTAAAAAACATCAGATACGAAAGCATAGCGCGAACGCAGGCCATCCGTTGGTTGGGGATCGTAAATACCGCGGTGGGAATCCGCTGCCTACCTGCAAGCACTATTTACTCCATGCGTGGCGGTTGTATTTTCCCGCCTCAAGACCGGCGGATATGCCCGCTCTTATTGAAGCTCCGTTTTTTCCCGAAATGCAAACTTCTCTCAAACAATATTTTTCAGGTTGGAGAAAAGCAGCATCCGCCATTCTTACAAATCAAACTCGAGCAGCTGGCAATTTTTAATTTCCAATCGCAATAATTCCTCTGCTGAGAAAGGCTTAAAATACGTATAAATAGCCGCTGCCATCACGCCATGGCAGACAAAAAGAATATTACCGGCTCCTGTATGTTTATCCTTTACGTCTTCTATAATACTGTATGCACGGTGCGCCACCTGTGCAAAGGATTCACCCGCAGGAAATTTTAAAAAAGGATTTTTATGAATATATAAAAACTCGGGACTATTCCACGGTTTTCCTTCGAAATCACCGAAATTTATCTCTTGTAAGTGGGTATTAGGAATAGCCGTAAGCTGTAATGCCTGTTCAATATATACTGCCGTATCCCTCGCTCTTTTGAGCGGAGATACATAAATCGTCGTGATGTTATTTTTTTCTTTATCTTCTTTTAACCGAGTGGCTACGGATTGCGCTTGTAGCCGCCCCTTTTCCGTTAGCATAGATTCCGAAACGCCGCATGCCAATTCTTTTACATTCCAGTCTGTTTCGCCGTGCCGCACAACAAAAAGCTTCATACTGTAAAGTATAAGCTGATTCGGCCTTCACGGCAAGGGGATAAAAAGCCTTACAGACTGTAGTTGAATGTTTCGGCAATCACCGCTTCACCCAAATCAGCACGAGCAAGCGAAATTGCTTGAGTTTTTGTTTTAGCTTTTGCAGTATGGGTAAAGGTAAATCGGTTTATTTTCCGCGCCTGTTTAAAATCCCAAATAGATACATCAGCCCGTATGGTACAGGTAAACATGATATTATCTTCTGTATTTACCGTAATATATGTTCTTCCGAAAATAAAACGATCGACAGCAGCGCCGATCTTCGCCTGCGCAGCACGGATAACAGAAGTGTCATCCGCATTAGCAAGTTCACGATATTCATCAAGCCCAACCCTAGTAAAACCGCGTTTCATAAGCCCCGTAAGAAGTCGTGTCGAGGTTGTATTACTGGAAAAAATAGGCGCATTATTTTCATCATAATCAAGAATAGCAATAATAGACGGTATCCGTTTCTCCGTTGTTGCAACTTTATAAGGGAAGAAAACGGATAGATTATCGTCTGCGCCATTAATTAAAGCAGTATCCGCTCTTACCGGATAAAGACAAAATAAAAGTTTCCCGTCACATGCTCGATTGGGGGTGGGCGGTGTAAAGTATAAAAAACCATCGGAATCCGTCCGTACAAGCTCTCTTTTTAAACTGCTGCCTGTACCGGCTGATGGGTAGAGAACGGTGATAGGATAATTATCAAGCGGGAACTGTTTTCCGGGTATGGTAATGACAATACGTGCTGTAAATGGCTGTGTGAACGGAGATCCGGCATTCGTAGGTGCGGGTTTATTGATCACCTCTATGGAAATAGACTCCAATAACGGTTTTATTCGATTGCGAGCATCGATAAGGCTCGCATCAGCTTCTTGCCCATTGCACGATTCATAAATAGTACTAAACAATGCAAGCCCTTTATGTACATCGTGATTTTCAACAGCCTGTGTAAGCTCTGAAAGCAGCCGTACAGCTGTTTGCGTCTCTGACGATGTTTCGGTAATTTTATTACCCAATCCCTCTGTTTGAGAAGATCGTTTCGAGTATTCTTGTTCAGAACCTCCACTTAGGTCCGTTACCGGTGATACAGTAATACCTTGTGCGGCACTGGACGCACAAGAAATGGATAACAATAAAAAATAGCAGCAACACAGTACAGATACTATACGATACATACACTAACGCCTCAATTTCGTAGAAAAAATCAACTCTTATATCGGATATTTTATAGAATCCTTTAGGAATACAACGGACAACCGATACTCACAATAACACGATATATTACGTCGGTAAGAAATTCTTTGGGAGGAGAGTCATGCTTGATACGTTAGAAGTAAAGTTCTTGCTTATTATTTTAGTAACTACGGGAATTCTATTCATTATTGTCGCTTTCTTCCTTGGAACGAAGATTGGTAAACTCATTGCCAGCAGACACCTCACAGCAGAAATTAAAACAGCTCGAGAAGATGCTATTAAACGGTCGCGAGCCGTACTAAACGGACAACTCTCCGAACAATTTGCGGCGTTCTTCCCCGGCTTTCCTGCCGATCCGACTGAAATTCGGTTTGTTGGAAAACCGGTCGACTTTGTCGCATTTCCGGGGATGTCGACTGGAACAATTAATGAAGTGCTGTTCGTCGAAGTAAAAACCGGCAATGCGGTGCTCTCAAATATTGAGCGTTCATTGCGCGATGCCGTCGAAAAGAAGAATGTCCGCTACACCGAGTACCGTATACCCAGTGTAGCAGAATAACCTCCAAACTTTCGCGGTCTTATGCAACGAAGCTTTCAAGTTCGTGCTGATGACCTATCGACTGCAGCCGTTCAAGCGCCTTTTTTTCGATTTGGCGAATACGCTCTTTGGTTAAATTAAACCGTACACCCACTTCTTTTAATGAAAGCTGCTCATATCCGTTTAATCCGAAGCGGTACCGAAGAATTTCCGCCTCCCGGTCAGTCAAGGAAGCAAGCAACGCATCGACATTCTCACGGAGATCGATATCAAGTGCATAGCTTTCAGGCTGCATATAGCGGGTATCTTCAACAAAATCGCCGGTACTGGCAGCGTTGTTATCATTAAATATCGGTGCATCCAAAGAAACGGGGTCACGGGCAGCATTCATAATTGTCCGTACCATTTCAGGTTCAATGCGAAGATCTTGAGCGATGGCTGTAAGTTCTTTATCTTCCGGTTCACTTCCGCTCTTTCCCATAATCTTGCGGGCTTTTTCAATCTGTACCAACTCGTTTGCTCTGTTTAACGGAAGTCGAATCATGCGAGATTTTTCGCAGATAGCTTTTAAAATTGCTTGGCGAATCCACCATACCGCATACGAAATAAACTTGTACCCCTTATCGGGATCAAAACGGTCGGCAGCATTCATCAGCCCGATATTACCTTCGCTGATTAAATCCATAATCGGGATATTCTTATTTTGATATTTTTTTGCGACATTGACCACGAATCGTAAATTCGATTCAATCAGTATTTTTTTTGCCTTTTCATCTCCGGCGGCAGCTGCTTTTGCGTATTTTACCTCGTCTTCTACCGACAACAGCGGTATCTTGTTTATCTCTCTCAAATAAGTTGCAAAGATATTATTATCCGTACGCGTATTCTGTATTCTTTCCATAAGTCAAAACTCCTTGCAAATGAAGTATACGGTTTTCCGGTGCAATGCAGCGGGAACTCGCCGATCAATAAGGTGCTTTATCAATCACCTTGATTAAACCCTGTATATCAATTATTAAAGCAAACAAGATGCCAAGTTTTTCTCTATACAAATATGGCATAATTAAGGCAAAAACAGCTACAAAGTCACCTTATTACGGACATTTTAGACATGGAATCATAAAAATAGGAAAAAAACTTGCCTTTTTACATCTTTGTTTGTATATTTAACTCAACCTTATACGGCTCAAATGACACACTCAGTATGAATAAAAGTAAAACTGGGTTAAATTGACACAGTCGTATCCGGTTAAAATGCCCCCGGATGCCAAGCGGGGCATATTTTTTTGCTACCGAAAAGTACATTATGATAGGAGGTTCTTACATGAAAGTACGGCCATTAGCAGACCGTGTTTTAGTAAAAGTCGGTAAGGTAGAAACTAAAACCGCAAGCGGAATTATCATTCCCGATACCGCACAGGAAAAAACACAGACGGCAGTTGTCGTTGCCGTCGGCGATGATAAAGAAAAGATTAAGGTATCGGTCGGTCAAAAAGTGATGCATGATAAATATGCAGGGACACAAATTAAGATCGATGGCGAAGAATACTTGATATTAAAGGCTGGCGATATTGTTGCTGTAATTGAATAATTACGCCTACGCTGTTACAGCGCAGAGCCCAGCCGAAAAACGGCAGATATTAACTGCTCCGCGCGAATGAACCGGTATAGCCTAGAGGTATACCGGTTATTTTTTTATACGCTGAAACTTAACGACCTTGCTCCAAATAACGCGGAGTAAAAATCTTATCGGGTATATTCATATTATATTGCATTTTTATAATGTTAATGGTTGTCGATGTATTTGTTGCAAGAGTGGTCATTTTAGTAACCCGCGGGGTATCCACACCTTGGGTTGTCTCGTAATTGCTCATTTCCATGATTTTTACCAATACGTTTTTTCGATCATAAAAGGCAATTTTTACCAGATGTTTGGTATTTTTTTCTACCCACACATTGGTTTTAGAATATTCCGATTTTGTATCCTTAGGGATACCTTCAACAACATAACAGAGAGTTTCGCCATACTCTTCTTCGCGCAGCAGTTTATACGTATCCAAACTGCTGTCCCGCTGCAAATACGACATGTCATTATATGAAAAATCGGTACCGAGAAAACTTTCGGTTCCTTCCGACTCACCGGTAATACGGCGTACTTTTCCAAGCGAGGGTAGATAAATCCGCTGATCGGTAACTCCGTCTTTTGCAATCATCAAAAAACGTGTTCCCTTTACATTTGCAGGAGCTTTGATTTCCAAAAAGGTGCGGTGATCATTTTCTTTTTGCACGGAATATTGATCGACCAACAGCTCTGCCATCGTCGTTCCATTCCGCTGAATTTCCATCTTTGCCCGCGTCCCGATTGTTTCAATCGTTATTTTTGACGGAGCTCCCTTCATAATGGATTCAGCGGTTTCTTCGGCAAAAAGCACTGTGATGCTGCAGAGCAATAAAAAACAAAGCATTAGTAATTTTTTCATCGTTATATACCTCCATAAAAATCTTTTAAAAAGATATCAAAGCCTACGGTTCTGTACTATCCCCCGGCAGCGGCTTCGTAATAAACCGCGGCTTTACAATCGAAAGAATGGTCGGTAGTACCGTTAAGCTTGCGAAAGAGCTCGTCGCCATTACCAAGGCAATCAGCAAGCCGAGTTCTGACAGCATATTAAACTTTGAAAGCATTAAAACGGCAAAGCCTGCTCCGACGGATACCGCATTAAACAGGATTGCTTTGCCCGAACCGTAGAATGTATGGATAAGAAAATTCCGGTCGTCGCGCCGTTTGGTATATTCATGATGATAAGCCGCCAAATAGTGGATGGTATAATCGATACCGATACCGATTGCAAAACTCGCGACCATCGCCGTCCCGATATTGAGTTTTATACCGACAATTCCCATAAACCCGAAGTTCAGCGCAACGGATATCATCAGCGGGATAATTCCGATAATACCGGCGATAATAGACCGGTAATAAATCGCTAAAATGAGAAATACGATACCGAACGATACCGCCACGGAAATCAGCTGAGACTGTACTACAAGGGTATTTAACGACTGTTCGATGAACATTGAGCCGTTTGCTTCTACGGATATGTCCTTGGGAAAATTGGCCTTAACATACGCCATTATCGCTTGCAAGGCTTGTTCGCTATCATGTTGACCGACCGTTCTGAGCTGAATATTTACTTTAAGCGTAGCAGGGGTATGTATGTCATCGATAAAATCCTGTACGTTACCACCCATAAGCAAGAGGTAATTTTGAATAAGCATTGAAAGTTCTTCCTGCGTCTCTTTGCCGTATTTTTGAGGATCCGTAGGAATTTCGTAGTAGGCAGCACCTTTATAATTGATATCTTTCTTTAACGCATCAATCACCTCGGTCGCGGAAACATACCTGCCGCGGCGGGCTGCTTGAGCAGCTGCAAGTTTCTCGATGATTTCGGGAAAAGTATACGCCCGTTCTTTTTGTGTTTCTACGCCAGTGTTCACCACCGTATCGGTTACGGCAGAATTTGCAGTTTTATCAAGAGGAGTCGTTGTGTCATCGTCTCCAAAATCGCCAAAATCCCCAAATGTATCTTTTTCTCCCTTTTCGGTAGAGTTTGCACCGGTAGGCGTAAGTCCTGCCGCAGGCGCATCCGCGTTATACACTTGATTGAACCGTTTAATAACATCCGCCAGTGAGGTAACTTTTCCAACTTCGGGAATATTTTCTTCCGCATATACGGCAAGAGAATCGATTGCCTGCAATACGTCAGGGCGGATAACATCCCCTTGTTTCTCTCCCTTTATAATTAAATTCAGCAATTTAGAACCGCCGAAATTTTCGCGGATAAAGGTATCGGATCGAACGACCTGTACATCCGGTTCAAAGTATTCCATTAATACGTTATCGATAACGAGTTTTGAAATTCCCAACCCCGCAAAGATGATACAACCAAGGCTGATCAGCAGCACGCTCCGTTTATGTGCATGGACAATCATCAGTGTATCGGCAATAATCCGATCGATAATACCGGTATGGCTCGGTTGAACGCCGAAACGCCCTCCGATGGTCGGATTACGGGGGCCACGCAAAATAAGAATTGCCGGGATAAGCGTTACCGCAACGATAAAGGCAGAAAGTACACCGAAGCTCGAAAATATACCAAACTCAAAAATGGGGACGACGCTTGTAAAGCAGAACGAGACAAAGCCTGCAAAGGTCGTAAGCGCCGCTAAAAAAACCGGCGGAATAACCCGTGACATAGCTTCAACAATCTGCGCTGAGTGAGTTTCTCGAGAGATTTCCTTACTCTGTGTTACTTCATCAAAATAGTGATTGATAACATGGATGCCATACGCACTGCCGACGGCAATCAGAATAACGGGCAGTACCGTCGAAAGGATGGTCAACGGAATTTGCAGCAACGCCATCGCACCGATTGCCCAAATACATGAAATAATAACGGTGAGCAGCGGCAAGAACACGCCGGTAAATCTTCTAAACGAAAAAAACAAGACCCCCGCCACTACGATGACGACGATAGGCACAAGGAACATTAAATCATGACTTGTTGCTTCGTTGACAATTTCGCTGAATACCGGCGCTCCGGTTACGTAGGCAACGGAATCCGGAAAGTCCCATTCCTCCGCGATACTCATCACTTTACGACACACGGCAATCGTTTCCGGTGAGCCGCTTTCTTCTTGTTTTACATTAAGGAAGATAATAGTCTGTGTTGCTTTTAAATCGTCGGAAACCAAACTGCGGTTATAGGTATCCAACGAGCGAAGTCGTTCGGTAATTGTGTTCAATTCTTCCGGCGAACCGGTTAAATGTTCCGGCACAAGTTTTCCACTTACAATTGAATCGCCTGCAGCTTCGATATGGGTTGTCGTCGTAAGCGAAACGACACTTTTTACAAGTGGCAACGCAAGCAATTGCTTATCCAACTCCTGCATCTTTTCTAAAAATTTATAATCAATTATCGTTGAATAACGCCGTTGAATACCGATGAGGAGCGGTACCGAATCCCCGAATATCTTTGCCATCTCGGCATCTGCTATTCGTGCAGGATCGCTTTCCGGTATAAAACGAAAATTATTATTATCAAATCGGATACGCGGAAGCTGCAACGCAAAAAAAAGCGTAATGCCGAGTATAATACCTAAAATAACACGAGGATGTTTGTATAGTTTTTTAACCAGTGCGTTTTTCAAATTCATAAGCACCTACTTTGACAAGCGAGATACTCTAAAGCTAAGATATTTAAAGAATCCCGAAAATTAATTAAGAGTCCCTATACTATACTCCCATCCGAGTAAAGTCAAGGTTGCGCCTTACCTTGACGTATGGACGAACCTGTTCCGGTTTTTATCACTTCAATCTTTTGCGGGATGCGGCTTTGCAGTTCGCCGACATGAGAGATAATGCCGACCATCCGGTTCCCGCGTATTTCGTCTAAGATGCTGACGGCATTTTCTAAGGCTTTTTCGTCAAGCGACCCGAAGCCTTCGTCGATGAACATCGAATCTATTCTGATGCCGCCTGCTCGTGCCTGAATGGAATCGGCAAGGCCGAGCGCAAGGCTGATGGAGGCCATAAAGGTTTCCCCGCCGGAGAGGGTTGCAGAGGGGCGGCATTTACCGGTGTAGGCGTCGGCGATTTCCAAATCGAGGCCTCGGTATGCGTTCCCTGCGCCGTGCTCTTCGCTGACGGCAAGCCGGTACCGTCCTTCGCTCATCCGCTCAAGCCGCTTATTTGCAAACACGGTTACTTCATGCAAAAAGGCGGAAAGAATCCACGTGTCAAACTGGAGTTTCCGCGGATTGCTGCCGCAAAGGTCTTTCGCAAGGGCTACCCAGTTTTGCGCCTCCGCCGTTTTGACTGCGAGGGCTTTTGTCAGTTCCGTATGCTGGGCGTGCAGCTCCTCCAGCTTTGTTTTCTCCGTATTGAGGACTTCGAGCCGCGCCTGTATTTCGTCATACCGTTGGCGCAGGGCTTCGACGGCAGTTTCCAGCTCATCGAGGTCGCGCGGCTCCGTCGCGGTAACGTCTTTTTCCAATCCGGCTGCCGCCTGCTTGTATGCCGCGTACTGCTCATAAAAGGTGTCGATTTCGGTTTTCCACTGCGCAACTTCCGGTTCGCTGCACACGGCTTGCTGCAGATCCTCCAAATCGGTAAAACCTTCCTTTATATACGCGGCTTCGAGCTGTGCCGTTTTTTCGCTGCGCTGCTGTGCGCGTTCCTGTCCGTGCGTTTCCGCTGCGGAAAGTTCTCCGCGGATCCGTTCAAGGTTTTGCGTTGCTTCTGAAACATCGGTATGATAGGCGTTGATAGTCAGCTTGAGTTCCTGCAGCAGCGCCTCGCATTGCTCCAACGCGGTTTCCGCATCGGGGACTTCGTATTGCTCCGGTGCAGTATTGCTGACAGGAGCATCGGGAGCTTTGGCTTTGCCGCTGGTTCCTTGTTTGCCGAAGTCTTCCTGTTTGTCCAAAATTTCCGTGTCCGAACTCAACTGAACGCTGCGCAGATTTTCGGGCAGCTGAGAAAAAGCTTGGTCAAACTGGCGGCGTTTTTCTTGCAGCGCGGCGGAAACTCCGCTTAAGCGTTGTTCCGCGCTATGGTGCTGCTGCGTACATTCCTGCCGCTCCCGCTGCAGACGGCGGGCTTCTTCTTCCAGTGTTTTGTGTTCGGCAAAGGCTTTGCGGGATGCGTTGTACGCTTGCACCGCCTCGTTGATCTGCTGAGCGGTTTCCTTAATGCGGCTCTCCGCCGCATCCTTTCCTTCCGGAAAGGGAACCGCGCTGCATTCTTTATACCGCAGCTGTAAATCAGCCGCCGCTGCTACCCGTTCGTCTATTTGTTTTTGATAATTTGTATACGAAGCCTCCGCACCGGCGAGCGCCGTCTGCGCTTTTTCTTTTTCATGCTGTAGTTTTGCTGCGCTCCGTTTTGCCGCTTCTATCCGCTCGTCAAAGCTGAACGCACTTTCTGACATACCTTGAGCCGGTGCGGGGTGATGTACCGAACCGCAGACGGGACAGGGGCTTCCTTCTTCGAGGTGTTCCGCAAGCGCCGCCGCTGCACGCTGCCGTTCCGCAGCTTTTTTTTCTTCTTCTATTCTATTGATTTGTTCCGTTTGAATATCACAGTCGCGGGCAATCTCCGTAAGCTGTGTCCGCGCATTATCCGCAGCCTGCGCATAGCTGTGCAAAAAGGTAGCAAGCTGCTCCTGTTTGCATAACATATCGTGCAGCTGTTTTTCCATGTCGAGCCGGGTTTGCAGGCTGCGGTAGGCGTGTTCCCGCTCGTCAAGCGCATCGACGGCGGGAGCAAGGGCTGCAGTTTTTTCCGTAACGGCGGTGAGCTGCGCTTCGATACGCTGCAGTTGCGCTTGGGCGGCAGCAGCGGCGCGTTTCAGCTTGCCTTCTTCGGCTTGCTCCGCTCCGATTTCCTGTTCCAACACGGCGGCTTTCCGCAGGGAATCGATGACGGCAAAGAGGCTATCCCGCTGGTGTTCCTTTGCTGCTATGTCGCCCTGTCGTTCTTGTAAAGCCTTCATACGGGCGGTCAGTTCTTCCATGCGTTCTCGTTTTTCCCGTATCTGCCGTTCGTCCGCCGCACATGCTGCTTCCAACTCAATGAGCTGATTTACGTGGACGGTAAGCGGAGCCGCCCGCTGCGCTTTTTCAATCTTCGCTTTTAAATTGCGGATGTCCTCTTCGCGGATGCGGCACGCTTCCAGTTCTTCGGTAACTCGCTCCAGCTCTTTCCGCTTCTCTGCAAGTATTTTTTCCTGCTCAAGCTCGGTATTCTTTGTCTGTAGGGCGGTCAGGACACCGCCGTGTTCATCCCTGATACGGTCAATTTCATTGAGCAGCTCTGCGCGGTCGCTCTCGTAACGATGGTAGACAAAGCGGGTATGCAGGGTTTCAAGGTTTGCTTCTATTGTATGCGCTTCCTGCTGCAGCATATCTGCGTGGAGCTTCGCTTCCTGCATTAAATCCGAGTAGCGTTTGATGGGAAACAAGTGCATCAGCGTCTCTTTTTTATCGCTCGACTGCGCCCGCAAGAACTGCGCAAATTCTCCCTGCGGCAAAAGGACGATGCGGCTGAACTCTTTGTCGGAAAGTTTAATCAGATTTTGGATTGAAGCATCGGTTTCCCGCTTGTTAGTCGATGAGCGGTTTTCCCAGCTGCCGTTTTCGTAGCATTCGAGGGAGACTTCTTCCGGTGTTTCCAGCTTTCGGCCTTCTTTGGTATACGGCAGCTGCCGTTTTATTCGGTACAGCTGCGTTCCGATAAAAAAGGTGAGTATGACATCGGAGACTGCATAGTCGTCTGCAAAGTGGCTCCGCAAATTCCGCATAACGCCCGATCTACCGCCGAGCGGTTTTCCGTAAAAGGCGTAAGAAATGGCATCAAAGAGTGTGGTCTTTCCGGCGCCGGTTTGTCCGTAAATTAAAAAGAGGGAACCGAGGCTGTCAAAGTTGACGGTATGCTCGCCGGTAAAAGGGCCGATGTTGTGCAGTATCAGTTCTTTAGGTCTCATCAATAGCCTCTTTGCAGAGCTGTTCAAAAAGCTCCTGCTTCATTTGGTTTGGTTCGCCGTTAATGACGATTTCAAACCGGCTAAAATTTTCGGCTAACGTGAGCGGGTCTTCAGCCGTTCGTTCGCGGAGTGTCAACTGTTCTTCCCCATCCTGCTGTTCCCGATTCATAAAACTCTTTTGCCGGATACTCAGCAAAAACGGAAATTTCTGCCGCAGCAGCTGCATCGGGTGTGCAATAACCTCGGCATCGTTCAGGGTGATTTCCAGATAGCAGCCGCTCCATTCGTCGTAGCGGTTTCCGGTAAAAAACTCTTCAAAATTGCCTTCCAGCCGTTTAAGCGGGCGTTCGGAAATAATGGGTATCCGCGCAATGTTGAGCGGAGCTTTTGCGCTGTCTATAGCAGGCTGTAGGTTCTCCGCATCAAACAGTTCTGTGCGGGAGTTCGTTATCTCCTTGTCGATGGCGGTATTTTGTTTCGGTGTACAGTCGATATCTATCGAAAGGACACACTTGGCATCCTCCGATTCATCAAAGGAGTACGGAAGGGGCGAACCTGAATAATACATCCTGTCGGTTATCCGTTGACAACGGTGCAGGTGCCCAAGTGCAACATAATCGAAAAAAGAAAAAAGGTCGGGATTGACATATTCGGCGGTACCGATAAAGGTGCGCTCGCTGGAGGAACTCTGCCCGCCGACGGTAAAAAGGTGCGCCGCTAACAGCGCGGGTATGTCCGGCCGTACCGCTTGTTTTAGTATGTGCGATGCGACCGCCGCCATTTCCGCCTGAGAATCCCCTGCCGTATGATACGCTTCTTTTGTTTCTTCCGAAAAGGCACCGAAGTTTAAAAACGGGAGCAGGTATATCGCAAGTTTTTCCGTGCCCTTGGTAAGAATAACCGGATCGGTAAGCCTGCTTGTATCCTGCGCAATATAGATACGCTGGTTTTGCAGTATCTCGCGAGCAAAGGCAAGCCGCTGCGCGGAGTCGTGATTGCCGGGAGTGAGAACCACGCGAGTGGCGCCGACCAGACGGCGCAGGGTGTCGTCGAGGAGGAGGACTGAGTCGGTAGGCGGGATGGCGCGGTCGTACACGTCCCCGGAGATGACGACGGCGTCGACCGCCTCGGTGCGGGCGAGCTCGACGAGATGGTCGGCGAAGATCGCCTGGGCGTCGTCCAGGACGCGCCCGTGGAACGTACGCCCCAGATGCCAGTCGGAGGTGTGCAGGATCCGCATGGGGCCACTGTCTCATGCGGGTGCGACACGAAATTAGACGTGCATTGTCCTGAGCACTCTCAATCGCCGTCTTCTCGGACGTCGAATGTCAGGCGGTGACGACGCCGGTGGCGACGAGCACGATGATGACCGCTCCCAGGGCCACGCGGTAGAGGAGGAAACCGGTGAACTTGTTGGAGGAGACGAACTTCAGCAGCCAGGCGATCGTCGCGTAGG
>ERZ773083.364-NODE-364-length-38484-cov-4.712795_pt1 | contig 38484 bp, 37 predicted proteins | sample MGYA00511465_ERZ773083 | MGnify/ENA primary metagenome ERZ773083 (study PRJEB29015, sample SAMEA2738001) | human oral metagenome | biome: human oral; feature: human-associated habitat; material: dental | place: China | collected 2060 ... | reverse complement strand
GCAAGCTTCCATTTGGTATATTATACATGTATATCTAAACTACCTGAACTGTAACTTATCTATGATAAAATCCCCATATAAAATAAATGTTGATAATATAGCCTAAACATATATTGACAATTAAAGAACAAAATGATATATCTATATGTAATATTAATATTGATAAAAAAAGAAGATAAACTGTCTAATTTATATAAAAAATACTACATATCTTTTAATATTTGCTGTTTGTTTTACATAAAATAACAATTTTTATTAAAAAGCAATAAACTTAAGCAATTAAATATAAAAACACAGGGAGGTATTTACAGTGGGAGCAGCAAATGAGTATGTCAAATTAATTAACAGTTATTTATCAGACTATATATTGGTAATACTGTTAGTAGGAGGCGGAATTTGGTTTACCTTATTTTTAAGAGGTATACAGTTTAGGGGTATAGGCACAGGGCTTAAGATGACTTTTGGCGGTCTTTTTTCTAAAAAAACCGAAGCCGGCAAGGGCGGTATGTCATCATTTCAGGCTTTAGCTACGGCAGTAGCAGCTCAAGTAGGTACAGGTAATATAGCAGGTGCGGCTACGGCTATAGCGGTGGGAGGACCCGGAGCCATCTTTTGGATGTGGGTTTCAGCCTGTCTCGGTATGGCAACGATTTTTGCCGAGGCTACTCTGGCGCAACGATTTAAGGTAGTAGGAAAGGACGGAGAGGTTACCGGAGGTCCGGTGTACTATATTAGAGAGGCTTTTAAGGGAGGAGTAGGGAAGTTTTTAGCACTTTTATTTGCAGTATTTATTATATTTGCACTTGGATTTATGGGAAATGCCGTTCAGTCCAACTCTATTGCAGCCGCTTTTAATACCGCCTTCGGTATTCCAAGTTATATAGTAGGTATAATAGTGGCATTGCTTGCAGTATTTATATTTATGGGCGGTACTAAGAGAATAGTTCAGGTTACGGAAACAATAGTTCCGTTTATGGCAGCTTTATATATACTCGGATCTTTAATTATAGTTTTAATCAAGTTCCAGAATATTCCTGCAATGTTTTCAAGTATTTTTGTAGGTGCTTTTAATCCTGATGCTATGGTAGGCGGCGCCTTAGGTGCCACTGTTAAGCTTGCGGTTACCAAAGGTGTTGCAAGAGGACTTTTCTCTAATGAAGCCGGTATGGGTTCAACACCTCATGCACACGCTTGTGCCAAGGTTGATCATCCTGCACAGCAGGGCTTTGTAGCTATGGCAGGTGTTTTGGTTGATACTTTTATAGTACTTAATCTGACAGCATTTGTAATTCTTACCACAACTACAAGAGAAGAAATAGTGAGCCAGGGACTTACTGCCGCAGCACTTAGTCAATATGCTTATACATCAGTGTATGGCAATATGGGTCAGATATTTATCGCTGTATGTATGTTTTTCTTTGCCTTTTCTACTATAGTAGGTTGGTACTTCTTCGGTAAGGCGAATATAAACTATCTGTTCGGTCCAAAGGCAGTGCCTGTATATACCATACTTGTAGGTATATGCGTATTCCTCGGTTCACTCGCTGAAGTTGACCTTGTTTGGAATATGGCTGATATGTTTAACTCATTAATGGTTGTACCTAATATTATTTCACTTTTTGCACTCAGCCTCGTTGTTAAAAAATTACATGACGAGTATTATGAGAAGAAAAAGAAAGGTGAGCTTAAATAGCAGATATATTAAAATTTATACAAATAGTAAATGATATAATCAAACATAAACATGTTTTGATTTAGATAATAAGTAGTCAAAGAGGCTGCTGCAAAGTAGGTGCAAATAGTTCATCTATAGAGCGGCAGCTTATTTTATGTGGAATAAAAGTTTTTTAATTAAGATGGATGACCCTACCTGAACTTTAACAAATATAGTAGTAAATAAACTGAAAGCCTTAATTATAAAAAAACAATATACCGGTATTTAATATATTTTTAAACTATATTTGCTTAAAAATCTGCAACTGAAAAATATAGCTATACATATAAGCATATATCTTGCTATAATAGTAATTACTATAATTTTGTATCTGCCATATCGTGGATTTATTTTTTTGTGTGCTTTTACAAAATTTATATTTTTAGTTCTGATTACATAAATAAGGATGCAGTAAAATATGATTAATTTCATTGTAAACCCCGGTGCAGGGAATATGAAAAGTTATGCCATATGGAAAAAGCTTGAGGTTTATCTACGAAAAAAAAGAGTGGAATACAGGTATTTTCTTACAGAAGTTGAGGGGGATGCTAAGAAAATATCTTATAGTATATCAGATACTGAAGAATATGTAAGCATAGTAATTGTGGGGGGAGAAGGTACTTTTAACGAGGCACTTGACGGACTTAATATAAATGAAAGAATAAGCGTTGCTTATATACCTACAGGCTTTTCAAGAGACCTTGCAAGGGGGCTTAAACTGCCTAAGAGTCCTATTAAATGTCTAAAAAGGATCTTAAATCCTAAAATGATAAGAAATATTGACTACGGTATTTTAAGTTTTGCTAACGGAGCCGAACACAGGCGATTTATAATGTCGGCAGGTATAGGACTTGATGCCGAGCTTTATTTAAACTTTAATGAAAAAAGGGATGTTTCAAAACTTCCTGTTATTAGGGAGTTTAAAAAGTGCTGTTCAAAACTTTCCGTGCTTTATTCTTCGGTGAGTAGCAGGGGCTATGTTCTTATAGACGGATTTAAAAAAATTGAATTTAACCATATTCTTTTGATTGCCTCCCATATTCATCCTTATTCACTTGGCGGACTTAGACTTGCACCGAAGGCTGATAATTTGGATGGTGAACTTACAATATGCATCGTACATCAAAGAAGTAAATTAAGGCTGCTTCGTATTATGCTAAGTGCAATGTTCGGCAATCATCTTAAGTATACCGGGGTGAGGAGTTATGATTGCAATGAACTTAAAATTCATCTTGAATCTGCTATGTCCGTACATACGGACGGGAGGGATTGCGGCAAATGTACCGATATACATTTGCATTGTGTAAGACAAAAATTAAGATTTTTATTATAATATTGAGGTGAGATTTTATGAGAATAGGTCAAGGTTATGATGTGCACGCCGTAGAAGAAGGCAGAAAGCTTATCCTCGGAGGGGTTGAGATACCTCATAAGTGGGGACTGAAGGGTCATTCGGATGCGGATGTGCTGCTTCATGCCGTTATGGATGCACTCTTAGGTGCGGCAGGACTTGGTGATATAGGTAAGCATTTTCCCGATACGGATAATAAGTATAAGGACATTTCCAGTCTGGTTCTTTTGGAAGAGGTTGCAAAACTTTTGGATGAACATACTTATATCATAGAAAACATAGATGCTACAATAGTTGCACAGGAGCCAAAACTCCTTCCTTATATGGAAGCCATGAAAGAGAATATAGCTAAAACTTTGGGCATAAGTATAGGTCAGATAAATATTAAGGCAACTACTGAAGAGCGGCTCGGTTTTACCGGCAATCTTGAAGGCATGAAGTCTTATGCTATATGTCTGCTTACATCCGTAAGTGATGCAAAGTATATTGATGTAACACCCGGCGGCTGTGGCGGTTGCTGTTCAAAGATGTAATAATACAAGGGGGATTTGAAATTGAAGATTTATAACACACTCAGTAAAAGAGAAGAAGAGTTTGTGCCTTTGGAGGAGGGCAAGGTTAAAATATATGTCTGCGGACCTACTGTATACAATCTTATACATATAGGTAATGCAAGACCTATGATTTTTTTTGATACGGTAAGAAGGTATTTTATATATAAGGGTTATCAGGTTAATTTCGTTTCCAATTTTACCGATGTTGACGACAAAATCATTAACAGGGCAATAGAAGAGAAGGTAAGTGCTGATGAGATATCCGAAAGGTACATAGCGGAATGTAAAAAGGATATGGAAGGTATGAATATACTTCCTGCCGACACACATCCTCAGGCTACCAAAGAGATAGCAGGCATGATAGATATGATCAAGGAGCTTATAGATAAGGGGCATGCCTATGTGTCTAATGACGGTACGGTGTACTTTAGGGTTAAAAGCTTTCCTGAATACGGTAAACTCTCACATAAAAATATTGATGAGCTACAGTCGGGTCTTAGAGAACTTAAAGTAAGCGGTGAGAATGACAAGGAAGCCTCATATGATTTTGTGCTTTGGAAACCTAAGAAAGAAGGAGAGCCTTACTGGGAGTCTCCATGGAGTGACGGAAGGCCCGGATGGCATATAGAGTGTTCCGTTATGAGTAAAAGGTATCTGGGTGAGCAGATAGACATACATGGCGGCGGAGAAGACCTTGTGTTTCCTCATCATGAAAATGAGATAGCACAGTCGGAGGCTTGTAGCGGTAAGCACTTTGCAAAGTATTGGATGCATAATGCCTTTCTTAATATAGACAATAAAAAAATGAGTAAGTCGGAAGGTAATTTCTTTACAGTAAGGGATATATCCAAGATGTATGATTTGCAGGTCTTAAGATTCTTCATGCTCAATGCTCATTACAGGAGTCCGCTTAATTTTTCTGCTGAACTTATGGACAGTGCTAAAAACTCTTTAGACAGGATACTTAATGCCTTTGAAAAGCTTAGAGATTTTGAAAAGAAGGCTTCAGGGGAGAATATGACAGAGGCTGAAAGAGTAGATTTCCACGAGATTATTTTAAGTAAGCAGAAGTTTGAAGCAAGCATGGATGATGACTTTAATACCGCTGATGCTATAGCGGCAGTATTTGAGATAGTAAGAGTTTCCAATTCAACCGTTAATGAAGAAAGTACACTTTCTTATATTAAGCATATACTTTCCGTACTGTCAAAGCTTTGTGATGTGCTTGGAATAAAGACAAAGAGAAAAGAAGTTATTCTTGATGAGGATATAGAAAAACTTATATTAAGCAGAAGCGAGGCACGAAAGAATAAGGACTTCAAAAGGGCTGACGAGATAAGAAATGAGCTTTTGGAAATGGGTATAGTGCTTGAAGATACAAGAGAGGGCGTTAAGTGGAAGAGGGTATAAATCTTTTTGAAAAGACTTCTACAGATCCCAAACTTTTCTCTCCATTGGTGCTTGCCTTCTTAGGTGATGCGGTTTATGAGCTTATAATACGCAGTATGCTTGTAAATAAAGCCAATAAACCGGTTAATAAATTAAACAAGGAAAGTTCTTCTTTGGCTAATGCAAAAACACAGGCAAGGTTTGCGCAAATTTTATCCGAGCATTTAAGTGAAGAAGAGTTAAGGATCTACAAAAGAGGCAGAAATACTACTTCACACAGTGTGGCAAAGAATGCAAGTATATCCGACTATAGGCAGGCGACAGGTTTTGAAGCCTTGCTCGGTTACTTATATCTTCAAAATAAACTTGATAGAATCATGGAACTTGTAGATATATGCCTTAAAGAAAATGACAATTAGTGCGGAATGTTTTGTTATTTAAGTCGGTGTAGTTATTCTATGCCGACTTAAGCATACTGTACCGAATTAAGGGAGAAAAAATGAAAGAGAATTTTATAGAGGGTAGGAATGCCATAATAGAAGCATTTCGCTCCGACAAGACTATAGACAAGTTATATGTACAGGAAGGCTTAAATGATGCCCCTATCCTAAAGGCAATTAAAGAGGCAAAAAAGCAGGGGAGTATTGTAGCTTTTGTAAGTAAAGAAAAACTTGACCTTATGAGTTCTACAAAAAAACATCAGGGGCTTATAGCCAAGACTGCCGAATACTCCTATGCAGAAGTTGAGGATATATTAAAAATAGCCGAGGAAAAAGACGAAAGTCCTTTTATATTTATACTTGACGGCATAGAAGATCCGTATAATCTCGGTGCTATTATAAGAACTGCCAATCTTTGCGGTGCTCATGGTGTGGTAATACCCAAGAATAGGGCTGTAGGACTTACCGCTGCCGCCGTTAAGGCTTCAGCCGGTACAATAAACTTTACGCCGGTTGCCAAGGTAACCAATATTTCAAGAACCATAGATGAGCTTAAAAGTAAAGGTTTGTGGTTTGTATGTGCCGACTCTTTGGGCGAACCCATGTATAAGCAAGACTTAAAAGGTGCTATAGGTCTTGTTATGGGTAATGAGGCACATGGAGTAAGTGAGCTGGTCAAAAAGAAATGCGATTTTACAGCAAGCATACCCATGTATGGAGATATAGACTCGCTCAATGTATCTGTGGCTGCCGGAGTTTTGGCATATGAAATAGTAAGGCAGAGAAAATTTTAGTGCATCGTTCACAAAATAAGTATATCAAAAACGATGAATATTTTTCTGGACGTAGCGGGGCTACGCTGAGGATTTTTGATGTATGCAATCAGGAAAAGAGGCAAGTTATTTGGTATACTTATTTAAGAAATGATGCATTAGACTGTATGCCCCACAAAAACACATTTTAATGCAGTTTAAGTAAATATTAAGAAATTTAATATTAAGAACTATTACGAAATATTCAATACATACTACATGTAGTGACTTTGGCAAAACTAACTACTATATAGATGTCGAAAATTTGTTTCGGGATAGTTCTTTTTATTTTATTTGTAAGTTTTATGTAAGTAACTAAATCCTTGTAAAGCCTATAAATACGCTATTGTAAAGATGTTATGCTTGACGGGAAGCTTGTATTTTTTGTCTATTTGTTATATTATACATACAAAAGTGGGTAGAAGTGGTGAAAAGTGGGTGAAGATTATGTTTATGGGTGAGTTTAATCATAGCTTAGACATAAAAGGAAGGATTATACTTCCTGCTTCTTTTCGTGAACAACTTGGAGTAAATTTTGTTATCACCAAAAGCTTTGACAAATGCCTTTCAATATACGATGAAAATAACTGGAAGGTACTGCAAGAGAAGTTAGCTGCCATGCCCATGATTAATCTTGCCGCAAGAAACATAAGACGTATGATAGTGGGAAGTGCTGCAACTCTTACGCCTGATAAGCAGGGACGAATACTCATACCTGCACCGCTTAGGGAGTTTGCAACGATTACAAAGGAGGCGGTATTTATAGGTAACATAGATCATATAGAACTTTGGTCTAAGGAAGCCTGGATCAATGCTTCCGATATAGATCCCGATGAGGCGGCAAATGAACTATATAATTCGGGTATAAGCATATGATATTTGAACATAAATCAGTATTACTGAACGAAATTATTAAAAACCTATCCATAAAAGAGGATGGAACTTATGTAGATGCTACACTTGGCGGTGCAGGGCATGCCTTGGAAGTATGCAGACGTTTATCCGAAAAAGGACATTTTATAGGTATAGATCAGGATGAGGATGCTATAGAAAGCTCCAAGCTAAGATTAAAAGACTATATGGACAGAGTTGATATAGTAAAGAGTAATTACGTAAATATTAAAAACATACTTGAGTCGCTTAATGTAGACAAGGTAGACGGTATATATATAGATCTCGGAGTATCTTCTTATCAGCTTGATAATGCCGAAAGAGGGTTCAGTTACAGGTTTGACAGTGCTTTGGACATGCGTATGGATAAATCACTTGATATAACTGCACAGGATATAGTTAATGATTACTCGGAACAGGAGCTTTATAGAATCATAAAAAATTACGGGGAGGACATATTTGCAAAAAATATAGCAAAACATATAGTCATTGCAAGAAAAGAAAAGCGTATAGAAAGCGGACTTGAGTTGGTTGAAATAATAAAAAGAGCTATACCTAAAAAGTTTCAAATAACTTCAGGACATCCGGCAAAGCGTACTTTTCAAGCTATTAGGATAGAACTTAATAAGGAACTTGAAGTGTTGGAAAATTCTCTTGAGACTATGATAGACTTACTGAAACCAAACGGCAGACTCTTAGTTATAAGCTTTCATTCTCTTGAGGATAGGATAGTAAAGAATATATTTAAGAGATGTGAAAATCCATGCACCTGCCCTAAAAATTTTCCCGTATGTGTATGTGGAAATAAAAGCAAAGGTAAGGTACTTATGAGAAAACCGATACTTCCAAGCAAGGAAGAGTCGGAGGCTAATCCAAGGGCAAAAAGTGCAAAGCTCAGGATTTTTGTAAAGACATAGCTTAAATGAGGGACAATAGATGGAAAGTAAAGTAAGAAGAATGCATAATAGAAACTTATCTGCCTCATATATATCCGGTACAGCTGCAAGAAAGTATTCTCCTACTTATGAGGTTGGAAAAAAGTATGTATACAGACCTAAAAGAATTGATGCTGTCAGAAGAAAATATGTTGAGGAAATGGATAAGAAGAGAATCAAAGAAGTATCGGTGCAGATGCACCCTATTTACCTATCGCTTTTGATAGTAGCCTTAGCTGTGGTTCTTTATCTCGGATATAATTATCTGTCCATAGATGCTAAAGTAATAACGGACCTTAAGCAAATAGAAAAGCTTGAGAAAGACCTTGATGTACTTAAAAATGAAAATGACGGTCTCGAAAGCAGCATTAAGTCATTCAGACCGGATCTTGATTATGTATACAAGGTTGCGACTGAAGAACTCGGTATGGTAAAAGCAGATAGAAGTCAAATCAAAACATATACAAATTCTGAGAAAGAGTATGTTAGACAGTATGAAGATATACCATAAAGGCGTTAAGCCTAAAAGAAAGAGGATAGAGGTTAAGAAAGTAAGGAAAATTTCTAAATATGTATATAATAAGCTGGTATTTATCTTTAGTATGATAGTACTGGCTTTATTTTTCTTGTCTGTAAAAATATATGATATACAAATTAACAATTCAGTAAATTATAGCCAAAAAGTACTTTCACAGCAAAGATATGATTCCAGGGATATTCCGTTTAGAAGGGGTGAAATACTTGACAGAAACGGTAATTTGCTGGCAACAAGCAATAAGGTTTATAATCTTATAATAGATCCGAGCCAAATAAATACAGATGCGGCTAACTACATGGAGCCTACACTTGATGCGTTAAATGAAATATTTTCCTATGATAAGGAAGAACTGAGGACATTGATTACCGAAAAAGCCGACAGCAGATATATACGCTATGCCAAGGGATTGAGTTATGAGCAAAAGACAATATTTGAAGAAAAAAAACAACAGGTAAAAAAGGATAATCAGGCTAATAAGTCAAAGCAAAGAATAACCGGTGTATGGTTTGAAGAGGCATACAGCAGAGTATATCCCAATAATAAGCTAGCCTGCAATGTTATAGGTTTTTCAAGTGCTGAAGATACTGTAGGTATAGGCGGTATAGAGCAGTACTACAATGATAAGCTTACCGGTAACAACGGAAGAGAGTATGGATACTTAAATGACGATTCAAACCTTGAAAGAGTAATAAAGTCTCCTACAAACGGTTATAGCCTGGTATCTACCATAGATGTCAATATACAGCAAATGGTAGAAAAACATATACAGGAGTGGGAAGGTGAGATGGGAAGTAAGATAACCGCCTGTATAATTATGGATCCTAATAACGGAGAAATACTTGCCATGGCAAGCAGCAGGGATTTTGATCTTAATAATCCAAGAGACCTGTCTAAGTATTACAATAATTTTGAAATCGCCAATATGAGTGAAGAGGCAAAAACCGATGCACTTAATAATATATGGCTTAATTTTGCTATAAGTTCCACCTATGAGCCGGGTTCACCTTCTAAAATATTTACGGTAGCCACAGCAATGGAAGAGGGAATTATAGACGGTCACGAAAGTTACTACTGTGATGGTTATCAAGTGGTAGGACAAAGAAAGATACATTGTGCCAATAAGAACGGACACGGAACTCTTACGGTAGAAGAGGCTATAATACAAAGTTGTAACGATGCAATGATGCAAATAGTTTTTGCTACCGGCAAGGATAAATTCAGTAAGTTTCAGCAGCTGTTCGGTTTCGGTAAAAAAACCGGTATAGACCTGCCTGGAGAGGCGGACACATCAAAACTTATACATACCTCGGAAACCATGCGAGCCGATGACCTGGCTACCAATTCCTTCGGTCAAAACTACAACTGTACTATGATAGAAATGGTTTCAGCCTTCGCCTCCGTTATAAATGGAGGGATGTATTATAAACCTCATGTGGTAAAAGAGGTGAGAACCTTACAAGGTGAAGTTATAGATACTATAGAACCCCTTTTGGTACGAGAAACCGTTTCACCTTCAACTACCGAGTTTTTAAACAATGCCATGTTTAAGACGGTTGAAAAAGGTACGGGTTTTCCGGCTAAGGTTGAAGGTTATGATGTGGGAGGTAAAACGGGAACTTCGGAAAAGTATCCTCGAGGCTCCGGAAAGTATATACTTTCTTTTATAGGTTTTGCTCCCATTGAACACCCCGAGGTACTTTGTTATGTTGTAGTTGATGAACCTAACACTGAAGATCAGGCACATTCATACTTTGCAAGCAGACTTTTTAAGAGTATCATGACTGATGTACTGCCTTATATGAATGTATATACGAGCGATGAGGTTAAGGCTGAGAGGGAACAAAGAAAAACACAAGAATCTACCCAAAGCAGTGAAGACAGTTCAAAGGTATACGAAACCGATGAATATGTAAAACCTGATACGGGAACATTTGAAGAAGAGATAAGTGCTCCTAATAATGATGCCGAAATAGAAAGTTCATCTACAGGGCAGGATGTTGGAAGTACTGCCAACGAAACAAGCTCAAGTACCCCGGTACAAAGTACCAAAACAAGCAAAGAAGAGTCTTCCTCGCTTCAAAGTACTAAAACCGGCACATAGAATACTTCCTCAAGCCAAAGTACTAAAAAAAGCAAGGAAAATACCTCCTCAACTCAAAGTACGAAGGCAAGCACAAAAGCAACTTCCTCGTTTCAAAGCACAGGGAATTGATATCTGTGTTTATAGCTATAAAACCATTTGAAAATCAACTTATTATAAGTTATACTATAACTTATTAAAAGCTTTTTAAATAAAGCGAAAGGATTAGGATTAACAATTTATGATAAATGATAGTATAGTGGCTCTTCTTATAAGTTTTACCTGCACTGCCCTTTGTTGTCCGGTACTTATACCTGTTTTATATAAGTTTAAGTTCGGTCAGCAAGTTAGAGATGACGGTCCCAAGGCACATCTTAAAAAAAGCGGTACACCCACCATGGGCGGTATAATGATATTGTTCGGAATAATTATAGGAAGTGTATTTTATATAAATAAATATAAATTGGTACTGCCTGTACTGTTATTTACGGTTGCCTACGGAATAATAGGTTTTTTAGATGATTTTCTTAAGATAAAAAAGAAAAAATCGGAGGGTCTTAAGGGGATTCATAAATTTATATTACAGATATTGCTTACAACTGTATTTGTGTACTATCTTCATATACACAAAACAGCCGATACTATGCTTGTACCCTTTACAGGCTCATTTAATACCGGATATATGTTGCACACCGGCATATTTTTTATTCCCTTAGTTTTTTTTATAGTCCTCGGTACGGACAATGGAGTTAATTTTACTGACGGAGTTGACGGACTTTGCACCTGCGTTACTATAATCGTCTCAATATTTTTTACACTTATAGCAATAAGAGACAATATTATGATAACTCCCGTCATTGCTGCGGTTATAGGAAGTCTTACGGGATTCCTTATTTACAATACCAATCCGGCCAAAGTTTTTATGGGTGATACCGGTTCACTTGCACTTGGAGGATTTGTTGCATCTGCAGCTTTGGTCATGCAACTTCCTTTATTTATAGCGGTGGTAGGTTTTATATACCTTATAGAAGTCGTTTCCGTAATAATACAGGTAGGGTATTTTAAGGCGACTAAAGGTAAAAGATTTTTCAAAATGGCACCCATTCATCACCATTTTGAGCTTTCAGGCTGGTCTGAGACTAAGGTTGTAACAGTATTCACTATAGTTACTGCTATCTTGTCTCTTTTGTTATATCTTGGATTTAATAGATAAAAAAATGGAAAGAGGTTTTTATGAGAGATATAGTTATGGTTGCAGGTATGGGAAAAAGCGGAGTATCTGCAGCAGAGCTTATACTTAACATAGGCGGCAGAGTATTGCTTTATGACAGTAATGAGACATTGGACCCTGAGACCGTTCTTTCTAAGTTTGATGAAGAAAATATTAAAAATATACATGTGAAACTTGGAAGACTTACAGAAGATGATATAAGAGATATTCGTGTATGTGTAATGAGTCCGGGAATAAGTTTAGAAACCGATTTTATAAAGTTGCTTTTAGCACACAGAATACAACTGTGGTCGGAAATACAGCTTGCTTATTTTGTAGCTAAGGGAAGGCTTATGGCAATAACCGGAACCAACGGTAAAACTACCACTACCGCCTTATTGGGTGCAATAATGCAGCGTAAGTATGAGAACTGTTTCGTTGCCGGCAATATCGGTATACCGTATACACAAATAGCACTACATACAAATGATAAGTCTGTAACCGTACTTGAAGTATCCAGTTTTCAATTAGAAACCATAATAGATTTTAAGCCCAATGTATCTGCCATACTTAATATTACGCCCGACCATTTAAATAGGCATCATACTTTTGAGAATTATTCGGCTATAAAAAAAGAGATCTGTATGAACCAGACAGCACAGGATTACTGTATACTCAACTATGATGATGAACAGCTTAGAGAGTTTGGAGACAGCGGAGAATGCAAAGCAAAGGTTGTTTTCTTTTCAATAAAAAATAAGCTTAAAGAGGGTGTCTATGTAGAAGATAATAAAGTGTATTATTCAAGCCCTTCAAAAACAATAGAAGTTCTATCTTTAGATAATGTACAACTTTTGGGAAAACACAATCATGAGAATATATGTGCAGCCGTAGCTATGGCATTTGTTGAGGGTGTTGAAATTGAGGATATACGAGAGGCTTGCTATGAATTTAAGGCTGTGGAGCATAGAGTGGAGTTCGTCAAAGAAAAGTATGGAGTAAGGTACTATAACGATTCCAAGGCAACCAATCCGGATGCCGCTATACAAGGACTTAATGCCATGCCGGGACCTACGATACTTATAGCCGGAGGCTATGACAAACAATCCGAGTATGATGAATGGGCAAAACTTTTTAAAGGCAAGTTAAAATATTTGGTACTTATAGGAAGTACAAGGGATAAGATTGCGGAATGTGCCAAGAAGTACGGCTTTAATAATATTATGTATGCCGAAACCTTACAGGAAGCTGTCAGAGTCTGTGATTCTTATGCCGACAGGGGTGACTATGTGTTACTTTCTCCTGCTTGTGCAAGCTGGGGAATGTTCGATAATTACGAACAAAGAGGAGATATATTTAAATCTTGTGTACAGGCATTATAAGTTTGAATGGAGTTTCGTATGCAAGAGGGTAAGGTTAAAAAAAGATATTACCATGACTACAGCTTGTTACTTACTGTAATAATACTTGTAGTTTTCGGACTTATTATGATATATTCAGCCAGCTCATTTTCTGCACAGCTCGAGTTCAAAGATTCGGCATACTACATAAAAAGACAGGCTTTTTTTGCTGTACTCGGCTTTGTTGCGATGTTTTTTGTATCAAGGTTTGATTATCATCTGGTACTTAAATTCAGTAACTACATATATGCGGTTTCCGTGATAATGCTTATTTTAGTATATATTATAGGTTCGGAGCGTAACGGAAAAAAACGATGGCTTAAATTCGGAGCTATAAATATACAGCCGGCAGAGATAGCCAAGCTTGCTTTAATTTTATGTATGAGTGTACTTATCTATAAGTTTTATAAACATATAGACAGCAAAAGAGTAATGCTTAAGATATCTTATTATGTATTTCCGCTGGTTGCTTTAATTGCACCCAATAATATGAGTTCCGCTATAATAATTGCACTTATACCTATATTTATGCATTTTGGCGTTTCCAAGAATATACGCTTTCATATACTTCTTGGAATTTTGGGAGTTGTTGTTGTGTGGCAGGCATTGCCCATTGCTACATTCTTGAATAAATTACATATAGTACAAAATTATCAGTTACAGCGTATAATAGTTTGGAAAAATCCCGAGGCGGATCCGGCGGTACACGGGTTTCAGGTTCTGCAAGGTCTGTATGCGATAGGTGCCGGAGGATTTTTTGGCAGAGGTATGGGAGCCGGTATGCAGAAATTCCTTTTGCCGGAGTCTCAAAATGACATGATATTCTCTATAATCTGCGAGGAACTCGGACTTTTCGGTGCAGTAACAATTATGCTTGTGTTTATCTTCTTGCTCTATCGTTGTATGGTAATAGCTTCTCTTGCAAGAGACATGATGGGAACTATGATAGTAGTAGGAGTTATGGGACATATAGCAATACAGCTGATTCTTAACATATCCGTTGTTACCGGACTTATACCGAATACCGGAATAGGACTTCCTTTTATAAGTTACGGAGGTACCTCGCTTTTATTTCTTATGATAGAGATAGGTTTGGTTTTTTCGGTTGCAAGAAGTATAACTATTGATAAAACTAACAGAGAGGCGTAAAAGGTGCAATATCAAATATTAAATTTATCCAAGCACGTGATAAAAAGATGAAAAGATTTAAAAAAAGGTATATAATAGGTCTTACACTAATGCTGGTAATACTGTCATTATCAATTATTAAGATAGATAAGGTAGTAGTGAGCGGCAATTCATGGTATAATGATGAGGAGATAGAGGCTCTTGTTTTCGCTAAACCTTTAGACAGGTACTTTTTATACAGCTTTATAAAGGATAAGTTAAACAAAAAAAAGAATATTCCTTTTATACAGGAATATAGGTTGGATTGGAAATCGCCTTCACAAGTAGAGATTGTGGTGTATGAAAAAAGCATATTGGCTGCGGTAAACTATATGAATCTTTATATGTACTTTGATAAAGACGGTATGGTGCTTGAAAGCTCGGCAGAAAAAATAGATAAAATTCCTATTGTAGAAGGGCTTGAACTTAGCAGCATAGTGCTATATAATAAACTTCCTGTGAAAGATGAGTATGTGTTCAGCAGGCTTGTAAGTCTTGTGCAGTCCCTTTCAAATTATAATATATTTGCAGAGCGTATATTGTTATATTCACAAAACCAGGTAAATTTATATATTGGAGATATAGAAGTACATTTTGGGGTACTCAACGATATTGAAGAAAAGACAGCGGATCTTAACAATATATTTCCTGAAATATCAGGTCAAAAAGGGATTTTATATATGGACAACTATGGCGAAAATAAATCTTACACTTTTGAGCAGACAAAATAATTATATGAGTTTTTATTTGTATTTATACCTTTTCACAGGTTGGTAATACGTTACAGTTCAGGTAGGTCATTCATCTTCGTCAAAAAGACTAAAAATATTTCATTTTTATCTATAAATTAGACGAAGATGAATTCCGGCGGTAGCCTGATAGATATACATGTATAATATACACCTGAAAGCAAGCTTTCATTTGGTATATTATACATGTATATCTAAACTACCTGAACTGTAACGGTAATACCGTGTTAAATAAAACTCATAAATAATTACAGTTGATATTTTCTTCTAAAAATATTATCATGTAGATTATTAAACAGCATTAAAATTGTTACAGTTAAGGTAGGACATTCATCTTTGTCAAAAAAACTAAAAATATTTTATTTACAAATCAGATGAAGATGGATGTAGGTAGCAGCCTGATAGATATGCATGTATAATATACCGAATGAAAGCTTGCTTTCGGGTGTATATTATACATATATATCTAAACTGTCTGAATTGTAACCTGAATTTAGCAGATCCGAAAAATTGTAGTCGGGAGGAGTAGAACTTGTTTGAGATACATATTGATTCAACAGAAAATGCAGCAAAAATAATTGTAATTGGTGTTGGTGGCGCAGGTAACAATGCAGTAAACCGTATGATAGACGAGAGTATAGTTGGGGTGGAATTTATAGGCGTTAATACTGATAAGCAGGCACTTGAGTCTTGTAAGGCTCCTACCTTACTACAAATCGGCGAAAAGGTAACTAAGGGGCTGGGTGCCGGAGCTAAGCCTGAAGTAGGTGAAAAATCAGCTGAGGAAAGTGCAGAAGATATAGCCGCTCACCTAAAAGGCGTAGACATGGTATTTGTAACCTGCGGTATGGGTGGAGGTACCGGCACCGGTGCGGCACCCGTTATTGCAAGAATAGCTAAAGAAATGGGCATACTTACCGTAGGTGTTGTAACCAAGCCTTTCGGTTTTGAAGGCAAGCAAAGAATGAGCAAGGCACTTGCAGGTATAGAAAGACTTAAGTCTAATGTAGATACACTTATAGTAATTCCTAATGATAAGCTTCTCGGTCTGGTCGACAGAAGAATTCGTTTGGAAGAGGCACTTAAAAAGGCGGATGAAGTTTTACAGCAGGCAGTTCAGGGAATTACCGACCTTATAAATGTTCAATCTCTTATCAACCTTGACTTTGCCGATGTGCAGACAGTTATGAAGGATAAGGGTATAGCTCATATAGGCATAGGTTTCGGTACGGGAGACGATAAGGCTGTAGACGCTGTAAGACAGGCGGTTCAGTCACCGCTTCTTGAGACAACCATAGAAGGTGCAAGTGATGTTATTATTAATCTCTCAGGAGATATAAGCCTTATCGAGGCGGATGAGGCGGCTGAATATGTCAAGGATATGGTAGGAGAGGATGCTAACATAATCTTCGGTGTGACCGATGACCAGGGTGTTCAGGATCAGGTTACCATAACAGTTATAGCCACAGGTTTGGAGGAGCACGCAGAAAATGAGCAAGTATCAAGTATTATGAAGGGTTTTGCTCAAAGAAGAAATCTCACAGCTCCTACAAGCAATATGGGCAGCATGGGAAATATGGGTAGTATGGGAGTTTCAAGAGGACAGACCGTATCACAACCCGGCAGAAACTTGGGAAATATCTCCAATACAGGTAGTCAAAGCAGAGCCAATACTACTTTGGAAACAATTAGTTTTGACAGCCTGCCTCCTTCAAGAGAGGATGACAGCGTTAATACCAATAACTTGAGTAATACAAGACCAGAGCCAAGTTACAACAGACCGCGTCAAAACAGAGAAACAACTCTTAATGTACCTGACTTCTTAAAAGACAGACATTCGGACAGAAATTAAGTTTTATAAGTATAGGAGTTGTTGCATTTTAAGATTTGTATACGAGACATATGATGACATTTTATCAAAATGTCGCTATATATCTTGTATACAGGTTTTATTTTGCAACAGCTCTTTTTGTGTCTATAAGACCGGATATGTAGTATAAAATCAACTTAGAGTTCGGCGGGTTGGATATACATGAATTTTAGATATATTTAGATATAAAAAGCAAAAAAGCCCCGGAATATCCCGAAGCTTATCTTTTATGCATGTTCATAATACAGAATTAAGCACGCTCAACCTTGCCTGAACGAAGACATGAAGTACATACATACATCTTCTTTGAACCACCTGCAGTTTTTACTCTTACTGACTTGATATTTGCTTTCCATATTTTGTTGGATCTTCTATGTGAATGGCTCACACTGTTACCAAAGTGAACTGCTTTTTCGCATACTGCACATTTTGCCATGCTTAACACCCCCTTAATTAGGATTGGGCTTTTAAAACCCATAACGGGTATATGATATCAAAAATATCAGTTATTTGCAAGTATTAATTAAATAAAAACTTCCATTTTACATAAAAATAGAGTATACTAGACAAAGTGTTATAAAATTGCATTACATCACTTTGATTAAATGGAGGTTATTGCATGGGCAAAGGAGTATTAACTACTAATATGGGTGAGATAAGCATATCTAATGATGTTATAGCATTTTATGCAGGACTTCAAGCCTTGGAATGTTTCGGTATAGTCGGTATGGCAGCGGTAAATGTCGGAGACGGACTTGTAAAGCTTTTAAAAGGTGACAATGTATCTAAGGGAGTACTGGTTAATATTAAAGACAATAAGCTTAATATAGACTACCATGTAATAGTTGCATATGGAGTAAGCATAATGGCTGTATCGGATAACTTAAGAGAAAATGTAAAGTATAAGTTGGAGAAATTCACCGGTATGGCGGTGGACAAGATTAATATATACGTCGAGGGCGTTAGAGTCATAGACTAAGGAGGTAAAATAGGTGAGCTTAACACAGCTTGATTCAACAGCATTAAAAAAAGCCTTTATTTTAGGTGCTAAAAATCTTGAGGCAAAAAAAGACTGGATTAATGAGTTAAATGTTTTCCCGGTACCTGACGGAGATACCGGAACCAATATGACTATGACCATAATGTCAGCAGTAAAAGAAGTCAGTGCGTCAGCCGATGATATGAAAAGTGTATGCAAGGCAATATCTTCAGGTTCATTAAAGGGAGCCAGAGGTAACTCCGGTGTAATACTCTCACAGCTTTTAAGAGGATTTACAAAGATTGCCGGAGATTATGAAAGTCTTGATACAATGATTTTAAGTATAGCCCTTGATAAGGCTACAGAAACTGCTTACAAGGCGGTTATGCGTCCTAAAGAGGGTACTATACTCACAGTAGCTAAAGCTATGAGTACTAAGGCGCTTGAAATATATGAAGAAGTTGATGATATACAGGAGTTTATAAAAGAGGTACTCAATGCCGGAGATAAGGCACTGGCAAGAACCCCTGAACTTCTTCCGGTATTAAAACAGGCGGGAGTGGTAGACTCAGGCGGTCAGGGACTTATGGAGATTATACGGGGAGTGTATGACTCTGTAATGGGTAAGGAGCTTGATTATAGCAGTATAGAGATGCCTAAACCTAAAACACCTGTAAAAATGGGTATGCATATATCCAAGGCGGAAGTTGATACCGCAAATATTAAGTTCGGATACTGTACCGAATTTATTATCAACCTTGAAAAAGAGTTTAAGGAAAATGATGAAGAGAGCTTTAAGGCATTTCTTGAAACCATAGGCGATTCCTTAGTATGTGTATCTGATGACGAGGTTGTCAAAATACATGTTCATACCAACGATCCGGGGCTTGCTTTACAAAGAGCCTTGGGCTACGGTTCACTGACCCGTATTAAGATAGATAATATGAGGGAACAGCACGAAGAGCAGCTTCTTAAAGAAATGATAGAAAGCGGTGAAGTAGAGGTGGACGATACCGAAACCGAAACAAAGAAAGACGTTGAATTAAAAGAATACGGCTTTATAAGTGTATCTTCAGGTGAGGGCTTAAGTGATATCTTTAAAGGTTTGGGAGTGGATGAGATTATAGAGGGCGGACAGACTATGAACCCAAGCACGGAAGATATACTTTTTGCTATAGATAAACTTAATGCCAAAAATATTTATATACTTCCGAATAATAAGAATATAATTTTAGCTGCCAATCAAGCTGCTGAACTTATACAGGATAAAAATATAATGGTAGTTCCTACCAAGACCATACCGCAAGGACTTAGTGCGGTTATAGCTTTTATGCCTAATATAGGCAGTGAAGAAAACCTTAATAATATGCAGGAAGAGATACAGAAGGTAAAGAGCCTTCAGGTAACCTATGCGGTAAGAACCACTTCTATTGATGACTTTAATATAGAAGAGGGCGACATCATGGCTATAGGTGATGCCGGTATAGTAAGTGTAGGAAAATCCATAGATGATACCCTGCTTGAGGGTCTTGCAAAACTTATAAATGAAGAGACTGAACTTGTAAGCCTGTATTACGGTGCTGATATTAAGGAAGAAGAAGCCGAAAAACTTAAAGAAAGATTGAGTGATAAGTATAGTAATATAGATATTGAGCTGAACAGGGGAAGTCAGGCGGTTTATTATTATATAGCATCAGTTGAATAAATTTACAGAGCTTTTACAAGGTAAGGTATTTTATTTTGTAGAAGCTCTTTATAATTGGAAAATAGTTACAGTTTGGGTAGTTTAGATATACATGTATAATATAGCAAATGAAAGCTTGCTTTCAGGTGTATATTATACATGTATATCTGTCAGACTGCTGCCGGAATTCATTTTCGTCTAATTTATAGATAAAAATTAAATATTTTTAGTTTCTTTGTCGAAGATGAGTGATCTACCCAAACTGTAACGGAAATAAGCCGCTTAGCGAAATAAACAAAAAAATATATATCGTTATGGCTAAAATTGTGCTATAGTATAGGTTAGTATTTGTATGGAGAAATAAATGAAAAATTTATACATAGCTGAAAAACCCTCGGTTGCCAACGAATTTGCCAAGGCACTTAAACTTAATACCAAGAAAAAGCAGGGTTTTTTAGAAGCGGATAATTCAATAGTAACATGGTGTGTAGGGCATCTTGTAACCATGAGTTATCCTGAAAGTTACGGGGAGCAGTACAAAAGATGGTCGCTTGATACACTACCCTTTTTGCCCAAGGTATTTAAGTACGAGGTTATTGACGCTGTAAAAGAGCAATATAAAATAGTAAGCGGCTTATTAAACAGAGAAGACATTGCCTGCATATATATATGCACCGACTCCGGAAGAGAAGGAGAGTATATATATAGACTTGTAGATAATATGGCTAAGGTTAATAAGCCGAGAAAAAGAGTTTGGATAGACTCTCAGACCGAAGATGAGATATTAAGAGGGATAAAAGAAGCCAAAGATTGGTCTTTTTATGATAATTTGGCATCATCAGCTTACCTCAGAGCCAAAGAAGATTACCTGATGGGTATTAATTTTTCCAGACTGCTTACATTAAAGTACTCGAAAACCTTGGCTACCTTATTAAAAAAAGACAGAGTAGTACTTAGTGTCGGTAGAGTAATGACCTGTGTGGTAGGTATGGTAGTCAGAAGAGAGAGAGAAATCAGAGATTTCAAAAAAACCGTATTTTATAAAATCATTGTAAAACTTACATTTGAAAATAAAGATAATTTTATAGAAGGCGAGTTTAGAGCGGTTGAAGAAAGCAAGTATTATAATTCTCCCAAGCTTTATAAAGACAACGGATTTTTACAAAAAGAAGATGCGGATAAGTTTATTTTGGAATTAAAGCCTTATGATAAGGCAAAAGTAGTAGAAAGCAAGAAAAAGAAAGAACTTAAGAATCCTCCGCTTTTATATAATCTTGCCGAGCTTCAAAACGACTGTTCAAAAAAGTTTAAGATAAGTCCGGATGAAACTCTTAAAATAGCTCAAAAATTATATGAAAGAAAATTACTTACCTATCCCAGAACAGATGCCAGAGTTTTATCAAAGGCGGTTGCCAAAGAGATCTATAAAAATCTTTCAGGGCTTAAAAGGTATGAGACTTTACAAAAAGAAGTTGAAGAGGTTATAAATAACTCTCTTTATAAAAATCTTGAAAAGACAAGATATGTGGATGATAAGAAAATTACCGATCACTATGCTATAATACCTACAGGTCAGGTTAATTTATCCGGCTTGTCACCACTGGAGCTTAAAGTCTATGAGCTTATTTGCAGGAGGTTTATAAGTATATTTTTCCCGGCGGCGGAGTACATGAAGTATAATATAGAAAGCCTCATTGAAAGAGAGCATTTCTTTACTACTTTTAAGGTACTTACCAAGATAGGCTATCTTAAAGTTTCAGGAGCAGAATCCGAAAAACTTGATAAGGCTAATGACACAGATGATACAAAGGACTATGGTCCCGAATTTATAAACTTACTTAACTCAATTAAAAAGGGAAGTTTGCTTAATATCAAAGATATGTATACAAAGACCGGAGAGACTTCAGCTCCTAAAAGATACTCTTCAGGCTCTATGATACTTGCCATGGAGAATGCCGGTCAGCTCATAGAAGATGAAGAGCTTAGAAGCCAGATAAAATCAAGCGGTATAGGTACATCTGCAACAAGAGCCGAGATACTTAAAAAACTGATTACAATAAAGTACCTTTCCCTAAACCCTAAGACTCAAGTAATTACTCCCAGTCTTTATGGAGAAATGGTTTACGAGGCGGTCTATAATTCTATCAGGCAACTGCTCAACCCTGCACTTACGGCAAGTTGGGAAAAAGGACTTTCCATGATTACACAGGGCAGCATTGACTCAAAAGAATACATGGATAAGCTTGAACATTTTGTAAAAAGCAAGGTGCTGGCAGTAGCAAACTTAAACAATCAATACAGCCTTAATAAGGCATATCAGGATATATATAAACATTATAATTAGACCTAAGGAGAAAAGTATGACAAAACAGGAAGTAAGGTCTTTGGAGTTATTTGATTTATCTAAAACCATAGCTAAGGATCTTTTTGAAAAATACAGTTATCCATGGGAGGTTTTGGCTGAACTTGAAAGCTTTATATTAGAGCTTGGTAAAAAGCTTGATCCTAATGAATATGATAAAAAAGGTGATGATATTTGGATACATAAGACAGCAAAGATAGCACCTACGGTATCCTTAAAAGGACCTGCAATAATATGCGAAGGTGCGGAGCTTAGGCAGTCCGCCTTTATAAGAGGTTCTGTAATTATAGGAAAGAAAAGTATAGCGGGAAATTCCTGTGAGTTTAAAAATTCTGTATTATTTGATGATGTGCAGACTCCGCACTATAATTATGTAGGAGACTCTATACTGGGATACAAGTCCCACATGGGTGCCTCTTCCTTAACCAGTAATGTCAAATCCGATAAGAGTCTCGTAAAGATACACCTTGATGATGAGGACTTGGAAACAGGCAGAAAAAAAGTAGGTGCCATACTTGGTGACTTTGTGGAAGTCGGCTGTGGCTCGGTATTAAATCCGGGTACCGTAATAGGTAAAAACAGTATAATTTATCCCCTGTCAAGTGTAAGGGGAACTGTGCCGGCTGACAGTATCTACAAAGCAAAGGATGATGTTGTAAAGAAAAATTAACTTATAAAAATTACAATAATTACAGAAAGGACTAAGGTTATGAAAAAAGAAACAGTTTTACAAAGAATGAAGGAAGATTGTTTAATAGCTGTTATTCGTGCAAAAAATAAAGAGCAGGGCGAGAAATTGGTAGACTCCATAATAAAGGGCGGAATCAACTTTATAGAAATAACCATGACTATGGATGAAGGTAATCCTGTAGAATTTATTGCCTTCCTTGCACAAAAGTACAAGGACAATCCGAAGATAGTAATAGGTGCAGGTACGGTACTTGATCCTGAGACCGCAAGACTTGTAATCCTGGCAGGTGCCAACTATGTGGTAAGCCCCGCTTTTAACCCTGAAACTATTAAGTTATGTAACAGATACAGAGTTCCGGTTCTTCCCGGCGTTATGTCGCCTACAGAAGCTATTATGGCTTTGGAAGCCGGTTGTGATGTAATTAAACTCTTCCCGGGCAATATCTTAGGACCTGCGGCTATCAGCACTTACAAAGGTCCTCTGCCACAGGGTGAATTTATGCCGAGCGGCGGTGTGGATGTAGATAATGTTGACAAGTGGCTTAAAGCCGGAGCTTATGCAGTCGGTACAGGTTCAAGCCTTACCAAGGGGGCAAAGACAGGCGATTTTGAAGCTGTAGAAGCTAAGGCAAGAGAATTTGTCGAAGCTGTAAAGAAAGCAAGAAGCTAATACTGGAGGTTTATATATGTCAAGAGTTTTTGAAGGTGCAGGTATCGCACTTATTACCCCGTTTCGTGAAGATGGGAGTGTTAATTATGAAAAGTTGAAAGAACTCTTAGAGGATCAAATAGCTAATAAAACTGATGCTATAATTATATGCGGTACTACCGGAGAACCCTCTACACTAACAATAGAAGAGCATTTGGATGTGATTGAAGCTACTGTAAAGCATGTCAATAAAAGAATACCGGTCATAGCCGGTTCCGGCTCCAACTGCACTCAAACAGCGGTATATCTTTCAACAGAGGCTGAAAAAAGAGGGGCTGACGGACTTTTGGTAGTTTCTCCTTATTACAATAAGGCAACACAAAAGGGCCTTATTAAGCATTTCTCCACGGTTGCAGCCTCAGTTAAGATACCTATAATATTATACAATATCCCCGGAAGAACCGGAGTTACCATACAGCCGGAAACTATCAGTTATCTGGTAAGAAATGTAGAAAATATAGTAGGTGTTAAGGAAGCTTCGGGAGATATGTCGGCAATCGCCAAGATGTTCCATCTGTGTCAGGATATTGATATTGCCGTATACTCAGGTAATGACGATCAGATAATACCTATTATGTCTCTCGGAGGTGTAGGTGTTATATCGGTACTCAGTCATGTAGCTCCAAGGCAGACTCATGAGATGTGCAGGGCTATGCTTGACGGAGATGTAAAAAAGGCTGCCAAGATGCAGCTTGATGCCTTGGATGTAATCAACAATCTCTTTACAGAGGTCAATCCTATTCCTGTAAAGGCTGCTATGAATATGCAGGGCAAGAATGTAGGAGGTCTTAGACTGCCACTTACATATATGGAAGAAGAGCATCAAAAAGCGCTTGAAAAAAGCATGAGAGAGTATGGTATATTATGATAAAAGTTTTATTAAACGGTTGTCTCGGTGCTATGGGACTTGTGATATCCGAGCTTATTGAAAAGGTAAACGATATGGAAATAGTTGCCGGTATAGACAGAAAGTGTAAGGAAGCGGATTTTAAACCCAAGTATACTTATGCGGTTTATGAGAGTCCTTCAGATGTAAAAGAAGAGGCGGATGTATGTATAGATTTTTCAAGTGCTTTGGCAGTAAACGGTATACTCCATTACTGTACTAAGAAAAAACTCCCTCTGGTTCTATGTACAACCGGACTTAGCAATGAGCAATTGGAAAATGTTAAAAAATCTTCCGAAACTGTTGCTATTTTACGCTCTGCCAATATGTCCATAGGAGTTAATCTGCTTCTTAAATTAGCGGCACAGGCAACAAAGGCACTTGAAGATAAAGGTTTTGATATAGAAATAGTTGAAAAACATCATAACAGAAAGCTTGATGCACCAAGCGGTACGGCACTTGCTTTAGCCGATGCCGTCAATGAAGCTGCGGAAGGCTCCTATGATTATATCTTTTCAAGGTCTGAAAGAAGAGAGAAAAGACCTGCAACCGAGATAGGTATTTCCTCAGTAAGAGGCGGCAGCATAGTAGGAGAGCATGATGTGATTTTTGCCGGAGAAGATGAGGTTATAACTTTATCCCACAGTGCTTATTCAAGGAGTATTTTTGCAAAAGGAGCTGTGGAAGCGGCTAAGTTTTTGTACAATAAAAAAGCCGGTGTATACAGTATGTTTGATGTACTCTAAAAAAGAGGCAGCACATAATAATTACTAATTAATAGTATAAAGAGCTTTGTATTTATTTGCATAAATAACATTGCTTAAATTATATATCTTTTATATAATCGTATATTGATAAAGATATCTTCAATAACTTAAATGTGAAAGGAATACATGATGGAAAAGCTTGAGCAATTATATGAAGGTAAAGCTAAGAAAGTATTTAAAACAAATGACCCTGATGTACTTATAGTATCATACAAGGATGATGCAACAGCATTTAACGGTGAGAAAAAGGGTACGATAGTAGGTAAGGGTGCGATCAATAATCGTATGACCAACCATATCTTCAAACTTTTGGAAGAAAGAGGAGTTCCCACTCATTATATCAATGAGCTTAGTGACACCGATACTGAAGTTAAGGCTGTTAGTATAGTTCCTTTGGAAGTAATCGTAAGAAATTACTCCGCCGGAAGTTTTGCTAAAAAACTCGGTATGGAAGAAGGGATAAAGTTAAAAGTACCGACTCTTGAGTTTTCATATAAAGATGATGCTTTAGGCGATCCTTTCATCAACGGATATTATGCACTTGCGCTTGATCTTGCCACACAGGAGGAGATAGATAAGATTGCAAGTTATGCGTTTAAGGTAAATGAAGTTCTTATAGAGTATTTTGCCAAACTCGGTATAGATCTGATAGATTTTAAGATCGAGTTCGGCAGATATCATGGCGAGATAATACTTGCTGATGAAATCTCTCCGGATACTTGCAGATTGTGGGATAAGGAAACTCATGAAAAGCTTGATAAGGACAGATTCAGAAGAGATCTCGGTCATGTAGAGGATGCCTATAAGGAAGTCTTTAAGAGATTAGGTATAGAGTAAGATATTTATAATAAAGGAGGTTCAGGAAATGGACTATTTAGAAATTGAGAAGGTTGTAGGCAGAGAGATTCTTGATTCCAGAGGAAATCCTACCGTAGAAGCTGAAGTATGGCTTTATGACGGTACTGTAGGAAGAGGCGCTGCACCAAGCGGAGCTTCTACAGGTGAGTTTGAAGCTTTGGAATTAAGAGACGGCGATAAGTCTCGTTACCTTGGAAAGGGTGTTTCAAAGGCTGTTGAAAATATAAATACTATAATTAATGATACTTTGGAGGGTATGAATGCTGCAGATATCTATGCTATAGATAAAGCTATGATAGCTGCCGACGGTACCAAGGACAAGTCAAAACTCGGTGCCAATGCCATACTTGCAGTATCTATAGCTGCGGCAAGAGCTGCGGCTGAGTCTATGTGCTTACCTTTATATAGATTTTTAGGAGGAGTTTCAGGAAACAGACTCCCTGTACCTATGATGAATATATTAAACGGCGGTGCTCATGCAAGCAATACCGTAGATATACAAGAGTTTATGATTATGCCTGTAGGTGCCAAAAGTTTTAAAGAGGCTTTAAGATGGTGTGCGGAAGTATTTCATTCACTTGCTAAGATACTTAAGTCGGAAGGTCTTGCTACCTCAGTAGGAGATGAGGGTGGTTTTGCACCAAACCTTAAGAGCGATGAGGATGCTATCAAGTATATACTTAAGGCGGTTGAAGCTGTAGGTTATAAGCCGGGTACAGACTTTATGATAGCTATAGATGCGGCTTCAAGCGAGTGGAAGACAGGTACTATAGGAAAGTATAAGCTTCCTAAGGCAGGTACCGAGTTTACGGCTACAGAGCTTATAGCTTATTGGAATGACTTGGTTGAAAAGTATCCTATCATTTCTATCGAAGACGGTCTTGATGAAGAAGACTGGGAAGGCTGGAAGGAACTTACCAAGGAGCTTGGCGGTAAGGTACAGCTTGTAGGAGACGACTTATTCGTTACCAATACCGAGAGACTTTCAAAAGGTATCGAAATCGGTGCAGGTAATTCAATACTTATCAAACTTAACCAGATAGGTTCGGTTTCAGAGACACTTGAGGCTATTAAGATGGCTCACAAGGCAGGATATACCTCAATATCTTCACATCGTTCAGGCGAGACAGAGGATACTACTATAGCAGACCTTGCGGTTGCACTTAATACCTGCCAGATCAAGACCGGTGCTCCAAGCAGATCTGAGCGTGTAGCTAAGTATAACCAACTTCTTAGAATCGAGGAAGAACTCGGTGAGGCGGCTGTATATCCGGGTATGGCAGCATTTAATATAAAAAGATAGGAATTAAACATATATGCAAAATACTTCAGGGCTTGGTTATTGATGTCTGTGAAGTATTTTGTATATAAGGTGAAAAAAGATGGAAAGAAAAGTTCTTGTAGTAATTGATATGCAAAATGATTTTGTTGACGGTGCACTTGGTACTAAGGAAGCTGTGTCCATAGTTCCTTTTGTAGTGGATAAAGTGAAGGAATTAATATCGGACGGTTATGAGGTGATTTTTACCAAAGATACTCATGATGAGGAATACTTATCAACTCAAGAAGGAAGAAAGCTGCCGGTCAAGCACTGCATTAAGCCAAGTAACGGATGGGAGCTTATTAAAGAATTGCAGGATATACAAAGCGAATATAATTTTAAGGTAATAGAAAAGCCGGGGTTTGGAAGCATGGAGCTGGCAGAGTACTTAAAAGCGGAAGATAGGCAAAACCCGATCAAAGAAGTTGCTTTCTTGGGACTTTGCACCGATATCTGTGTGGTGTGCAATACACTTTTGATTAAGGCGGCATTGCCTGAAAGCTTATTAAAAGTTTATTCCGATTGCTGTGCCGGAGTAAGTCCGGATGCACATAAGGCTGCACTGCAAACAATGGCAAGTTGCCAAGTAGAGGTTATCTAGCAAGTACATTAAAAAATTTACCATATCAAAAATTTTTATAGCCGTAATCAGAAAAAGCAAGTTATTTGATGTGCTTAGAAAATAAATATTATCAAGTGAATAAAATATAATGGTCAAGTAGAGTAAGAACTGCTTGTTGATAAACAGAAAGAGAGAGGAGTAAAATTTATTACCCCTCTCTTTTTAACTATTCGCTAAACTCATGTTTAACGAATAGTTAAGTCTTTTTTTCTAATTAGCCTGTGAACTCGTAGCCTCTTCCTTTGAAACACTTGATTTTGTTCCAAAACCGCTTTTTTCAACTATGTAGTTGCTTATATCTATAAGTTCTCTACTTGGTCTGTATCCACTGTCCTTATATAAAAGCTCATGTAGTTTCCTTACATTACTTTCCAAGGTTACAGGTATAACATAATTAAGTTTTCCTATATCCTTAGTATCATTATCAAACGGGAAACCTAAACTGTCGGTCAATTTATATTTGTCGGCATCTCTTACAAGCGGTATAAGATCGTCAATTGATATACTGCTTGAAACTTCCGGATATACGCTTAACACCAGATTTTTAAGAGTGTTAAAATCCGACTGCTTAGCCTTTTCAAGCGCCAAATCAGCGATCTTTCTTTGTCTCTCGGTCCTGTTAAAGTCTGTATCCATAAGTCTAAGCCTTGCATAGGCTACCGCCTGTACTCCGTCCAAATGATGTTTGCCCGGATAGGCAAGCTGATGAGAACCTATCCCCGTAGACTTTACCGTCTCGGTTATAAATGAATTGATATACTCAAATTCCGCTTCGCTAATCTCCACATCAACTCCTCCAAGTATATTAACGGCATCAACTACAGACTTCCAGTTAAAGGTGATATAGTCATCTATCTTGATATCAAGCATACGTTCCAAAGTCGCTACCGCCTGCTTATGACCGCCTAAAAAGTAGGCTTCATTAAGTTTATGGTACTTACCGCTTGCATCTATCATACTGTAGGTATCTCTATATATTGATATAAGTTGTACTTCTTTAGTTTCTCTATTGATGTTGCAAATAATATCAACATCTGCCAAGGCTCCGGCTTCAGTTTCTCCGCCTCTTGAGTCTACACCGAATATAGCTATGGTGTAATATCCGCTTTGTTTATAAAAAAATCCGTAGGCGAAGTAAGAAAAACCTAAAAGCAGCACCAAAAGGAATACGGTACTAAAAAACTTCTTTACTCTTCTTGCTGTTTTTCCAACCTGTTTTTTTACTGCTGTGTTCTCAGTTTTTTTATTTCGTCTGACTATAGGTATAGGTTGACTTTTACGACTTATAAGCAGGTTACTCTTAGTTGTTTTTTGATTTTTGTTTTTTGTGGCTTTTATACTTCTGTTTTTCTTGGGAAGTTTTAGTTTTTGCTTTCTTTTAAGTTTATCTTCAGCTTCTTTTTGCTCTTCTCTTTTTATAGGAAAAAGTTGTAATTCTTTTTTCTCATTTTGTTTTTTAATATATTCTTTATAGTCTTTTCTGGCTATTGCAATATCAAGTTCTTTTTGAGAAGGAAAAGCTTTTTCTTCTTCCAAGCCTGTTGTTTTGCCATCGGCATCAATCTTATAGATAGAAGCTTTTTTATGCGTTGAAGGACTGTGATCTTTAAGTACATTGTTGGAATTTATTGTCCTTTGCTTGGCACGTATTCTTTTTAACCTTGCAAGATCCGATAAGTACCTTCGCCTTTCCTCTTTATCATCTGAGTGCATATCATCATTTCTCATAAAATAAAACTTTCTTTAATACTATCTACTGTCCTGACTCTTCTTTAATACCTATATAAGACTTTAACAGTTTGACACAGCCGTCAAGCCCTAACTTACTGCTGTTAATACACAGATCATAGCTCTTGGAATCACTCCAGTGTTTGTTGGAATAATAGTTATAATAACTTGAACGTTTTTTATCTATTTTTATCATCAAGTCTTTTGCCTTATCTTCCGATATACTTTGGGTTTCTGCAATACGTGCTATTCTGTCTTCTTCATCCGCATTAATAAAAACCGTAAGTAAATTCTTGTGTTCTGCCAAAGCATAATCGGCACATCTTCCTATAATCACACAGGATTCATTTTCCGCTATTTGCTTGATTGCATCAAATTGAGCAAGGAATATCTTGTGGTTAATAGGCATATCAAGATAGGAAGAAGAAGTATAGCCGAGGGAATATGTGTCCATTACTAAAGAATAAAGAAAACTGTTGGTAGGTCTTTCATCATGTGACTCAAAAAGCTCCTGGCATATTCCGCTGCTCTTTGCTGCAGCTGCCAAAAGTTCTTTATCATAGCACTTTATACCAAGTTCCTGTGCCAAAAGTTCGCCTATTTTCTTGCCGCCACTGCCCGCCTGTCTTCCTATAGTAATAACTAAATTGTCTTTCATATCCATACTCCTCTCTATAAAAATTAATATTATAATTTATTCAAAAGCTTCTCAAAGTATTCGGGAAGTTCAGAGTTAAATTCCATATACCGAAGGCTGCTTGGATGCACAAAGCCCAATGTTTTGGCATGTAAACACTGCCCGTTTAACTCAAAAGGGGATTTTGAATACCCATATATCCCATCTCCCAAAAGCGGATGCAATATGTAAGCCATATGCACTCTTATTTGGTGTGTCCTGCCTGTTTTTAATTCACACTCTATATAGGTGTAATTTTTAAATCTTTGTAAAACTCTATACTTAGTATAGGCATATTTTCCGCTTTCATCTACAACCGAGAATTTTTTCCTGTCAAAACTATGTCTTCCTATATAGTTTTCTATCACTCCGCTATCTTCTTTTATAACCCCATGAACTATAGCATGGTACTTTCGGCTTATAGTATGCTCTCTCAGCTGATCGGCTATAAAATTGTGAGACTTGTCATTCTTACACACTATTAAAAGCCCTGTAGTATCCTTATCTATTCTGTGAACTATCCCCGGTCTTAGCACACCGTTAATTGAAGATAAGTTATTCTTACAATGATACATTAAGGCATTGACCAGGGTACCTCTTATATGCCCGTTAGAAGGGTGCACCACCATACCCTTGGGCTTATTGACTATTATCAAGTCATCATCTTCGTAACGAATATCCAAAGGTATATCTTCCGCCTTTATATCAAGTTCACTCGGACTCGGAATTTGTATTTCTATCAATTCCCCAAGACTTACTTTATAACTGCTCTTTACTTCTTTTCCATTGACTTTAATGGCACCTTCTTTTATAAGTTTTTGTATATGTGAACGACTAAGCCCTATACCCGCAAGGTTAATATGGTTATCTATTCTAATATCTTCGTTATTGGTTACTTCTAATCTTATATCCTGCATCTTTACTTTTTGTTTTTTATAAATCTAAAATCCTCTTCTTTATATATAAATAATAAACATACAATCAAAACTGTGGTAGCAATACTTATGTATATATCAGCCATATTAAAAATAGGAAAATTAATCAGGCTTATATATATAAAATCCACAACATAGGCATACATAACTCTGTCTATAAAATTCCCCAAGGCTCCTGCAAATATAAAACACAATATATAAAATAAAGGCATATATTTTTTTTCAAAAGGCAGCTTATATACAATATAATATATTACAAGCAGTACCAAGAGCGTTACTATATAAAAAAACCATTGTTTGCCCTGTAAAATACTGAAGGCGGCACCTCTGTTCTCAGAATATAAAAACTCAAAAACACCTTTTATAAGTATATAAGAAGGTTTTCCCTTCAAGTTTGCAACTGCAAGCATCTTAGTATATCTGTCAATAAATACCGCTATAGCGGATATGACAAAAAATAATATGAATTTAATTTTTATCTTATTATCAGTGCTATTCATAAATTATACTCTTAAGCCCTTCTCTCATCTCTTCCATACTTACACTGTCATCTATAAAAGCCTCTCCTATAGAGTTTATAAGAATAAACTTTATCTTACCTAAACTCATCTTTTTATCATTAAGTGTGGCTTTTAAAACCGATTCTATATCTATATTATACCTTAATTTATTATCTAAATCAAAAGTTCTGAATAAATTTTCTATACGTCTTTTTTCATCCGAACTTATCAAGTGTCTTTTCATACTTATATCAGCTGCGGCACAGGAGCCTAAAGCTACACACTGTCCATGACTTAACTTAAAATTAAGTTCCTTTTCTATAGCGTGACCAAGTGTATGTCCGAAATTAAGTAAGGCTCGCACTCCTTTTTCTTTCGGATCCTCTTCTACTACCGCTTTTTTTATAGAGTCGCTTCTAAAAAGCATATCCATACAAGTTAAGCTGTCCTTAGCTTTTATTTTCCCGGCTTTATGTTCCAATAAATCAAAGAAAAACCTGTCTTTTATTATAGCGGACTTTACCACCTCCGCCATACCTGAGGCAAACTCCTCGCTACTTAGAGTTCTAAGAGTGCCTATATTTGAATATACCAAAGACGGCATGTGAAAAGCCCCTACAAGATTTTTATAGGACATGAAATCCACTCCGGTTTTTCCGCCTATGCTTGAATCGGCTTGTGCAAGTAAGCTTGTAGGTATTTGTATGAACCTTAGCCCTCTAAGATAGCTTGCTGCCACATATCCGCACAAATCTCCTACCACACCTCCGCCAAGTGCTACTAAGATATCATTTCTGTCAAACTTATGTTTTATCAAAAATTTGTACATAGTATTTACCGTATCCAAGTTTTTAGAAACTTCTCCGGCAATAAAGCTTATATTGAACACTTTATCGGAACACTCCGACAGAATAGATTGAACCGTGTGCTGATATAAAGCAGATACATTGCTGTCACTTATTATACAATACTTAACTTTATGCAAATCAAGTGATTTAATTGCAGCCTTAAGTGCAGTAAAATCTTCTTTAATATAGATATTATATGCAAACTTATTTTCATAATTAACAGGTAAAATCATTTTAACCACCCTTAGGATTTAGATATATTGTCTTACTTTCACTACCAATCTGCCTTTTTTACTGATTTTTTCAATATCGGAATATATAAATCTGCCAAGGCCTCTCACGGAAACTATATCATCAGGATTTAATGCACGACTATGAGTATTTATAAGTTTGGAGTTTATAAATACCTTGTCCGCATCAATTAAAAGATTAGCCTTAGCCCTTGATATATTATACACCGAAGAGAGTACCGAGTCCAACCTATTAGAGGCTATATTTATAATTTTTTCTTCAATATTACTGCTGAAATCTATTGCTTTAAAATCTGTCTTACTTACACTGACCTTATTACGCTTTACATCGGTCAAATTATCTAAGATTATATTGCTTGCATTTTTAAGTACATATACATAGGCCTCATGTCCTATTACACAGATATCCCCTATAGTGTGTCTTTCGATACCTATATTCATAATAGCTCCCAAATAATCCCTATGGCTTAGGCTTTGTGAAAATTTAGGGTTCTTATTACTTATATGCAGCAAATCCATAAAATCGGCTTCGTTTATATCTTCAAAATTGCACGAAAAAAAGCAAACTAACTTTCTTTCCGCATAATCATAACCTCCAAGTATCTTATAAGAAACCCGAAGTGAAGTGCTTATAGATTGAAAGATGGTTTGCTCATATAGATTCAAAAATACAGTATGAGTGGTAATATTTTTATAATAGGCTCGGTTAGCTAAATCGCTAATTCTATTAATCAAAAACTGTCTTTCTTTTACGTCCATAAAATTACGACATTCTCACGTTCAAATTAGATGTATCGGAAAATGTTTCTGAATTTAATATATTCTGAAAATCACCTGATAAATCAACTGCCGAAGGTGTAACTACAAATATAGCATTGGATACTTTTTGTAACTTACCGTCCAAAGTATAAGTTGCACCGGAAGTGAAATCAAGTACTCTTTGAGCCAAATCACTATGTATGATTGATTCCATATTTAATACTACTGCTTTGCCATCCAATAAGCAATCGCTTATTTGCTGGGCATCAGACATTTCTTTAGGTATTACCAAAGTAAGTTCCATAGAACGCCTTAATGGAGTAATATTAGACTTCCTTGACGATGAGGAAAACGAAGCCTGAGATGAAGAACGAGCTGCCCTATGCTCGGACTCTTCTCTATAATAATCATTATTTCTTCTCTTGGAAGAAGATCTTACAGGTTGTATATCATCATAGTCATCTTCTTCACCCTCATCCTCATATACATCGTCTTCATATTCATACCCTTCGTCGTAGTCATCATCGTAGTTATCATCATCTCTACTACGAAAAGCATCTATTATACGATTTATAAAACCCATTTAACTATTTCCTTCCTCTTACGCCGAATATAGCAGTACCAACCCGTATAAAAGTTGTCCCTTGTGATATAGCTATCTCATAATCATTAGACATACCCATAGATAATAAATCCATTTCTATATTATGAAACTTTCTTGCATTTATGTCAACTGACAAATCCTTTAATTTTTTAAACACACTTTCGTTACATTTCGGATCGCTCACATAAGGTGCAACCGTCATCAGTCCACGAATTTTCAAGTGCTTAAATTTGTCAAATGCAGCAATTTGCTCTAACAATTCCGACACACTGAATCCGAATTTACTTTCCTCATTTGCAACATTAACTTCCAACAAACCTTCAACTGTAATATCAAGTTTAGACGCCTCATTTTCTATAGCCTCAGCAAGTTTCAGGCTGTCAACAGAGTGTATTAAAGCAGCTTTTTTAATTACAGCTTTGACTTTGTTAGTCTGCAGATGACCTATCATATGCCACCTGATATCATTCGGAAGTTGTTCGGACTTAGACACAAGCTCTTGAACTTTATTCTCCCCAAAGTCTCTGATACCGCAGTCATAAGCTTCTTGTACAATTTCTACAGGCATAGTCTTACTGACTGCAATTAAAGTTATATCGGATATTTTTCTTGAATATTTTTCACAAGCCGCAGATATATCCTCACGTATTTTTTCAATATTTTCTTTTATCATATTCAGTTCCTATCTATAAATGAAATCGCCTTCATTTATGCCTTCAGTATCAAGTAATATGTGATCATAAACAGATAAACCGTATTTTGTATTTTTTTTTACTATATAATATTCTTCATTTGAAGATAATATATCAACTTTTTTAAATATGGCATAGCCCTTGTTAATATTAAAAACTCCTTTCAATTTTTCTTTTGCCCCGACTTTATATTTACTGCCCACATCGGGTTGTACCAGATAATCATTTTCATGAATTTTTGACATGGGCGAGTCGGATATATATAACATCCCGTCTACAGAATCATAAATATCCGTAGGAAGATATTCTATACTCAACTTATTATTCTTACTTACTTCTCTATAAAACCCTACATTAACCTCATCATCGTTGCTTGCAAGATATTCACCGGGTACCGTAAAAAATGAAATGTCGACTACTGACTTATGAGGTATTTTAAGACCTGTAGCCGAGCTTAGCTCTATTTCAAAATCTATAAATCTGTTTTCCAAAAAGTGTATCATATATTTATCAAACTCTAAACGTCCATAAGCAAGAGAATCCGCACCGGCAAATATTGAAAATTTTGCCACATCCGATAAACCCTTACTTTTAAAATTGACCTTAAGAGCAGTTTTATCTTTATATTGCTCCTTATCTTCTTCACTTAACGGAAATACTATACTCCAATTATCCGAACTTATCACTTTATAAATGGGTGTATTCTTATCTACCAAATCTCCCGACTTTAATCTTGCGAATTTATACTTCGTTCTGTCAAAATCTATCGCAGCCAGGGTATTAATATCTCTATCCTCATAGCTGTCGATGTTGTAAGATATGATCCCGGAATAAGCCGCAGTTGATATATTCAAGTTTATATTTTTTGACCTGGTGATATTATCAATATTTTCTAAGGTTATTAAATTGGAAAACTCAAGTAAGTCAGCATTAATATCATACTTTACATCATATGCATTATAAAACTTTTGCCTATCGTAAGAAGTCGAAAAATCGGAAAGTTTCTTTTTTATTTTTTGAGTATTGGTATCATCCAACTTGTCAAGATTGGAACCTTGGCTTGCAAGCATGGAATTGAGGTTGCCGGTTTCATCAATAAGAAAAACCTTATCTCCTACCGCACATCTTTTGCCTTCCCGCATATAAAAATTAACATAGCCTGCAACTTCTGTATTGGCAACTTCTTCTTCTCTGAAAATCAGCCCGGTATATTCTTTATCCGATACCATAGATCCTTCCGTTACTTCATAAAAACTCCTTCTGTTACGCATAAAGTAAGCGACTATGATAAAAGCAACATAAGCTATTAAAGCAAATAACAGGACTGTAACTATATTAAATCTTATACCATTTTTTTTTGACAATATAACTCCTACAGTAACTGTTCAAGCATACAAAAACCAATAATAAAATTAATAAAAGAAAAGCTTTTTTGTTAATCGCTTTATTGGTTTTTATGGGACTAATACTATCAACTCTTTATTTTTAATACGATATATGGTTGAACCGTTACCCCCCTATAAAAAAGCCGTTATGAGCAGTATCGTACAAGAGCATGACTCATTCTACTCATAACAGCTATAAACATTACGCCTAATAAATACCGTTATAATGAAACAATAACATCCTTCTTTGCATTCTCGGGAAGTTCGGAAACGTCCTTAGACACACTTAGTATAAATGTAATCTTGTATTCTTCACCAATCTTCTCTAGCAAGTCTATGGTAGAGGTAATATCATGCCCTTCTAAATTAGCCAATTTTAAAAAACTGTCCAAAAAAACAAACTCCAAATCTCTGTTTTGAGATATCATACCGAGTATAAATCCCACAAATGCGTCTGCTGTATATAAGGGATACTCACTGACATTAACCAGTCTTATTTTGTTGCTGAGTTCATACATATGCTTTGAACTTTTATCCAGGTAGACAACTGAACCTCTCGCATCTTTAATAGATTGATTAGCCTTGTCCAAAAGGTATTTTGTTTTACCCTTTCCCTTATCTCCTGCAATTATCTGAACCATAGTATTAATCCTCCTTGCTGTGTAATTTATATATAATGATAGTATATAAAACTATTAAAATCAATACAATCCTGTGTATCATTTGCAAAATACGTATAGCAAAAGTATCGGATATTTTGCTGACCGTATACATCAAAAAAATAGCCGTACCGCTTGCTGTGCCGAGTATCTTGGCTCCATGTAATCAGTGCAATTAAGAAACGATACACCAAAGATGTCACTGTGTAAAGTCTAAAAGTAATTTGGCAGTAGTGTCATAAAGCACGGTCTTGTCCGGAGCTTTCAAAACTACAGACACGTAGGTAACAGAGTTTGCATCTCTGCTTGCCAACACTAAACAATTCCCGGCTGCCAATGTAGTACCGGTTTTTCCTGCCACAGTTTTAAAACCCTCAGGTAAACTGAAAGGCTCTTTTGTATTTAAAAATTTATTTGAATTGATCCAATTTTTTGTAACTATATTGCCTTTTTCATCGGAATAATTAGCCTGGTATGAAGCGGAAGATGCTATCTTGCCAAATTCATCGAATTTAAGTGCCGCATTAATTATCAAGTACAAATCATACGCTGAGGTATAGTGATTCTCATCAGGCAGCCCGTGAGGGTTCATAAAATGAGTATCTACGGCAGCCAAATCCGCAGCCTCCCTGTTCATAAGCTCAACAAAACTGTCTATATCTCCCGATACATGCTTTGCTATTACATTGGCGGCATCATTTCCCGAAGCAAGCATAAGACCGTATAAAAGCTGTTCCATAGTAAGTTTATCACCTACTTTAAGTCCTGCCATACTTGATGCCTTATCAAGACCTAAAACCTCTTCACCTACAGTAACTTCATCTGTAAGTTTGGAATATTTTAATGCCAGGTATGCAGTCATAATCTTTGTGGTACTTGCAGGTTGCATCTTAGTAAAGCAATTTCTTGAAAAAAGCACTTTGGAATTGCTGATATCGCAAAGAACTCCGGCTTCAGCCTGATAAGTATAAGCACTATCCTCCGGCTTGTCAACACTTTGTACTGCCAAATTATAAGCAAAACTCTTATGTTTATATATATTACTGTTATCGGTATATATATTGTTAAATCTTGTACTGAAATTATAACTGTCCTTGTAAGTAAAAAAAACAAAATATATAACTGTACAAGCTGCGGTCAGAAGTAAAATAAGCAGCAAAAACAGCCACCATATATTATTCCTTTTTCTTTTTGAAAAACTACTTTTTGTATACATCTCTAAATTCAAAATCTCCGTTTTCCATAGCTTTTATAAGAAGCTCTGCAGTTGCCAGATTCGTAGCAAGCGGTATATTATGTGTATCACATAGCTTAACTATATTATTAACATCAGGCTCATGGGATTTCGGACTTAGCGGATCTCTTAAAAAAATCACCAAATCCATATCATTACTTTCAATTTGAGCCCCCAATTGTTGTGTACCTCCAAGGTGCCCCGCCAAATATCTGTGTATAGTAAGATTGGTAAC
>ERZ773083.363-NODE-363-length-38512-cov-4.820085_pt1 | contig 38512 bp, 49 predicted proteins | sample MGYA00511465_ERZ773083 | MGnify/ENA primary metagenome ERZ773083 (study PRJEB29015, sample SAMEA2738001) | human oral metagenome | biome: human oral; feature: human-associated habitat; material: dental | place: China | collected 2060 ... | reverse complement strand
GGTTCAACACTAACAAGAACCCCACCGGGAACAAGCTGGATGCCCTCAAGAAGCAGACTGGTGACCCGTCGAACCCCTTCGGTTCGGTAATCCGCAAGCAGCTTCACTACACCGATTCTAATGGTCGTAAGAAGCTCTCTGCGATGAACATCGTCAACGATGAGGGTACATGGGGTGATTGGTCGAAGACCTTGAGCTCCCAGTTCCTCTCGAAGCAGCCCGTCTCTCTTGCTAAGCAGCAGCTTCAGAAGGTACGAGACAAGCGCCGTGCTGAGTTCGAAGAGATCATGGCTCTCACCAATCCCTCAGTCAAGAAGAAGCTACTGCAGTCTTTCGCAGACTCAGTGGACTCTGACGCTGTAGATCTGAAGGCCGCGGCTCTTCCTCGACAGGCCAGCCAGGTTATCCTTCCCGTCCCCAAGATGAAGACCACGGAGGTTTACGCCCCCAACTTCAAACATGGGGAGAAGGTTGTTCTTGTTCGTCACCCTCACGGTGGACGATTCGAGATCCCTGAACTGACAGTCAACAACAAAAACCCCCATGCCAGAAAAGCAATAGGGACTAAGGTTAAGGATGCAATCGGGATCCATCCCAAGGTTGCGGAAAGGCTGTCAGGTGCTGACTTCGATGGCGACTCTGTTCTATGTATTCCGAACAATAGCGGAAAGGTCAAGACCTCACCGGCTCTTAAGGGCCTGAAGGACTTCGACCCCAAGGCTATGTATCCGGCATACCCTGGAATGAAACCCATGACTTCTAAGCAGAAGCAGATGAAGATGGGTGAGGTCTCAAACCTGATCACTGATATGACTATCGGTGGTGCAAACCAGGCTGAGATTGCCCGGGCCGTTAGGCACTCCATGGTTGTGATTGATGCCGAGAAGCACAAGCTCAACTACAAGCAGTCCGAGATCGACAATGGTATTGCCTCCCTCAAGAAGAAATACCAGGGCAAGGCAAACGCTGGGGCTTCTACTCTTATCAGCCGTGCTTCTTCTGAGAAGCGTGTTGCTGAAAGAAAAGCCCGGTCCGCTTCAAAGGGTGGGCCTATCGATAAGCGGACAGGACGCAAGGTCTATGAAGAGACTGGGGCTACTTATGTAGATAAGCATGGTAAGACTGTGCTTCGTACTGAGAAGTCTACTAAGTTGGCCGAGACCCATGATGCATACTCCCTCGTTTCTAAGAACGGGAGTGCTATTGAAACGGTCTATGCCAATCACTCTAACGAACTGAAGGCTATGGCTAACGAAGCCCGTAAGGCTACGCTTGCTATCCCCTCTGTTCGAAAGAACCCCCAGGCCGCAAAGACCTATGCCCCTGAAGTTAAGTCCCTCAAGGCCAAAGTAAACGAGGCCCTCCGGAATAAACCCCGTGAACGCCAGGCACAGGTACTGGCAGACGCGGTAATCAGGGCGAAGAAGCAAGCTGATCCAACTCTTGCTACTGATAAAGAGCGTCTCCAGAAAGCACGCCGCCAGGCTTTAGCCGAGGCCCGTTCAAGAACGGGGGCTGGTAAGAAGCCTTTCTCTATCACTCCTAAGGAGTGGCAGGCTATCCAGGAAGGTGCTGTATCACAGGCTGCTCTCAACAAGGTTCTTGAACTTGCTGATGAATCAGTAGTTAGGGAACTAGCTACACCTAGGTCCCAGCCTAAGGTGTCATCCAGCATGGTGGCCAGAGCCAAGGCTATGAGTGGTAGAGGTAAGACTGCTGCTGAGATTGCTGAAGCTTTGGGAATTTCTACCACATCTGTACACCGTGCTCTAGAGGAGGGCTAACCACACCATGGTACACACCCTCTCACAGGGCCTCTCTGAGGAGGTCTACTATGGCTAGGATGCTGTCCACAGTGGACAATCCTTACGATCCAAGAACTTCATGGGACGAATGGTTTGCTTTCGACACGGCTCACGGCTACGGTACCTGTGGCCTGGTGGCTAGGCTGTGCACTACAAGCGATTCGTTAAGTGAAGAACTTGAAATCGAAGAAATTGAAAACGCAATTGATCGAATTCTCAATCTTGATGGAACAAATTTCTATCAAACGTTTGAGATCGATGATTGAAAAAATAAAATTTCTTCGTCGACACCGGGGGAGGGGGGTTCGCAATTTGAGCCCCCCACCCTCATCGCCGCCCCCTCCATATTTTCCCCGGAGGGATATTTGGAAAGCCAATTGGGGACTAGGTTCTAGGGCCCACAGGAAGTTTCTCGTGTGCTCCTTTCTTCCTGCTGGTCTCGCTCACAACGGGCCCTAGAATCTAGCCCTCAATTGGCCCCAAACGCCCTCTATCTAAGGAGCGACTATGGGTAAAAGGGCCGCAACACCCTCTAAACCAGCTCGAACTGTAGAGCAACGCGAAGCGCAAATGATCAACCTGGCGCTTGAGCTTGCCGAGAAGCAGCTTCGGGAGGGTACAGCACCGGCAACCACGGTGAACCACTACCTCAAGCTCGCCTCCACAAGAGAACAGCTGGAGGTAGAGAAGCTGAGGAACGAAACAGCACTCCTCGAGGCGAAGAAGACGGCGCTCGTCAGCGCTGAGCAAGCCGAGAAGATTGCCAAAGAAGCCATCGAAGCCTTCCGTACATACTCTGGAGCGGGAGATGTTACGAACGTATACTGAACTGGCGCGCCTCGAGACCTTTGAGGAGCGGTTTGACTACCTGGCTCTCACCGGGCAAGTCGGTACGTCCACGTTTGGCTTCGATCGTTACCTGAACCAACGATTCTACACCTCGACAGAGTGGAAGAAGGTCAGGAACTTTGTTCTGGCTCGAGATGAAGCCCGTGATCTCGGGATCGAGGGACTTGACATCAGATACATGCCGCTGATCCACCACATGAATCCGATTCAACCCAAAGATCTCGAGGAATTCAATCCAGACATCCTCGAGCCAGAGTTTCTCATCACGACAACCAAGAATACCCACAACGCGATACACTTCGGAGACCGATCGAGGTTGACACCACGAGTTGTTGAGCGTCGACCGAATGATCAAGCTCCCTGGAGGATCTAATGGGAACCATTCTTGAAGACACTAAGAAGGCAATCGGCATTATGCCGGGATATGATGTCTTCGACGACCAGATCCTCATGCATATCAACACTGCACGGATGGATCTCGCACAATTGGGGCCAAAATGCGATGTCCCGATTGAGAAAGATACGGCCTGGACCGTCTTCGACCAGATCGATGACGAGGCTGCAATCAAGTCTTACATCGCCATGAAGGTTAAGCTGTTCTTCGACCCACCGGGGAACTCCTTCTTGGTATCGGCATACCAGAAGCTGATCGAGGAGGCAGCATGGCGACTGATCTATCAGACCGAGGGGAAGCAGAGGTAGAAGACCTCGTCCACCACGGTGTAAAGGGACAGCGATGGGGCGTCATTCGCAAGAAGGCTTCTGCCGGACGTGTCGCAACAGCTAGGGCTCTCAAGAAGACTGGGCGCTTCACTGTCGACGCTTCACGAAAGACGGCGTCCAGCGTTCGAAAGGCTAAGCAGGCTCATGACGCACGAGTTGCCGGAAAGGTCGAAGCCAAGAAGGCAGCTAAGGCCCGAAAGAAGTTCGCAAACCGCGGATACAAGAAGATCAGCGACACCGAGCTCCAGTCTCGAATTAAGCGGCTGGAGCAAGAGAAACGCTATCGGGAGCTCAAGGCCGATCGCCACCTGGTTCGAGGTCGTGAAGTCACTCGATCTATCCTCGAGAACTCTCTGACCAAGGCCGGTACGTACGCAGCAACCAAGGCTATGAAGACAGCCTTCGATAAGTCGTTCGATCCCGGAAAATCGGGGAAGTCCGCAGCCGAGACTCTCAAGAAGGCAGCGGAGAAGGCGAAGGAAGCCGCTGAGGCAGCTTCAGTCGTGGCTGAGGAGACCAAGAAGGAAGCCAAGTCTATTGGTGGTCCCGCGCTAAAGAAGGCTCCCGAACGCAAGCAGATCGAGAAGCCTAAGTCTTTCAAGCAGACTAAGCCCTCGCCCAAGAAGAAGCGGTACCCTCGTAACCCGGGGAGCACTGCTAAGTAATGCTCTCGAACACCGCAGTACCAAAATACTACGGGCAGTTTCGTGACGCAGTCATCCGAGGCGAGATTCCAGTATGCGAAGAGATCTCCTGTGAGATGAACCGGATTGATGCGCTAGTCGCCAATCCTGAGTACTACTACGACGACCAAGCCGTAGAAGGGTTCATCGCATACTGCGAGAACGAGCTTACTCTGTCCGACGGAGCTGACCTCCATCTTCTAGACAGCTTCAAGCTCTGGGCCGAACAGCTCCTTGGATGGTACTACTTCGAGGATCGCCAGGTCTTCGTCCCATACGAGGACGGAGTCGGCGGTCGCTATGAGACCAAAACCGTAAAGAAGCGCCTTACAATCAAGCAGTATCTGATCGTTGCTCGTGGAGCGGCGAAGTCGATGTATATGTCTCTGATCCAGAACTACTTCCTGGTGATCGACACTACTACGACACATCAGATCGCTACGGCTCCGACCATGAAGCAGGCTGAAGAGGTGATGGGTCCATTCCGGACCGCTATCACTCGAGCCCGAGGTCCGCTGTATAAGTTCCTGACTGAGGGATCCATTCAAAATACAACCGGTGCGAGGGCTAACCGCCAGAAGCTGGTTGCTACGAAGAAAGGTGTGGAGAACTTCCTCACCGGATCCCTCCTCGAGGTCCGCCCCATGTCTATCGACAAGCTTCAGGGTCTACGACCCAAGGTTTGTACGGTGGATGAGTGGCTTTCCGGCGACATCCGCGAGGACGTGGTCGGTGCGCTTGAACAGGGTGCCTCGAAGATCGATGACCCGGTCATTCTGGCCGTCTCATCCGAGGGAACCATCCGCAATGCGGTGGGCGACACCATGAAGATGGAGTTGCTCAAAATACTGAAGGGCGAATACATCGCCCCTCATATCTCAATCTTCTACTACAGACTTGATGACATCAAGGAAGTAGCAGATCCTGCTATGTGGGTGAAAGCCCAGCCGAACATCGGCATCACTGTCTCTTATGATCGGTACCAGCAGGACGTCGATCGAATGGAGCAAGCTCCTGCCGCTCGAAACGACATCCTCGCCAAGAGGTTCGGGATCCCCATGGAAGGATACACGTACTTCTTCACTTACGAGGAGACGATCCCGCACAGGAAGAACACGTTCTGGAACATGCAGTGCGCTATGGGCGCCGACTTATCCCAGGGTGATGACTTCTGTGCATTCACCTTCCTATTCCCACTCAGGAATCAGGCTTTCGGCGTAAAGACGCTGGCATACATTTCTGAGCTGACGCTCATGAAGTTGCCTGGTGCTTTGCGTCAGAAGTATGACGAGTTCATCCAAGAAGGAAGCCTCCGAGTTATGGAGGGCACTGTCTTGGACATGATGGAAGTCTATGAAGATCTAGACCAGTACATCGACGAACAGAAGTACGACGTCTCGGCATTTGGGTTCGACCCATACAACGCCAAGGAGTTCGTAACCAGGTGGGAGCAGGAGAACGGCCCGTATGGTATTGAGAAGGTCATTCAGGGAGCCAGGACAGAATCGGTCCCCCTCGGGGAACTGAAGAAGCTGGCCGCTGAGCGACTTCTCATCTTCGACCAGGAACTCATGTCTTTCACCATGGGAAACTGCGTCACCCTTGAGGATACCAACGGTAACCGAAAGCTACTGAAGAAGCGCTCGGAAGAGAAGATCGACTCAGTAGCCGCTCTGATGGATGCCTTCGTGGCATACAAGATCAACAAGGAGGCATTCGAATGAGCAAGGAGGTGAAATGGGTTTAACCGACCGATTGAGCCACGCCTGGAATGCATTCACCAGGTCCCCGGACAAGAAGAACTTCACACCCGAGTACGGGTCGTGGACGTTTGGGAATCCGAACCTGAACTACAGGCCTGTCGTCGGGGATCAGACGATCGTCACTAGCATCTATAACCAGATCGCTATCGACGTATCGAACGTCCCTATCAGACACGTCAAGACTGATGAAAATGGCAACCTCAAGAGCTACTACCGTAGCTACTTGGATGACTGTTTGTCTCTGAGTGCCAATATCGACCAGACCGGACAGGGATTCTTCCAGGATCTTGTCCTAACTCTGTTCGAGGAAGGCGCTGTGGCGATCGTCCCTGTTGACACGGACGTGAGTCCTGACATGACCCAGGGATACGACGTCAAGTCGATGCGTATCGGAACGATCCTGAACTGGTATCCTCGCCACGTCCGGGTAGAGGTCTACAACGATCAAACTGGACAGCGAGAGCAGCTGACGCTCGACAAGGAATTCGTCGCTATTGTGCAGAATCCTCTGTACAGTGTGATGAACGCTCCCAGTTCGACACTTCAGCGACTTACTCAGAAGCTGCATCTGCTCGATGCTATTGATAAGCAGTCTGGATCCGGTAAGCTGGACATCATCATTCAGCTTCCTTACGTCGTCAAGACTGAGCTAAAGAAGCAGCAGGCCGAGGCACGCCGTAAGGCGATTGAGGAACAGCTCGCAGGGTCTCAGTACGGTATCGCTTACACTGATGGTGCAGAGCGAATTACTCAGCTGAACCGACCTTCCGAGAACAACCTCATGAGTCAGATCCAGTGGCTCACTACCCAGCTGTACAACCAGCTCGGAATGACAGAGGATGTCTTCACTGGCAAGGCCGATGCTCGACAGATGCTGAACTACCAGAACCGAACGGTTCGTCCAGTTCTGAAGGCGATCACGGACGCTATCACCAGGACCTTCCTCACCAAGACTGCCCGAACGCAGCGTCAGCGGATCATGGCGATCGAGGATCCGTTCCTCAATGTCCCGCTGGAGGAGATGTCCAAACTGGTCGACTCTGTCAAGCGTAACGAGATTGGTACGGCCAATGAGCTTCGCCCGAAGTTCGGCTGGGCCCAGTCCGAAGACGAGACAGCGAACCAGTTGGTGAACTCCAACATCAATCCGATGGGCGAGGAACAGCCGCCTGGTGAAGAGCCAGTCGACGAGACCCCTGCATCGGAGGTACCAATTTCCGAACTGATGGAGAGTAGTCAAAATGGCAGTTAAGTGCGATTTCTCTGGCTACGCCACGAAGAATGATGTTCGGTGCTCGGACAACAAGATCATCCGGCACGGGGCATTCGCGGCGTACGATGGGAAGACCGTACCTCTGGTCTGGCAGCACAAGCACGGCGACGTTGAGAACGTCCTCGGGCACGCCGACCTGGAGGTCCGAGAGGATGGGGTCTACGCCTACGCCCATCTGAACAACACCGATCGTGGCCGGACCGCTCGAGAGATGGTCAAGAATGGCGACATCAAGGCAATGAGCATCTACGCTACCCACGTTCGAGCTAAGGGCAATGACGTTGTCCACGGCGAGCTCGTAGAGGTGAGCCTAGTGCTCCGTGGCGCCAACCCTGGTGCTCTCATCGACCAGGTCTCCATCGAGCATGGCGACGACGGCGATGAGATCGAGGCTGTCATCTATACGGATGCTCAGCTAGACTTCGTTTCTCACGGCGATGAGGACGAGGATGAGGACTTCGAAGCGGAGGAGACGGACGACGTCGAGCACGCTGAGGAGGAGCCGGAGGCCGATGAGGCTGAGGGCGACGAGGACGACCCCACTCTCGGGGAGATCTTCGATGGAATGACCGAGGAGCAGAAGACGGCGGTTTACGCCATCGTTGGACAGCTCGTCGATTCCGTAGATGAAGAGGCGGAGGAGTCGGAGACCGAAGAGGTCGAGGACACCGCCCATTCCGACACAACTGAGGATACTATGGCTCACAAGAACGTGTTTGAGGGCTCCGCTACCACCGAGGAGCTCCCCGTCCTGACTCACGCCCAGGTCGAGACCATCTTCGAGGACGCTCGCTCCAGCGGCTCCCTGAAGCAGGCCATCCTGGCTCACGCCGACGCTTACGGTATTAAGCAGATTGAGACCCTCTTCCCTGAGGCTAAGGATCTGTGGAACACCCCGGAGTTCATCAAGCGTAAGACCGATTGGGTCAACGCTGTTGTCGGGGGCGCTAAGCACTCGCCCTTCTCCCGTATCCGTACCCGCTTCGCAGACATTACTGCGGATGAGGCCCGTGCCAAGGGTTACATTAAGGGCAATAAAAAGGAAGACGAGGTCTTCACGCTTCTGCAGCGTGTCACCTCGCCGACCACCATCTACAAGAAGCAGAGGTTGGATAGGGATGACATCCTGGACATCACCGACTTTGACGTGGTGTCCTGGATTCGTGGCGAGATGAAGATCATGATCGAGGAGGAGCTCGGTCGGGCCGTCCTCATCGGTGATGGTCGCCAGGCCTCCTCCAAGGATAAGATCAAGGAGGACTGCATCCGCCCGATCTACAAGGAGGACAGCCTCTACGCTCCTCGCGTCGTCCTGGCCAAGGAGACCACCACCGAGGACGTCCTGGACTCCATTGTCCGCGCTATGGACGACTACGACGGCGCTGGCAACCCGACCTGGTTCGCCGAGCCCCACATGGTCACCGAGATCCTGCTTCTCAAGGACAAGATGGGCCACCGTCTGTTCCGCAGCGTCTCCGAGCTGGCTGACTACGTCGGCGTCTCGAAGATCGTCAAGGTCCCGCTCATGAAGGGCCTGCAGCGGTCATCCGCCAAGAACGGTACTGTCGACGCCCTCGGTATCATCGTCAACATGTCCGATTACACCATTGGTGCGGACAAGGGTGGTCAGCTCTTCGCGGCTGAGGACTTTGACATCAGCTTTAACCAGTACCACTACCTCTTGGAAACTCGCCTCTCCGGTGCGCTGACTCACCCGAAGTCGGCTATCATCGTTGAGCGCAAGACCGAGGCTGGTAACGTCGTTCCGGAGCCGTGATAGATGGCCAAATTCTTCGGTGAGATAGGATTTGCTACACAGGTCCAGACCGAGCCGGGAATTTGGGAAGACAAGATCGTCGAGAAGCAGTACTATGGTGATGTGTTTCGTGAAGCACGTCGCTTTGGTGCCAGCGATGAGATTCTGGGGAGTATCAACCTCAGTAACCAAATCAGCGTTATCGCTGACGGTTTTCTAACGGATAACATCCAGAATCTTAAGTATGTACGCTGGATGGGGGGACTTTGGAAAATCTCCTATGTGGAGCTGAAGTTCCCCCGTCTGGTTCTCGAGTTGACGGGGGTGTATAATGGACCGACGGCTAGCTCTCCATGAGAAGCTGGTAGAGATCCTCGGGTCTGATAAGGTCTATTACCAGCCACTCCCGTCATTGAAGCTCTCGTATCCGTGCATCGTTTACGAGCGGCATCCGGGTGATCCGATGTACGCGGACAACCTCAAGTATATCAAAGCGAACCGGTTCCAGGTTACTCTGATTGCCCGGCATCCTGAGGACCCGACACGAACGAAGATCGAGGACCTTTTGTTCAGCCGCCATGAGTCTCGACTCGTAGCGGACAACCTCTATCACGACATCTTCGACGTCTACTATTAGGAGATAACATGGCTGCACTTGTCTGGGACAAGACTGGTGAGCGCCGTATTGAGACTGGTGTCGACCACTGTGCGCTGTATGTGTACAACCCCGCCACCAAGACCTACGGCACCGGCGTTGCTTGGAATGGTATCACCGCCATCTCCGAGAAGCCCGAGGGCGCTGAGGCTACCGACCTTTACGCCGACAACATTCTGTACCTCTCGATGCTCTCTGCTGAGAAGCTGAAGGCCACCATCGAGGCCTACACCTACCCCGACGAGTTTGAGGCTTGCGACGGTTCTGCCACGCTGGCTAAGGGTATCAAGATCGGTCAGCAGGACCGACTCTCGTTTGGTCTGGTCTACCGCACCAAGATTGGTGACGACGTGGCTGGTCAGGACAAGGGCTACAAGCTCCACTTCCTGTACGGCTGCAAGGCCTCTCCTTCCGAGAAGGGCTACAAGACCGTCAACGACTCTCCCGAGGCCATCTCGTTCTCGTGGGAGCTGTCGACCACTCCGGTCAACGTGACTGGCGCTAAGCCCACTTCTCTGCTGACCATCTCGTCTCTCGACGTCGACGGCGGCAAGCTGAAGGCGCTTGAGGAGAAGCTCTTTGGTAAGGACGGTGGCGCGGCTCTCGAGCCCAAGCTGCTCCTGCCCGACGAGATCAAGGCCCACTTCGCAGGCTGATTATACCACACCGGGGGCTCAGAGACCTAGACTCCTGGGCCCTCGGTGCCTGCAATGCTTATAGTTTCTATCCCGGATCTCGATGGGTTCGATGAGGAGACAGGTACCTTTGTCTCCATGCCTGGCGGAATCCTGCACCTGGAGCACAACCTGGTCGCGCTGTCAAAATGGGAGTCAATAACCCATAAACACCTCATCGGTAACGACAAAGTTACCCCTGAGGAGATGGCCCTATACATCAAGTGTATGATCACTGATGAGAATTATGACCCGTCACTCCTGGATAGGATCCCCCCATCTGAGGTCGATCGTATCAGCGCCTATATGGCAGACACGATGACCGCAACAACCATCCGCGAGACGGGTGGAGAGTCTGGATCTGGAGAGTACACATCCTCCGAACTAATCTATTACTGGATGATCGCTTGCCAGATCCCCTTCGAGTGTGAGACCTGGCACATCAACCGACTACTCACACTCATTCGGGTATGCAACCAAAAGAACCAGCCCGATAAGAAGATGTCCCAGTCCGAGATTATGGAACGGAACCGGGAACTCAATAGAGCCAGGCGGGCAAAGCTTGGTTCGAAGGGATAACCAATGATCACTCACGACGAGGGGGTTGAGTACGTCTTCCCCGAAGAGGCTCTCGCCCCCCAGGCACATATCGGCACTGATCCGATGGAAGATAAGGACATTCACGTGTCCCAGACTACTGAGGTGATGAAGTGAGCGTCGCAGATCAGGTACTCGCTCGCGCCGCAGCGAGGATTGGTTACTATGCACCAGACGACCCTCAGCCCGGATCCGAAGCTGGACGATACTGGGCCGCTCGAACTGGTCAGCAGTGGCTTGCTGGACCGTCCGACTCTGTTTGGTGGTGCATGCTCTTCGTCAGCATGTGTCTGGACGAGTGTGGGCAGATTAACGCTATTGGAGGTTTCTCCTTTAACACTGACTACACCGTCAACAAGGTCCGCCAGCACCCTGACGCTTACTTCGTATCAGTTTACGACGCCCGTCCCGGAGATGTTGTCATCTACAACTGGGATGGCGGCGGCACGGACCACGTCGGATTTGTTGAGAAGAACCTTGGCGGAGGGACTCTCCAAACCATCGAAGGTAACACTTCTTCTGGTGACTATGGTTCTCAGTCTGCTGGGAACGGTGTCTGGCGCCGCGTCCGCAATCACTCGATCGCTTACGTGATTCGTCCTGCCTACTCAGACAGCGAGGAGTCCAGTGCTCCTTCTGGACCTGCTGACATCCGTGCTCTTCAGCGAGCCGTTCGCGCCAACCCCGACAACGTTGCCGGACCTAACACTCGGTCTCGTTGCTACGCACTGGCTGCAGCTTCCAACTGGGGCGGGAATACCTTCCCCTTCGGTGTGGCATTCACACAGTCTGTGGTAGGTACTGAGCAGGACGGAATCTGGGGTCCCGCATCTGAGGAGGCTCACGACGACACCGTCGAGGCGGTTCAGTCCGCAGTAGGATCTGAGGTCGACGGGATCTACGGTCCCGATACGAATATTCGAGTGAACGCCCTGCTCGACAGGGCCGAACAGCCGTAGGAGGCTCAAAATGGCAGCGCCATACTGTACTTTAACGGGAACTATTCCCGGAGGAGAGAATGGTCGGGCTACTGTCCGAATCATTCCTGACGTAAAGGGTGCTACGGCTACCGTTGACGGGGCCTCAGTATCTATGCGCGAGCATGTGGTTCGGACAGACCAGGCTGGCGCTGTCAACATCGAGGTGCTTGCTCCAGGTTCTGGCGTTAGCCCCGCCGGTTCCTGGACGCACACCATCTTCATCGACTCCCCCACGTTTGACATCGTCAAACACGTGGCTCTTACTCAGGGTGGATCGATCGACATCATGACTGTCGACCCCACCTCGGAGATTTCTCCGCTGCCATTTGGGGGAGGAGGCGGAGGAGGAGCTGGGTCTCCTGGCCCGGTCGGACCTCGAGGGCCGGTTGGTCCTCCTGGACCTAAGGGGGATACCGGTAATCCTGGCCAAAAGGGTGATCAGGGTCTTCGAGGACCCGCCGGTCCTACTGGCCCCCAGGGCCCTCCAGGACCCAAGGGAGACGCTGGAGAACGTGGCCCTGCCGGACCAGAAGGGCCTCGGGGGCTTCAGGGTCCACCCGGACCCGCTGGTGGTGGAGCTGGAGGAACCCCGGTTCCTGGACCAGAAGGCCCTAGGGGTCCCGCTGGTCCTCCCGGACCCAAGGGCGATCAAGGCATCCAAGGTCCTCCTGGACCCGCTGGAGAGCGTGGTCCCGCCGGTCAGGATGCGGTTACCCCTCAGCTGGATCAGTACCTAAAGAAATCAGAAGCAGCTGACGAGTACGTCTCTTCTGGCAAGTATTATGCCGAAATCAATCATAAGGCCGACGCAAATGATCTATTCCAGTATCTGAAGATTGAGGATGCGGATAAGAAGTACGGAGAGAAGGCTGATGTCGAAGACGCTCTCCGACAGACCAATCCTTTCAAGAACGGTGCTAGGTACTACTCTCCGGTAACCTATTACTGGCCTGACTACTACCAGGACGGAAAGCCTGGGCAGTTCTCCAAGTGGGCTCAGACACTGAAGTTCCGGGACAACCTCGGATACGTTATCCTTAACCGCAACAGCGGCGACTGGGAGGCGCAGGAGGTAGACTTCCAGAAGCAGGGCGAGCTCGCTCTCGGTGCTGGGGCTAAGAAGGTCCTGTTCTACATCAAGACTCAGTACGGTGCAGCGATCAATCCCGATGCTGAGGAGAACCGAGGTATTCCCAACGCCGCTAAGTTCACCAAGGAGTACATCCTTGAGCAGCTAAAGCGAGCCAAGCAGTGGTATGGTGACCTGGTTCAGGGCGTCTTTCTTGACGAGGTCATCAATGGCTGGGATGCTCGTAAGGATCGGATTCCGTGGTATAAGGACCTGATCGACAACATTCGCCGAGAGAATGGCATCGACTTCGTGATCGCCATCAACACCGGTTCTAACATCTCTCAGGAGGTGTGCGACCTGGACTTCGATGTGTGTATGATGTTTGAGGGTACCGCGGCCAAGTTCCTCGAGGAGAATCCGACTTCACCGATCCTCCCCGATCACATGAAGGCGTATCCGTCCACTCGCTGGTGGGCAGTGGTTCACTCTGTCACTTCGGAGAACTACCAGAAGGTCTTCGACAAGGCGGACAACCTCGCAATTAGCCACCTCTACGTCACAGATGGCTTCCTGGTTGAGGATCCTCAAAATGGTGGTCAGTGGCACCCCATTGGAAATCCGTATGAGAACCCTCCGGGCGCTGAGATCCGAGAGCTGATTATTCCGTGGCTCAAGGGATACCTGAAGCTTAAGCTGAAGGTTGATAACCTCAAGATCCCGGAAGTTCCGAAGCTCATCGTTCTGGGTCCGGATGATCCGGTTCCAGCTGGGACTCAGTCCGGTACAGTTATTGTTCGGAGGGCTAAGTAATGGCGAGCGTATTTCCTATCATTGGGTCTTGGTGGGTCGGAAAGGGCTACCGAGTCGGTGATGGCAAATACATCGAACTCGGCTCTAGCTCTACTCCGTTTGAGACTGCCGCCGCTCCTGTCGGAACACGTAAGTGGACTGCTGAAATCATCTACACATCAGGAGACGACAACCAGCTAGCCATGCGAGCTAACTGGTTCACTGCTGATAAGGGTAAGACGAATAAGCAGGACTTCATCGTAACTTGGAATCTCCCAGCCGGTGTAAGCCGGGCTATGAAGTTCGAGTTTGAACTTCCTGGGAACTACCCGATGTGGACTCCCTCGGTAGCAGTTCCGAATACCGGACACGATATCAATATCGCTAAACTCGATCTATATGAGACGCCGAAACCTGGTATAGAGGTCGTAGCTACTAAAGCACTTCTGGGTACTGGTGGGTCTATGGATCTGCTGTCGTTTCCGGAGGCTAAGCCTGGGGATGTTGCAGTAGTCTTCTACGCCTCTCAGTTCGGTAATACCGCGGCAAGACCGCCCGTTGGATGGGACGCTCAAATCGAGAAGAATGTCAACGGTCGATCTGGGTATGTGGCGGCTAAACGAATCACCAATGTGTCTGAGGTAACCAACCTTAAGCTACACGGTGATACTGCTACCACTGCTCGAGAAAGAGCAATGTGCCTCCTTATTCGAGGAGTGAAGAATTACTATCCTCACACTTGGACCGCCGGTACCCCGGTGTTCAAGCCTGAGGATAAATATATTCACCTTGTAGCCGCTCAGTACCACGGGAATAACAAAACTCCTCTAATTCCTTGGCAGGACGCGACTGAGGATCGACGATATTCTACTGGTGGAGCTTCCACCACAGAGTCTTGGTCCTCGATAGAGGCGGGAATCACCAAGAGTGCTAAGTCTGGGACTAATGCCCTAGGCTTTGCTTGGGTTGATTTCGAGCCAATGGTCTACGAGGAAGAGAAGAAGGTTGTTCCTGGCGTTGCTATTACAGAGGGAAAGGCCGACAACCCGGTCTTCATCTGGGAGAACGGCGAAGAGCGTCCCGCTACTATGCGAGCGGTCCCTAGAGGGTATAAGGATATCGGGACGATGATGATCACTCGGGGATTCCTTATCGCACACCGCGGAGGATCAGTCAGCTGGCCTGAGGCTTCTATTCGAGCATACACAAATGCGGTTATGTACGGAGCAGGGGCTCTGGAGGTCTCATGCCAGAAGACTAAGGACGGTGTGTGGTTCCTGAATCATGACCGAACCCTTCAGCGAGTTGACAAGACGGCCCCGAATACCCCAGTCACTGAGATGACATGGGCGGAGATCCAGAAGTACACCACCATCGGCGAGCCATTCATGACTGTCGAGGAGTACTTCGCAGCCTACGGGTCCAGTCACATCACGGTGCTCGACCCCAAGTATTCTGCCGCTGAGTGGCAGGAACTCAAGAAGTTCTTCCCTTCTGATGCTCATGGTAGAATCATCTGGAAGTTCTCCATTGACGCGGGATGGCTCGCTGGTCAGTGGAAGGCGGACGGATGGAAGTGCTGGGGCTACTCATATCCTGATCAGGTTACTGATGGCCGGATCAACGAGTGGCACAAACCCTGGGACTATGTGGGTATGTCTTGGGAGGCAAGTGACGAAGTCTGGAGACGAACCCTCGCACTTGGCAAGCCAGTATGGGCCCACATCTGTCCCACTCGAGACGCATATGATCAGGGTCTAGCCAAGGGCGCTATCGGATGCATGGTCTCCGGAGTGGCCAATATTTACTCCGAATCTCTAGTCTAGGAGAATCATGATTACGATCGAGAGCCAGGGAGACTGGAAACTCACCAGGAATTGGTTTGACCGAATGACGAAGTTAGACCTGGCTCTGATCATGAATCAGTTCGGCAAGGAGGGGGTTACTGCATTAAAGTCAGCGACCCCCTCCAGATCGGGCGAAACAGCAGCTAGCTGGAACTACGAAGTCACTAGAACTGGTAACAGCTGGAAGATCACCTGGACAAACTCACACGTAAACAACGGCGTAAACATCGCCGTCATCTTGCAATATGGTCACGGCACTCGTAATGGCGGGTATGTCGTTGGTCGAGACTACATTAACCCCGCTATCAGGCCGGTGTTCGACAAGATTACGAAGAAGGCCTGGAAGGAGGTCACTAAGTAGTGGCAACTATTGACGAGCGGGTAGTCTCGCTCAAGATGAACAACAAGCAGTTTCTGTCTGCTATGAAGGAATCCGCGTCCAGTATGGACAAGCTCAAGGAATCCCTCAAGATGCAGGGGGCTGCAGATGGTCTTGCACGAGTAGGCGAGATTGCTAAGAACACCACTCTTGGTGACCTAGCGAACAAGGCGCTCGAAATCGGTAAGAACATGACCGTCATGCAGGGCTTAGCTGTTACTGCGTTTGGCGGAATTGGGGTTGCTGCGCTTAATGCGGGTCGGTCGATCATTAGCGGGTTCGTCCAGACCATTAAAGATGGCTTTAATGAGTACGAGCTCAAAATGAGATCGATTCAGACCATTATGGCCAACACCGCTGAGAAGGGAACCTCCCTTGCCGAGGTTAAGACCTCCCTCGCTGAGTTGAACACCTACGCCGACAAGACCGTCTATAGCTTCAGCGATATGACGAACGCCATCGGTCTGTTCACTGCCGCCGGTGTTGATCTGAACACCTCGGTGGCATCGATTAAGGGTCTATCTAACCTCGCTGCCGCTTCGGGTTCAACGGCCCAGCAGGCGTCGACAGCATACACGCAGCTTTCTCAGGCCATCTCGGCAGGCGTGGTTCACCTTCAGGACTGGAACTCGCTTGTTAACGCTGGTATGGGTGGTGAGTCGTTCCGAAACGCCCTGATCGAGACCGCTCGAATGATGGGTACCGGAGTCGACGAGGCTATTGCTAAGAAGGGTAGCTTCCGAGAGTCGCTCCAGGAAGACTGGTTGACCGCTCAGGTTATGACCCAGACCTTGACCGCACTCACGAACGACCTGTCCGAGGCTCAGCTGGTTGAGATGGGCTACTCGGAAGAGCAGGCCCACAAGATGAAGCAGTTCGCTCAGGGTGCATTCGACGCGGCCACTAAGGTTCGAACATTCAGCCAGCTGATCGACACCACCAAGGAAGCTATCGGTTCCGGATGGGCCGAGACCTTCGAGATTCTATTCGGAGACTTCGAAGAGGCTACGGATCTATTCACAGCTATCAGCGACTGGCTTGGCTCGTTAATCAAGGATAGCGCTGACGCTCGAAATGGGTTCCTTCAGATGTGGAAGGATCTTGGTGGACGATCTGCACTAGTTCAGGGTTTGGCCAACATCTTCCAGGCCATCATCAAGGTTCTTGGACAGATCGGCACTGCCTTCCGTAGGGTATTCATGAATGCCTCTGCCGAGGGTCTGGTTCGAATCACGAAAGCCTTTGCCGACTTCACATCAAAGCTTATCATCACTAATAACTTTGCGGACAAGCTAGAATGGACCTTCACAGGACTGTTCTCAGTATTCCATATCTTCGCTACCATCATCGGCGAGGTTGCCCAGGTAATCTTCACGGTTGCCTCACACATCATTAGCGCACTGTTCCCGGCATTCACTGGTATTAACTCTGGTGTCTTCCAGATAACCAAGGTCCTAGGTAAGGCAATCTACTGGTTTGACCAGTGGTTCACTAAGCTGGATCTTGGTGGGAAGTTACTCAAGCTACTTCTACCACCGATTGATCTGGTCGGTAAAGCCATCAAGTGGGTTGTTGACGGTATTCACAACTTCATCATTTGGCTGGACTTCGGATCTAAGGTTACTAACCTTGGAAACAGTCTTAAGGGTCTCGCATCTAAGTTCGGACTCATTAAAGACGCGCTAAAGAACTCGGTCATTGGTCGAGAATTCACGGCAGCAATGGATTCGATCAAGAGTGGAATCGACACCGCCAAGACTAAGCTCCACGAGTTTGGTCAGAGCGTCGGCGATAAGCTCAAGGCCAAGCTTCTCTCGGGAAAATCGGCCCTCTCTGACTATTTCAAGGGCTTCGATTTCAATGGGATGACCTCATCAGAGGCGATCATTGCTTCTCTCGGGCAGAAGTTCGATGAACTTGGACAGAAGCTCAAGATTTCCGAGAAAGTTCAGTGGCTGAAGGAAAAGCTCATTGAACTCAAGGACGCGATCGTTGAAGCGTGGGACGCCGTTCAAAATAGCAGCGTTTGGGACCACCTTGGTAAGTCTTTCTCCGATATTGGCGGAAAGATCAAGGAGGTTGCGCTCGCTTTCCAGGAGTGGGTTAACGGTCACTCCGCGGTAAAGGAGAAGGCTAAAGAGGCCGCTAGCGCTGTCTCAGGTGTAGGCTCGGCAGCTGCTCAGGCGGCCAAAGAGACGGGCCAGGCAGCAAAGGAGAACTTCCTCAAGAAGTGGTTCGAGGACATCAAGCAGGTTGCCCGAGCAGTTCATCTCCCTGAGTTGTTTGACACCATCAAGCAGAAGTTCCAGGAGTTCAAGGACTTCGTAACCGAGACGTTTGCCCCAAAGGTCAAGGATGCTGTTAAGAATGCATTCGGCGCCGTTGGTGAAGCTCTCGGAAACGCGAATGACAACCTCAAGTCATATGACATGGGCAAGATTCTTGTAGGGGCTATCGGTGGTGGGGTGCTTATCGCATTCACTCGGTGGATCAACTCCTTCAAGAAGAACTTCGATAAGATCGGGGATGTTGCTGAGAAACTCGGCAACCTGTTCGACAAGCTTGGAGGAGTACTTGAGGCTTTCGAGCAGAAGGTTAAGGCTAAGGCCCTTCTGACAATCGCTATTGCTCTTGGAGTCTTGGCGGGAGCATTGATTCTTATGTCTTTGGTCCCCGCCCCTAAGCTCCTTGTGACTCTGGCCGTCCTGAAGTTCCTCTTCAAGATGATGGACGACATGCTTGAGTCGATGACCAAGATGGTTGCATTCAAGAACGACTCCGTACGAATTGTCGGAATGCTTATTGCACTCGGTGCGGCAATGGTACTGATGGCTACCGCAGTCCGAATCCTTGCGGGTATGGACCTCAAGGGCGCTGTGATCGGCATGGCGGCAATGAAGATCCTGATGATGACAATGCAGGAATTCATGACCAAGATGGCCGAGACCGACGGCGTCGAGAAGGGTGCTGGTATCCTTCTTGCGTTGGCCGCCTCCTGCGTCATTCTATCTCTAGCGGTGTATACCCTAGGGTCGATGAATACTGGAAAGGCCGTACAGGGTGTCATCACCCTTGCGGCGGTTATAACCATCCTAGCTGGTTTCATGATGATCGTCAGCAAGGACCCGTACATGGGTAAGGGTGCTCTACTGCTCTTGTCTCTTGCGGTTTCCTGCAATATCCTAGTATCTGCAATCTGGATGCTCGGCACCATGAATACCGGAAAGCTGCTTCAGGGTGTGATTGCTCTTGGTGTTATTATCGCAGCTCTATCTGCCGCATTAGTTGTGGCCGGGCGCTCGAATGCCCGAGGTGCAGCTTCTATGTTTGCCATGGCAGCTGCTGTTACCGCACTTGTTGGAGCGGTATATCTCCTCGGCAGCATGAGTATTGGGACCCTGGCTAAGGGTCTTATTAGTCTTGCTATCGGGCTAGGTATTCTGGCAGCTTCTATGGCCGCGGCAAGCGCTTTCCAGAATGGAGCAGTTGCTCTTGGTATTGCGTCCGTGTCGTTCATCTTGCTTGCGGGAGCGCTCAAGCAACTGTCCACAATTAGTTGGGGCGAGCTAGCTATTGGTCTAGTGGCTCTTGCTGGTGGATTTGCGGTCCTGCTTATTGCTTCCGCGGTCGCCCAGACCGTTGCAGTGGGTCTCATTATCCTAACTGCAGCGCTGCTGGCTATCGGCCTAGCACTACTTCCGATCTCGATCGGTATGGCTGCCTTTGCTGCGGTATTGGGTATCTGTGCTACCACTGGTGCTGCAGCATTCCTGGTTCTCACCGAGGGCCTTAAGCAACTGGGGGCTATTCTTCCTCAGCTGGCGATTGATCTAGCAAATGCCATTGCTAACTTCATCATCACCCTCGGAGCCAAGGCCCCTGAGCTTGCGGTAGCAATGGGTATGCTTCTCGGGGCGATCATCTACGCTATCAATGTCAATATTCCTGGCATTGTGGCAACGTTGTTCATCCTGATTCAGGCAATGCTCACCGAGCTCGCTAATCACGCCTACGAGTTCGGCGCTAAGGGTGCTGAGATTCTGGCGAACTTCCTGAATGGTATTGCTGCTAATATCGGTAAGGTGATTGACGCAGCTACGAACGTCATCATCAACTTCCTCGATGGGATTGCTAGGAATGGTCCGAAGATTATTGATAAGGGTCTCTGGACTGTCCTCCAGCTCCTGCGAGGTGTCCGAGATGCAATCACTAAGTACTCGGCTCAGTTCCGTCAAGTCGGTCTCGAGATCGGTTGGGCCATCATTGATGGTGTGACTGGTGGTCTTGCTGGTAAGGCTTGGAAGATCGGTTCTCAGCTTGTTCAGGGTGCCAAGAATGGTATCTCGAAGCTGAAGAACGCGCTCGGTATTCACTCGCCTTCTCGAGTTATGAAGGAGATCGGTGGGTACATGGGCGAGGGACTCGCTATCGGTATCCGTGACGAGCATCAGAACATCGCTGAGGCCAGCACTGGTCTCGGTAAGGCCGCCTACAATGCCTTGGACAAAGCCCTTGATGGAGTCAACGACCTCATCGAGGAAGACCCGTCCTTCCAGCCCGAGATCAAACCTATCCTCGATCTCGAGGAACTTAAGAAGCAGGCTGGAGGCATCGGAGGACTTATTCCCGCCGTCGGAGTCACCGCGAGCATCGCTAATAGCGCTCGACCGGCTGCTCCGATCGCAGTTGACACTTCTGACACGAAGAGTCAAAATGGTGTTACAAACATCACGTTCAACCAGACCAACAACTCGCCAGAGGCGCTGGATGCGGCTACTATCTACCGCAACACCAACACTCAGCTGGCTATGGCAAAGGACAAGTTGACACTATGATCTCAGAGATCTCGTCCACGACTAAGTCGGGGGAACGACTTACTATCGACATCCGTGACCCCTACCAGTCGGGGATCGCGATCAAGGAGATTACTGGTCTGGGACCCGTCAAGGCCGATCTCAGTATGGATCGATATGCCTTGATTGACGGAGCCTTCCTCAAGGGGGTCAGGGTTGGTACACGCAATGTTGTGCTGACTCTGATCCCCTGGGGGGAGGACATCCAGCAGCTCCGGAGGAAGCTCTACAAGTACTTCGGAGTATCAGAGACCATCTCCCTCGAGGTGATCACCGACTGGGTCAGCGCTAAGTCTGACTTTATCGTGGAATCCGTTGAGCCTAACATCTTCGCAGAGCGACAGGAAGTCCAGGTATCCTTGATTGGGCTTGACCCGTATTGGAAGGCCTCTTCCTCTCAGATCCAGAAGGTCGTCGGCTTCAACGACACCGTTCCACAATTCGAGTTCCCATTCTTCTCCGAAGGCAACCACAAGCTTATCTTCGGCGACATGACTAACTCCACGGGTAAGGACATCCGATACCACGGAGATGCCCCCGCGGGTGTTACCATCACATTCACTTTCTTCGGGACAGTAGGGAACCTCATTATCTCGAACACCACCTTCGACGAGACCATGTCCATCTCAAGGGCTGGTCAGTTCTATGCCGGTGAGAAGCTTGTGGTGGATACCCGTCCTGGGAAGAAGTCTATCGTCCACTACGCTGGTGGTAAATCTTCGTTCATCACTGGCGTTCTGGCTCCTGGGAGTGAATGGATCAAGATGCACCCCGGTGTCAACACTCTATCGTTGCAGTACTCTGGCGGTAGTGAGGACCTCGGTGTGTCTATCGAGTACGAAAGCCTTTATCGAGGAATCTGATGCACTTATTCTACACGAAAAAAGATAACTTCGATGATAAGCGCGAGATTCCAAGCACGTTCATCTCGCTGAACTGGACTGAGCGCGCTTACGAGTACGGGCAGTTCGAGCTACAGGTATATTCTACCTCCTCGTACCCTGAGTACGGACTTGGTAACTTCCTCACAAGGGATGATACCGAATACGTCATGGTTATCGAGACTGTAGACATCAAGCAGATCGATAACCGGGTATATCTCCACAAGTACACTGGACGATCTCTTGAGAGTCTGTACGAGTGGCGAGTTCAGCTTCACCGTAGCTGGGTCATTCCTGATGCTCAGGGTCGATTCGACGCCCAGGGTTTCGCTGAGAGAATCGCACACCGGCACTTCGGTGACAATGCTGAGCCGAACCGTAAGCTCCCTAACTTCCATTTCCATCGGAATGATCAGGTCACTCAGTTGGCGTATGTCAACGACACTGGCAACAAGCTCCAGGACGGTAAGTGGATCATCTACGATCGTAACCCGGCCGTGGAGATGTTCCGGAACGTGATCTCAGCCTGTAAGCCGAATGGATACTCGATGTTCTATCGGGTTAAGCTCGAGAGGGGTGGGTATCACACATACCTTAAGGCCCCGCACCTCATCGAGACGATTACCCTGTCTGAGGCAAACGACAACTTCAGCGACTTCGAGTCCGTCCAGAGCATTGTCGACGTCAAGAGCACCATCTACGAGATTTGGGATAGCGGCGATGTCGATCTCAAGTGGGTAGCCGATGGATCTACCCATACTCGAGAGCACACCATTCGATCAGAGAATCCCGTTGACCGACGCGAGGTACTGTGGGACAATACCCAGGTCCACAAGCCTTACAAGGTAGAGGACTGGAACAAGCTGACGGAGCTTCAGAAACAGCATATCAAGTCTCTTAGTGAGATTTGGTATCCTTTCTGGGTTCTGGACGCCATGTTTCCGAAATACTCCCCCGTTGAGATGGTCTCGGGTAAGATTGATAGCTTCTCGAACGTCCAGTTCCGAACGGGGTTCGATGTCGGGGATATTTTCTACTATGTCCCCACCGGGCGTAACTCAAGACCTATTGAGGCCCAGCTTACCGAGATGACAGAGTCTTGGTCTGCTGACGGTTTCTCTCAGGTCCCTACCATTTCCATGACCTCTCGAGGCAAGTGGAATGGTGACAGCTTCCGTATTGACTTCGCTCGTAAGGGTCCGGGCGAGATTATCGAGCCTCGAGAAAGGGGTTAATCTATGCCCATCAATAGTGGGTTCTACAACTCAGTAAACGGTGACCGGGTATACGACGCAGACCAGTTCGGATCCCTCTTTGATGGTATCATCTCTGACGGAGTCTTCCCGAACGTAGGGGACAAGTTCTTTGTTCGCCCGGTTGCGAACAGTATGAACATCTTCGTCGGATCCGGAAAGGCTTGGTTGAACCGTCGCTGGGTTGAGAATACTGGTGACGAGACACTTGCCGTCCAGGCTGCCAACGCTACTCTGGACCGTATTGACTCGGTTGTTCTGTCCGTCGATATTTCCAAGGCGGTTCGAGGTGCCAAGCTTGAGATCATCAAGGGTACCGCCTCAGCTACTCCGAATCCCCCGCTCATCCCGAGCGATGGGGAGAAGAAGTACATGATCCTCGCGAACATTCGTGTCGTGAAGAACGCCAGAGCAATTGGTGCCGAGTCGATCACGAACTTCGTGGGGTCCAGTCTTACTCCGTATGTGAATGGACCAGTAAGCACGATCAACCTTGACTCGCTCCAGGCCAAGCTCCAGGGTGAGTTCGACAACTGGTTCCAGACGGTTCGAGACGCTCTGCAGAACGCTGGTGGGAACACCTCGACGGATGTGGCTAACCTCAAGGCTAGTGACAACGCCCAGAACACCAAGATCTCTCAGCTCGAGAACCGGGCCGGGCAGATCGAGTCCAGCGTCACTAATGTCTCGTCCAAGTTGGAGACGTCATCGACGTTCTACAACATGGTCAACATTAGTCACTTCGGTATGCACAATTCTGTTTACCGTGGTGCTTCGCTCGGTACGAATGTCTCGAACTATATGTCGAGTATCCGTAATGGTACGTTCAGTGGTATGTACCTTGGGGATTACTGGACCTATGCTGGTGTGAACTGGCGTATTGCAGCATTCAACTACTTCATGGGTGTTGGCGGTACGCCTATCTCCCAGCCCCATGTGGTGGTTGTACCTGACAAGGCACTCTACAGCGCACCACTTCACGAGACGAACCCATTTACTGGATCCTACCTGGATCACACCATCAACAAGTCTGGTCTGGACCAGGCAGTGCGTATGGCACAGTCGGCATTTGGTGCGAACAACCTCATGAAGGGCTGGACTCGAGTCTCGCAGGGTATCAATACTAACGGAACGGTTATCTCCTACACCTGGTACAGCTCGTACGCTATGCTCCTGGACGAGACCATGGTGTTCGGCCGTCGACTGATGGGTGCTGGTCCCGAGGGTAACGCTCTCAACCTTGGCCAGCTCTCGGCATTCGAGAAGAATCACACCATGATATTCCCGGGTTATGAGTACTGGCTTCGTGATCGTTCCCACCAGAGTACCGCCGTATATCTCAAGAACAACGGTGAGGTCTCGACCGCTCCTATTCAGTATGGGTTCGGTATTCGTCCATATTTCTTGATCGGTTAATATGACGCACTTCGGTTTCAGTCCATTCTTGGACCTCACTGTCGCCGTATTCCTAGGTATATTCAGCTCCACTGGGTTCTGGGCATACCTTCAGAAGCGGCGAGAGAAGAGTTCGGCAAACACTCGTCTGCTCCTGGGGATGGCACACGACCGTATCGTCTATGTCGGAAAGACCTATATCCACCGAGGGTTCCTGCCTCTTGATGAGTACGAGGACTTCATGAAATACCTCGTTGATCCATACTTGGAATTCGGTGGTAACGGTCTTGCCGAGAGAATCGTCGACGAAGTTAAACGGCTCCCCGTGGTCCCTACCCCAAGACCTCCCGCTAGGAGGAAGAAAGAAAATGGCTAAGCATCTCAAGCAAGGAGAATCGATGCACAACAAGACGTATGACATCCTGAAGTGGGTTGCGCTGGTCTGCCTCCCCGCTACCAGTGCTCTCTACGTCACCCTCGCCGCACTCTGGCACCTCCCCGCTCCTACCGAGGTTGCTGGTACTATCGCGGCTGTCGACACCTTCCTGGGTGTACTCCTCGGTGTGAGCTCCAACAAGTATCAGGGTACCCAGCCCTCCGGAGCCCTTCATGTGTCGGAGGACCAGGGTATCCACGCCACCTTCGACCAGGGCGTCGCTGAGATGCTCCGTAACGGGAAGGTGACACTGGACGTCAAGCAGGTCTAAGCGAGAAAAACCTGCGGTATAATGAACCCCTAGAAAGGAGCCCATCCATGAAGAACCCTGACCCCATTCAGCAGACAATTGAAGCTGCTCTGAAGGAGGCCGAGCTTCACGATCCCTCTAGTGAGGACTACACCACAATTGCTCGAAATGTCGAGACTCTTGCAAAAGCCAAAGCCCTTGGTGAGAGCAAGAAGCTCAGCAAAGACGCAATTCTCGGTGCAGCTACCTCTCTGGCCGGTATCGTAGCCGTCCTCCAGTACGAGCGACTTGCAGTCGTCAGCTCGAAGGCGTTTGGTTTGATCATGAAGGTTAAACCCTTCTGAGATTCGCCTGGCCCCCTGTGCTATACGCATGGGGGGCTTGGCTTATCTTTTTTTTCGCGTAAAAAACGGGCTCTATATTGAAACCCGTCATAGAAAGGACACTCTCATGAACCTCTCTCCCGCCGCTGCACAGGCCGCCCTCGACTACGCCGAGGAGCTTGCTGCTACTGGACTGAGCTCTGAGCAGTACGACCACTACTACCTCTGATACAGTTCTAGATCCCGCCATGGGATCTAGGCTTATCTTTTTTGCCTAATCACACAAGTCGCAGGAGTCGCAGAAATAACACACTGTATATTGAAGACCCTTAGAAAGGAACCACAATGACCACCCTCCTCGCTCTTGTCATCGCCCCCTTCGTCGTCATCGGCACCCTGCTGATTGTCGCCGAACTGGTTGGCAAGAAGAAGACCTGGAACTTCTGATCCTACCACCTTCCAGCCAAAGATCCCGCCATGGGATCTAGGCTTATCTTTTTTTTTCGCAAGATAAACTCGCCCTATATTGAAGATCCTACGAAAGGAAAGACTATGCTCTACATCGCCCTCTGCCTTGTCACCATCCTCAGCATCTTCTTTGCTGTTGCTCACGAAGAGCAGAAGCACGCCTCCTACACTCTTAGGAACCGTGTGTGGAAGCTCGAGAATGAGAACGCAAAGCTGCGCGCTGAGCTGATGACTGATGAGGAATGGGATACGATGGTGGAACAGGCTCTCGCTGTTTCCCGTTGATCCAAGTTCTATACCCCAACATGGGGTATAGGCTTTCCGCGAGAAAAACCATGCCTTATATGAGACCCCTCTATTTGAAAGGAAACCCTCATGACTGAGACCACCGACACCTCCGTTGAGACCAACGAGAAGATTGTCGAGTTCAAGTTCAACAAGGACGCTGTCCTGCCCGCTATCAAGCGCAACTCCAAGAAGTTGATTGCCGGTGCTGCTGTACTCACAGCTGGTGCTGCTCTCACCCTCATGGCGTTCCGCTCGGTTCCGGACACGGACGAGCCCGAAGAGCTTGAGCACGACGACCTCGATGAGCTCGACGAGATCGAAGCCTCTGAAGAGACCGACTGAGACCTCATCCTATATCCCGACTTGGGATATAGGCTTTTCTAAGGAGAACATATGAAGTATCTGCTTGACGTTATATTCCTCTCAGTCTCGGCATGTCTGTGCTGGGTTGTGTGGGATGCTACAGCGGGCAACATTCTCTCTCAGCGAGTCTTCCCCACAGTCGCTTTAGCAGGGATTCTGATTCTTGTGGATCTTTATCTTCACAATATTGTCGACGACTAACCCGCGAGAAAAACCGGTCCTATATTGAAACCCCTCCGTTTGAAAGGACCACTCATGACCCGCATCGCCGTTTCGATCCTCAAGACCGTGACCTTCATTCTCGGAATTGTTCTCGCCTCCTGCTTTATTGGACGCGGGGCCAACTCTCGGATGAAGCACGTTGTTGGGATCCAACAGCGCTTCATCGCGCGCCGTGATCGTAAGATCAACCGCTGGTAATTCAGCACTATACCCCGACTTGGGGTATAGGCTTTTCCTCGAGAAAGGAGCACACATGTTCGAGGAACCACCGATCTACTACATCCTCATCAGTCTCATATTCCTGATCGTCTTCGGCGCAATCAGCTTCGCAACCTGGCTTGTCTGGCTGACGAACGTGGCCTTCTTTGTCAAGCTGGTCATCACCGCAATCGGATTCTTGTTTGCGGCTTTCACCGTCATCCTCTACACGATATCGGCGGAGTGATATGTTAGTCGTACTTCTCGGTCCAAGTTGTTCAGGCAAGTCTACATTCCAGAAGGAGCTGGTTGAGAATGAGGGGTACCATGCAGTCCGCACTGCAACGACCCGACCTAAGCGTGTGGGAGAGGACCTATCTTCCTACTACTTCCTCAAAGATCAAAGCTTTGCTGAATGGGAAGTACGGGGTGACCTCCTGTGCGTCGAAACCTTCCGAGGCTGGCGGTACGGGGTACCACGTGACGAGATTACCCGGAGGGGAGACCGCCCTAATCGGGTTGTCATCCTCACACCCGGAGGTGTCATGGAACTCCTATCACGACACACAGATATCATCACCGCCGATGCGCTGTCCATCCTATACCTCGGAGTGGATGGGGCTACGGGGGAATCTCGCGCTTGCCGTAGAGGGGATTCACGACGAGAATACCTCCGACGAATGGCCGCGGATTCCATCGATTTCCGACACTACCCTAAAGAGACTGGCGTTTGGGAGTTCACCCCAGATTACATCCTGGATTGCGTCAACAATCCGCAGAATTACAAACTCACTCCTCGACTCAGGGAAGTAGAAAGGAAACACAAGTGAGCATCATCTGGTACACACTCTATATTCTCGGAGCTATCTCGATCGTTCTACTCTGGGTCCAGCTTATGGCCTTGATCGGAACCGCATGCAAGGTTATCCGAGACAAGGAGTGGGCTCAGGTCAAGGTCGTCGAGGGACCTCCTGGGCCTAAGGGGGATCGAGGTGAGCGTGGTCCTGAGGGTCCTCGAGGGCTTCCTGGTTCCTCTGGTAGCTTCGTCTTCAACGACCACGCAAAGGCGACTGTCAAGGCAGTAATGCGGGAGCAGGGTATTCTCTCCCGTAAGGATATCGAGGCACTTATCCGCATGGAGGTGGCTGCACACCTCACCAAGTTCAGTGAGACCACTAAGAAGGAGGACAAGTGATCAATGCGAACGGTTGTACGCAGTTTATCAAGACAAACGCGCCAGCGATTCTCACGGCTTCCGCATGCATTGGGACCGTCGCTACGGCCATCCTCACAGCGAAGTCTACGACGCTCGCGATTGAACGGATCGCCGATTATTGTGAGGATAACCTCCGGTCGCCGGAGGACCTCACCTGGCGGGAGAAGTTCGCAATATCTTATCGGGTGTACATTCCCCCGGCCATCACAGGGGTTGCAACTCTGGTATCGATTGTCGCGGCAAACCGTATCCAGTATGCTCGTGGAGCAGCGTTTGCGTTGGCCTACTCAGGTTCAGAAGCGGCGTTTAGACGATATCGAGACGCGGTGGCGGACGTGGTTAAGCCGAAGGACGTGGAGAAGGTTAAGGCCCGCGTTGCAGAGAAATCGGTTCAAGATGCTGGCAAACCTGTGTCCGGATCCGTTCTGGTCGCTTCCTCCGGAGACGTCCTCTGCTATGATGTATTCTCGGGACGATATTTCAAGTCCGACATTGAAACAATTCGTCGAGTCGAGAACAACATCAATGGTCAGCTCAATCTCGAGTGTTATGCCTCTCTCAATGAGTTCTACAATGGCCTCGGGATTCCTCCCATCGCGGCTGGGGAGCTTGTAGGCTGGTCCGAGCCGAATTCCCTCTCTGTGGAGTTCGGTTCCCAACTGACGGAGAAGGGCGAACCTGTTCTCACCGTCGACTTCCTTGTATCCCCCAAGGAAAACTACTTCAAGATCAACTGAAAGGAAACCATCAATATGTTCTCTCACATCGTTCGCGTTAAGGGCTTCTTCGACGACGAGCCCAAGGCCAAGAAGCTCTACTTCCACCTGTCTCGCCGAGAGATGTTTGACTTCATCAAGCGGTACGACAATGTCACCAACTTCCAGGAGTGGATGCAGTCGGCCATCGACGCCGAGGACCTGTACACTCTCATGGAGTTCTTCGACGACCTGATCGGTACCTCGTATGGTGAGCGTCAAGGCGAGCACTTCGTTAAGACTCCTCAGATCAAGGAGTCCTTCCTCAACTCCCCCGAGTACGAGAAGCTCTTCGACCTCTTCATGGAGAACCCGGGTCTCGTGAAGCAGTTCTACGAGGGCATTCTCCCTGAGAAGCTCCTCAAGCAGGTCAAGGAGGACGGTAAGTTCGCCGAGGTTGAGGAGAAGATCAAGGAGGCAGAGCTCAACAGCCTCTGATTCATATTTGGGGGCCCTGGAGAAATCTGGGGCCCCCACTTCCTTTGAAAGGAGCCACCTTGGCTAACGCACCGATTCGTCCGAACCTACCCTCTAACAGCAAGCTCCCTGAGCGCAAGAAGGTTGAGCAGGTCACCACTGCCACCGTAACCAAGAAGAAGTCTAGCTTCGGGACGAAGGCTATCTCGGCTTTCGTCGGAGAGGATATCCACAATGTCGGCGAGTATCTACTCTACGATGTTACTATCCCTGCTATCAAGAACACACTCTCGGATCTGGTCAGCCAGGGCATCGAACGCCTCCTCTTCGGAGAGTCTTCTCCTCGAGCTCGCAGCTCGTCCGGGGGGTCCCGTGTCTCCTACGGATCATATTCTCGACCAGGCTCAGCACCAGGCAATCGCCGAGACGCTTCTCCTCGTACACGTCGATACCATGATTTCTCAGAGATCGAGCTCGAGTCCAGAGATGAAGCTTATCTCGTTATCGACCGACTTGGAGACCTCATCGAGGAGTACGGTCTTGCCACCGTCGCCGACCTCTACGATCTCTGCGGTATCACTACCGAATACACTGATGAAAACTGGGGCTGGACTTCGGCCCGGTACATGTCGGTGATCCGTAGCCGTCGTGGCTACATGCTTCAGCTCCCGAAACCCGACCACATCAATGCACGATGAATCCTCAGAAAGTGCGGCTTGAGCTTATCGCCGCCTATCCATTCTCAGACAAGTGGCGTCGCCGTGTTGAACGCATGGAAGACGACCAGGCAATCGCTATCTATCTTCGACTCAAGGAAGCAGGACGTATCAAATGAATCTCGGAATTGTAACCCGCCTCGCTGGACGCGCTGGACTGGTCCTCAGTAAGCACGCCCCCACCATTCTGACCGCCGCTGGTACCGTTGGCTTTATCGGCACCACTGTTCTCGCCTCCAAGGCAACCCTCAAGGTTGAGGAGACTCTGGCTGAGGAGGCTGCTCTTCTCGTCAAGGTCCACGAGGCTCACGAGGACGGTAAGCTCACTGACAAGGACGCCACTCGGGACAAGGTTATCCTCTACACCCGAATGACCACCAAGCTGGCGAAGCTTTATGCCCCCGCCCTTATTCTTGGTGCTGCCTCCATCGCCTCTCTGGTGACTGGGCACGGCATCATGCTCAAGCGGAACGCCTCTCTGGCTGCCGCTTACGCTGCTGTCGACCAGGCATTCAAGACCTACAAGAAGAAGGTCGAGGCCAAGTTCGGCAAGGATGCTGTGATCGACGCCCTCATCTCCAACACCGAGGACGAGATCGCTGACAACGAGCTGACCCTCGAGGCGATTGCTGCTGTCGACAAGGTTTCTCCTTACGGGGTTATCTTCGATGATGACAACATCAACTGGTCCGCAGATGAGGACCTGGCTATGCTCCACCTCAAGTGCCAGCAGCAGTACGCGAATGATATTCTCCAGACTCGTGGTCACATCTTCCTCAACGAGGTCTACAAGATGCTCGGGTTCCCCCACACTCCCGCTGGTGCTGTGACTGGATGGGTCAAGGGCAACGGCGACGACTTTGTCGACTTCAACATCTTCGAGGGTACCTTCGAGGGTGAGGACAAGAATGGCCGTACTGTCACCAAGTGGGCGCTGGACTTCAACGTCGACGGTGTCATGTACGACAAGATCTGAGGTGACCATGCTTGAGAAGATCGCATATTTCGCAGCCGGGGCTGTCACCGGCGGCCTTGGCGTATATTTCGTTCTTGCTCGCAAGTTCGAGCAGGACTTCCAAGAAGCAACAATCGAGATCAACAAGGAGCTTGCAGAAATTGCTGAAGCGAAGCACAAAGAGCGAGTGGGAGATGGCTCTGATTCAGAGAATCGCGAACCCGATCCTGAGCCGGTGGTACCGAGCGCTGTTGTGGACTACTCTCCGACTCCTGTGGAAGATTCCAACCAGGAGGAAGTGACCAAGCGTACGATGGATCGACAGCACTTCGAGGCCTACCAGATCACCGAAGAGGAGTATCGGGCTAAGGGTCATCAGGAGCATGTCGAGCTCACGTACTACATGGAGGACGATGTATTCGCTGACAACCGGGGCGTTCCTATGCAGGACACGTCCTGGTTCGACAACATCATCAGCGGTGTGTCTGCCTCCGATTCCATCATCTATGTCCGAAGCATGAGCCGCCACGCGGACTTCGAGATCACTCTTCTCGACGAATCCTACGAGCACTCAGTTCTCGGGGTTGAGTATTACGAGGACGAGTAATGATCGAGGCGGCACCGGATAACTCATATTTCGAGTGGCTTTGTGATCGAACTGGGGATACTCGCATGGCTGAGTGCCCCGAGGAATCATATTTGAGCCTGCTCGAGATCATGCACCAGACGCCGTTCCGGGTGACGATCCAGAACGACATCAACCGTGCACAGGATGGTATTGACCTTCGTCGGCAGTTCGTTCGAGAAAACAACGATGTGTCCTACGTTTGGCTTAACGAGCAGTCTTGCTCCATGCTCGAGATGTTCATCGCTTTGGCCGAGCGTATGGACATGATGCTCGAGGATGATGATACACCATATTCCCTTGAATGGTACTTCTGGGAGATGGTGAAGAACTGTGGTCTCTACGACTACACGGATGAGGCCCTGTTCAACCCCCGCCACGAGGAAGAGGTAGAGTCTATTCTCGAGCGGATCAACTCAAGGGATTACACGAAGCTGGGACACGGATCCATGTTCCCTCTTCGTGCGATTCCACTTCATGGCGCACGTGATATGCGTAAGGCGGAACTCTGGGCCCAGATGAACGCCTACGCAAACGAACATTACTTGTAAAGGAGACTCATGGATTTCTACCGAATCTGCGAGCGTACCACAAAGAGTGGAAAGGTGGAAATCTACCCTGAGTTCCTCGTCGGACGATCGAGGGATATTCTTATTCAGGGGCGAGACTTCCAGGCAATCTGGGATGAGGAGAAGGGATTATGGTCTACAGACGAGTTTGACGTCGCTACGTTTGTAGACCGGTCCCTCTTCGAGCACCAGAAGAACCACAAGGGTCAGATTGAGACCGTTGTAAAACCGCTGTCTAACTATAGCAACGGACTATGGACCAGCTTCCAGACTTGGAAGTCCAGGCTTCCTGATAATGGTCAGGAGCTTAACAGCAAGCTCATATTTGCGGACAGTACTCCTAGAAAGGAAGACTATGCCACTGCAAGGCTTCCATACTCTCTCGATGAGGGCGAGCCGGTCGCTTGGGGATCTCTCATTGGAACTCTATATGATGAGGATGCTCGACGAAAGCTTGAGTGGCTCATCGGCTCCATCGTGGCTGGCGACTCTAAGAGGATTCAGAAGTTTGCCGTCCTATATGGTCCCCCGGGATCTGGTAAGTCAACGGTCCTCAACATTCTGGAGCTTCTCTTCCAAGGCTACACAACTACATTCGATGCGGGAGCTCTTGGATCAAAGTCAGATCAGTTCGCGACCAGCTCTCTCGGCAAGAGTTCGCTCGTGGCCATCGACCAGGATGGAGATCTATCCCGAATCGAGTCCAATGGACTCCTCAACAGCATTGTTGCGCACGAAACTATTCTCATCAATGAGAAGGGGGTACGAAGGTATCCTAAGCGAATCAATGCAATCTTATTTGTCGGAACAAATAAGCCAGTCAAGATCACAGATTCCAAGTCAGGTATCATCCGTCGACTTATCGACATCTCCCCTACCGGGAACAAACTGGACGTCAGTGAGTATCAAACTCTCATGACGCAGGTCCGGGATGAGCTCGGACGGATTGCCAATCACTGTCTTGGGGTTTATCGTAGTCTTGGTAAGCACTACTATGACACGTATAAGCCCCAGGACATGATGATGAAGACGAACGTGATGTATAACTTCGTCGAGGAGAACTACCTCCTCTTCAAGTCGGAAGAATACATCACTCTCGCCATGGCCTACAAGCTGTATAAGGAGTACTGCAGTGAGAGTAATATCCCGTACCAGAAGAGCCGATACCAGTTCCGAGAAGAGCTCAAAGACTACTTTGATCACTTCGATGAGCGACGACAGTTTGGGGGCGATCGACTACGCAATGTCTATTACGGGTTCCGAGATCACCTACTGGATCCTGCCGAACTCGAAGCTGATCCAGAGAAACCATATTCGATCGACCTGGACTCTACCGAATCCCTTCTCGATGGGATTCTCGCTGACTGCCCAGCCCAAAGAGCCGGAGAACATGGGACTCCGCAGTTCCGATGGGCAAACGTTCGAACCACTCTTCGTGAGATAGACACTCATGAGGTCCACTATGTCAAGGTCCCCGAGAACCACATCGTCATCGACTTTGATATCAAGGAGGACGGTCGGAAGGACCTTAATCGAAACCTACAGGCCGCCTCAGAATGGCCCCCTACCTACGCCGAGACCAGTCAAGGTGGTAATGGAGTTCACCTCCACTACATCTACGACGGAGATCCTTCCGAACTGGCGAGGCTCTACGACGAAGACATTGAGATCAAGGTCTTCACAGGTGATTCCTCTCTGAGGAGAAAGGTCACCCACTGCAACAACATCCCGGTGGCTCATATTTCAGAGGGGCTGCCGTTTAAGGAGAAGAAAGTGATCAACAAGACCACCATGGCCAACGAGAAGAAGGTCAGGGAGCTTATTGAGCGCAACCTTCGGAAGGAGATCCATCCCTCGACTAAGCCCTCGATCGACTTCATCGCTAAGATCCTCCGTGACGCCAAGGAACAGGGGATGGTCTATGATGTCAAGGACCTGAAGCCTCGTGTGCTGGCGTTTGCCATGAACTCGACACATCAGTCCGAGGCGGCTATCAAGACAGTCATGGAGATGCCATTTACCAATGAGGATCCTGAGGAGAAGTCCGTGGGGTTCCCGACTGGTGAGCTGGTCTTCTTTGACTGTGAGGTGTTCCCGAACCTGTTCCTCGTGAACTGGAAGGTGAAGGGTAATCCGACGGTACATCGGATGATCAACCCCACCCCCGAGGAGATCGAGGCCCTCTGTGAGATGCGGCTTGTCGGCTTCAACTGCCGGAAGTACGACAACCATATTCTCTATGCTCGTACGCTGGGATTCAACAACGCCAAGCTGTATGACTTGAGCAAGAGGATCATCGAGAACAGCGTCACTGCTGGGTTCGTCGAGGCATACAACCTGTCCTATACCGACGTGTACGACTTCGCAGCAACCAAGATGTCTCTCAAGAAGTGGGAGATCGAGCTTGGACTGCACCACCAGGAGCTCGGTATTCCTTGGGATGAGAACGTTCCTGAGGATCGATGGGAGGAAGTCGCGGCGTACTGTGATAATGATGTTATCGCTACCGAGGCGGTATTCTATCATCTTCACGCGGACTGGCAGGCCCGCCTTATGCTTGCCGAACTGTCTGGTCTGACTCCCAACGACACGACCAACAAGCACAGTCAGTTCATCATCTTCGGGAAGAACAGGAACCCTCAGAGTGAATTCGTTTACACCGATCTCAGTGAGCAATTCCCTGGCTATCAGTACGCTTTCGGCAAGTCTACCTATCGTGGGGAGGAGGTCGGTGAGGGCGGATACGTCCACGCCGAGCCAGGAATCTACGTCGACGTCGCCCTTCTCGACGTTGCGAGCATGCATCCCACTTCAATCGAGTGTCTCAACCTCTTCGGAGACCGATACACTAAGCGTTTCAGCGAGATCAAGCAAGCCCGAGTAGCCATCAAGCACCACGATGACGAAACGGCTCGTAAGCTCCTGGATGGAGCACTAGGTCCGTTCCTTGATGAGGGGGTTGACTATGAGGCACTGGCCTTTGCTCTCAAGATCGTCATCAACTCGGTGTATGGTCTCACTGCGGCAAAGTTCCCCAACGCCTTCAAGGACCCCCGCAATGTGGACAACATTGTCGCCAAGCGTGGAGCTCTGTTCATGGTGGATCTGAAGCACTTCGTCCAGGAGCAGGGTTTCGACGTTGCGCATATCAAGACCGACTCGATCAAGATCCCGAGGGCCACTCCCGAGATCATCGAGAAGGTCATGGAGTTCGGCAAGAAGTACGGATACACCTTCGAGCACGAGGCTACTTACGATCGTATGTGTCTCGTGAACAAGGCCGTCTATGTCGACTACGAGGATGGGCACTGGAGTGCTACCGGCGCCCAGTTCCAACACCCCTACGTCTTCAAGGAGCTCTTCTCGAAGGAGGAGCTCGACATCAAGGACGTGGCGGAGACCAAGAGCGTCACAACCGCTCTGTACCTCAACAACGGCACTGAAGAGAAGCCAGAGATGGAGTTCGTCGGTAAGACCGGCGCCTTCGTCCCCGTGAACCGTGGAGGCGGGATCCTTCTCCGCGAGAAAGATGGTAACTACCATGCCGCATCAGGCAGTACCGGTTACAGGTGGGTACAGTTCGAGTCCTTCAAGGAAGCCCACGCAGACGACTGGAAGGAATGGGTCGACTGGGGATACTTCGAGGGTCTTGCTGACGATGCAAAGGCTGCGGTGGGAGAATTCGGCGACTTCGAGGCCTTCACCCTTGGAGCTTGAGCCGTATATCTGGAATGGAGACAATGATGGATGATTTTGACTATCGGGGACCCTACGAGGAGCTCTCGATTGATGATCGGATACCGGTTATTGATGACCCGCTCATCTACGGAGTCACCGCCAAGCATTTCACCGTGACCGTATACTCGACTGAAGGTAGGGTTAGTAAATACTGGAACGCCCGGATCCTCCAGGATCGTTTCGGTTTCTGTCGAATCGCCTGCCCTCGAGACAACAAAATCCTGTGCTTCAACCACGTACACTGGACTGCTTATATGTTCTCCCATGATGGCCTGAACGAGCTGGTCTTTATGCCTGGCTCGAGCAGGAAGACTATCTCACAACTGTATACTAAGGAGGTGAAGTGATATGTGCGGACGTTGGGCTTCGTATTTCTCTTGGCGAGACTTCCGGTGGCACTACATGTGGCTGCAGGATGCGGCTTGCGGTCGTCGTAACTACACCTGACGAATAAAGCCCCCGGGTCTGTAAAAGGGCCCGGGGGTCCGCGTCAGAAACCAGGGTATATATGAGACCCTCTACTCGAAAGGAATACTCATGCTGCCCGTTGCTAAGATTATCATCTCTGGACTCTCCTCCATTGGAGCTGGTATGATTGCCAGCAGGCTTACCAAGCCCATCGTTTCGAACTCGAATGGAATCGCTAAGATTCTGCTCTGGTTCGGATCTGTGGGCACTGGTATCGCCGCTAGTGCAATCGTTGCCCGCGAAGTGGAGAAGCAGTTCGATGAGACTGTCAAGGCCGTCGAGGAAGCTCGAGACCACATCGAGATCGAAGACTGATCTCTAGTTTATACCCCATTAACTTGGGGTATAGGCTTTTCTAGAAAGGAGCACACATGGGAAAGCTTGTAGTACACGAGAAGCACATGACTATCGACGGGGACTTCCTCTCGCTCGAGGACTGCTTTGAGGCATTTCGCCGAAGTGTCGAGTATGCTGAGAGTCACCAACTCGAGGATACCCTTGTTATCTCGAGCTCGGTCGACACGGTTGAGTTCCAGCGAGGTAACGGTAACAGTGTCCTCATGACGTACGACGATGTCCACAAGGTCATCATCATGCGCATCTTCCTCGACGAGGGGGATGTGGTAATCAAGCCCATCTACATTTACAACCATAGTGACTACCAGACAGCCTGCAGCTTCATGCGACAGGTCCTTGGAGGACAGCTTGATCTCAAGAAGGAGTGGCTTGTATGAGCAAGAAGAACCCCAGTGTCATTGACTACTTCGACCTCAATGGTGACCTGAACGAGGAAGCCTATGAGTTTGAGGACGTCAAGCTCGAGGAGTATATCGACAAGCGAAGCAACATGAAGCCCTCTTGGATCGGTAAGTACAGTCACCAGCTGCACTTCGATCTTGCGGATGACACCGAGGTAAGCTTCTACAAAGGCCTTGGTATTGTCTACGCAGACATCACATTCCCGAATGGTATCCGCACCATCCTCTTCAAGTGTCGGCAGAAGAAGAACCTCACCAGGTTCATCTCTCGAGTGCTTGAACTGGCACAGGGCGACTCCTCCAACATCCACCCCGACTTCCGAGCCTGATCTAAGGAGAACACAATGGCACGACTTGGTAACCTGACAATCGAGAACGCCCGAATCTTCTTCAAGGACTTCTCCGCCGAAGGTCCTTACGCCGGTGGTACGAAGCGTACCTTCTGCGTTGAGATCCCCGAGGACATGGTTGAGGCCCTTGAGCGAGACGGGTGGAACCTGAAGACCCGGGAGTCTCGGAATGACCCGGATGCTATTACTCACTATCTCAAGGTGGAGGTGTCCTACCGAGCCCGTCCTCCGAAGATTGTCTGCATCCCGAACCTGACTCGTCGTAGGGTCTTCATCACCGAGCAGACTGTCAACTCTCTGGACTACGTCGAGATCCTCAACGTGGACCTCACTATCAACCCCTACCAGTGGGAGGTCAATGGGAACTCCGGCGTGAAGGCATATTTGGGCACCATGTATGTCACAATTGCCGAAGACCCGCTTGACGCTAAGTACGACGACGTGGAGGAGGCCGCCTGATGCGACGCTATGGATTCTTCAACTTCCTGCTGGACGTCACCCTGACTGCTGTGACGGGTGGGTTCTGGCTCATATGGATCTTCATCAGGGAGATGCGGCGCGGCTGATTTTATACCCCGGGGTCTGTAAAAGGGCCCCGGGGTTTCCCACTCATTCTTATAGAAAGGACACACGTGGCTAGCCGACTCATTGTCAGTGCTGACGACATCATGAGGGCTGTCAAGGAATCTGAGGAGTTCGAGAGAAAAGCTCTTGTCGAGGCCCAGAAGCGAGATCGAGCTGAGGGTAAGCCGCCTCGAGAGGTTCTCCACCCTGATCACAAGCCAGGACGGGAGATCGTTCTGGACTACATCAAGAACCCTGAGCGTCGACGTACGCCACGGTGTTCCGTTCATCTTGAGAAGCGGACTGCGAACAACAGCTACAGGTTTGTTGTAGACGTGTCTCAGGTTCGAAACCGAGAGCTTGCGGATGAGATTGAGAAGGATCTCTTCGCATTCATGGACTACCTTCTCGACGAGTACGACATTCCCAGACGCATTAGAAAGTGAGCACACACATGTTTTCTCTCATCCGGGTCTCCGAAGGCCCCGTCGACATTCACGAGCTCCGTTCTCGCTACCTCGGTAAGCTGAAGACTGAGGAGGGGGTTATGCTCCCCACGTTCCTCTTCCGTGACCGGGAGTATTTCATCACGAATTTCACCCCCGC
>ERZ773083.362-NODE-362-length-38825-cov-7.404978_pt1 | contig 38825 bp, 28 predicted proteins | sample MGYA00511465_ERZ773083 | MGnify/ENA primary metagenome ERZ773083 (study PRJEB29015, sample SAMEA2738001) | human oral metagenome | biome: human oral; feature: human-associated habitat; material: dental | place: China | collected 2060 ... | reverse complement strand
GCCGATTGCGTCGGAGTCACGCACGGAGACGCGGTCGGTTCCCCGAACCTCCTTCGAGCGTGCAGCCGCGCCGAGCTTGCGCGCGCAGCCGACCATCGCCAAGGCCACCTCGGGGCCCGGGCAGGTGATCTCGAGAGAGGAAGAGCGGCCGGGTTCCATGAGCGAGCCGCGCGCGAGAAAGGCTCCGCGCCAGATGGCCGCGGCCTCCGCCGTCCCCGACGACACGAGAGCAGGGGGGAGGCCGCGCACGGGACGCCGGAGAGAGTCGACGAGTCCGGTAAGCCTGGCCAGCTCGTCGGCCTTGTGGACGACGCGAACGACGAAGCGTTTGCCGCGTCGAAGGGAGGAGCCGGAGACGACGACAACGGAGGACTCCGCGTTGTACAGCGCCTGGAGGTAGGTGCGCAGACGCCGGGCCGCGACCGGCGAGTCAAGCTCGGCCTCCACGAGGATCCGGCCACCGACGAGGTGCAAGCCGCCGGCGAAGCGCAGCGTCGCGCTTACTTCGGCGGCGACCTCGGACGGCGTGGTGATGACGGCGCGCGCGAGCTCGTCCTTCATGTCTGACGTCAGCGACACAGATTCTCCCAACGATGTGGTGTCTCGATCAACGGGCAACAGGGTCTAAGGTAACCACGTTTCTGGCTGCCCGACTTCCCCGAGGAAGCCGTCGAATGCGTCACGGAGCGCCGCCGCCAGGCGCAGCGGGTCGTGGTGTGGCGCTCCGTCGCCGGTGCGCACCTGGCGCAGCAGGACGCGAGCCCCCAGTTCCTCGGCGGCCACGATCAGGTCGTCGATGTCATCGCACGCGGTCGGGTCAGCGACGACGACGTCCAGCTTGAGCATCGGAGCGTATTCGCGCAGCACCCGCACGTGGTCCGCCGTCGACATCAGGTCCGTTTCCCCGCGTTGGCGCGCCAGGTTGAGCACAAGCGCGCGGTGCGCGTCTGTCGTGGCGAGGGCTCGGTTGATCTCGGGAACGAGCAGGTGCGGGATCACCGACGTGTACCAGGAGCCGGGACCGAGGACCACCCAGTCGGCCTCGGAGATCGCCTCGATGACGGCGCCGGGAACCTCGGGCGCCTCGGGCGTGATGCGCACGTGTTCAACGGTTCCGGGGGCGACCGCCACCTTGGACTGGCCGGCGACGACGTACCTGCGTCCCCCGTCCATCATGTCTGCCTCGATATCGATGGGCGTCGTCGACATCGGCAGGACGCGCCCCTGCGCCCCCAGCAGTCTGCCGACCCAGTCGAGGCCCTCAACCGGGTCGTCGAGAAGCTGCCAGAATCCGGAAATCAACAGGTTCCCGAGCGCGTGCCCGTTGAGCGGGCCCGTCGTATCCAGGCGCAGCTGCATGACATCACGCCAGGTGAGCCCCCACTCGGATTCCTCGCACAGCGACGCCAGCGCCATGCGCAGGTCACCCGGCGGAAGGATCGGCATCTCCTTGCGGAGCCTGCCCGAGCTGCCGCCGTCGTCGGCGACCGTGACGACTGCGGTGAGCGCCCGTGTGATGTGGCGCAGTGCCCGCAGGGTGGCCGAGAGGCCGTGGCCGCCGCCGAGGGCGACGATGGACTGGCCGGATTCGCCTCGTTGAACCCAGCCGGCTGCATCAAGATAGGGCATCAGTCTCTCCCAATGTCGCGGTGCATCACCCGGACGGAGTGCCCGAGAGTGCGCAGGCGTTGCGCGATGGCCTCCGAACACGCGACGGAGCGGTGCTTACCACCCGTGCAGCCGACGGCGATCGTAACGAATGGCTTCAATTCTGCCAGATAGCCCGCCAGCATGGGCGCCAGTAGGTCAGCGTATCCCAGGGCGAAATCACGCGCACCCGGCTGCGACAGCACGTAGTCGGCGACCGCCTGGTCCTTTCCGGTCAGGTGCCGCAGCTCGTCGACCCAGTACGGGTTCTTCAGGAAGCGCACGTCGACCACGTGGTCGGCGTCAAGGGGCAGGCCGTGCTTGAAACCAAAGGACTCGACGGTGATCTGCAGGAGGCGCTCCTCCCCCGCCACGATGTCGCGAATCCTGCGGGTCAGGTCGTGAACGCTCATGTCGGAGGTGTCGATGACCTCGTCCGCGCTGCGACGCAGGGGGGCGAGCAGGCGTTCCTCCGCCTTGATACCGTCCATGAGGGTACCCTCCCCCTGCAGGGGGTGCGGGCGCCGATTCGACTCGTAGCGGCGAACGAGGGTCTGGGCGCTCGCCTCGAGGAAGATCACGCGGTAGGCGATTCCGGACTTCTTGAGCTGCTCAAGCGTGGAGGACAGGTTCGCGAAGAACGTGCGCGAGCGCACGTCCACCCCCACCGCGAGGCGGTGGACGCCCGCCGCCGGGTCGTTGGACATCATGCCCACGAGGGCGGGAAGCATAGTGGGAGGCAAGTTGTCCACGACGTACCAGTCGAGATCCTCGAGGGCTCGCGCTGCACCGGTGCGACCCGCTCCCGAGTAGCCGGTGATAATGAGAACTTCGTTGGAGGCGCGGGGTTCCGGCTTGGCAGCAACGACGTCACGCGCGGGAATGCCTTCGGGAAACGTCGGCGGATTCTCCTCGTTCACGGGCGAGCCCGGGGCGTCGAGGCCGCCGCGCGGACGGTCGGTGGCTTGGTCGGGCATGGTGTCCTCCTTGGCGGTGTTGGGGTGGCGGGGTGGCTTAGGCGGGCGCGTCCTCGACGCTGATCTCCTGGGCGGCACGCCGGGCGATCACTCGGGCTTCCTTCGGGCTGGCTGCGGTGGCTACCACGACGCCGAGGCGCCGGTGGGCTCGGCTCACGGGTTTGCCGAAGATACGCACGACGTCGGCCGTTGCCAGGGCGCGCCCGACACCGTCGTAGACGGGGCGCTCAATCGCTCGGGGTGCTCGGATGACGGCCGATGCTCCCGGCGCGCGTTGCTCGGTCGAGGTGGGAAGTCCGAGGATCGCGCGCGCGTGTAGCTCGAACTCGGATTGACCCTGCGTGGCCATCGTCACCATGCCTGTGTCGTGCGGGCGCGGAGACAGTTCCGAGAACCACACGTCGTCTCCACGCACGAAAAACTCCACGCCGAAGATGCCCAGGCAAGGCCCGGTTCCCTCGCGCGCCAGGGCATCGGTGACGTCACGGGCCATCGAGCGCGCCGCCTGAAGAGCGCGGGAACTCATCGCCATGGGCTGCCAGGATTCGACGTAGTCGCCGCCCTCCTGACGGTGGCCGATGGGTGCGCAGAAGGAGGTGAGGACGCGCGAGGCCTGCGCATCCCACGACCGCAGCGTGAGCAGGGTGATTTCGTAGTCGAAGTCGATCCCTTCCTCAACGATGACCACGCCCGTGTCGGCGCGGGCGCCGTCGCGCGCGGCGCGCCACGCCGCGGATGTCTGATCGCGAGAGGTGACGCGGCTCTGCCCGTGTCCCGAGGAGGACATGGTGGGCTTGACGAAGGCCGGGTACCCCACCTCGTCGAGAGCGTGCGCGAGTTCGTCTTCGCTGCGCGCAAACCGAAAGGCACAGGTGCGCACGCCCGGGAGGCAGGCGGCGAGGTTGCGAATGCGCTCGCGGTCCATCGTCGCCGTGACCGCGTAGGCGTTGGGAACGACCCGCACCCCGCGTTCCTCAGCGGCCGCGAGCTCCGCGGTCGCGATCGCCTCGACCTCGGGGACGATCAGGTCGACATCAACCTCGGCGAGAACCTCGCGAAGCGCCCGCGGGTCAGCCATGTCGAAGACGCGGAAGCTGTCCGCCACCTGCATGGCGGGGGCGCCGGCGTAGGAGTCGCACGCGATGACGGTGGCGCCATAGCGTTTGAGGGAAATGGTGACTTCTTTGCCGAGTTCCCCCGAACCCAGCAGGAGGACGCGGGCGGGCAGCGGCGTCGGCAGCGTCGATGTCATGGCATTTCCTCCCTTGACGATGTGTGTAGCCTATCGTGAATCTGGCGCGCGAGGAGGACTCCCACGCCTTTGACGTGGGCAATCTGGTCGGGCGTTGCCTCCCTCAGGCGCTTGACAGAGCCGAAGTGCTTGAGCAGCGCGGCTTGACGCGCCGGTCCGAGGCCGGGAATGGAATCGAGGACGGAGCGGCGGCTCGCTCGAGACCGGCGCCCGCGGTGCTTGGTGATGGCGAAGCGATGGGACTCGTCGCGCAGGTACTGCAGCAGGTAGAGCGCCTCTGAGGTGCGCGGCAGGATCAAGGGGAACTCATCGCCCGGGATCCACACCTCCTCCAGCCGCTTGGCCAAGCCGACGACCGGAACGTCCGCGCCCACCGCCTCGAGTGCTGCGCGCGCCGCATTGACCTGGGGAAGGCCCCCGTCGACGACGACGAGGTCCGGTCGGTACGAGAAGCGTCGGGGGCGCCCTGTTGTGGCCTCGATGGGTCCCGACGCGTAGGCGACCCCGTCCTCGTCCTCGCCCTCGATGCCCGCTTCCTCTGCCAGCAGGCGAGAAAAGCGCCGCGTGAGGACCTCGTTCATCGCGCTCGTGTCGTCGGGAGTGCCGTTACCGTCCGTCCCGCGAATGTTGAAGGTGCGATACGCGTCCTTACGGGGCATGCCGTCTTCGAAGACCACCATGGAGGCGACCTGATTCTCTCCCCCGGTATGCGACACGTCGTAGCACTCGATGCGCAGGGGGGCGGCCGGGAGGTCCAGGTTTTCCGCCAGCTGTTCGAGCGCCTTGGAGCGGGCGGTGATGTCGCCTGCTCGGCGCGTGCGATGCAGGGTCAGCGCCTGGCGCGCGTTGTCGGTCACGGTGTCCATCAGCTGAGCCTTCGGGCCGCGTTTGGGGACGTTGATGGCCACGGATGCGCCTCGCGCCTCACCGAGCCAGCGGCTGATGGTCTCCTTGTCGTCGGGAGCCACGGAGACGAGAACCTCGCGGGGGATCGCGGAGGTGGGCGTGTGTGCGACGTCATCGACGCTGACGGCCGCAGCCTTCGTCTCCCGCGTCCCCCGCGCCTCGTCCTCCGTCGCCGAGGAGTAGACCTGCTCCAGCAGGCGCGACATGAGGGCGGCGTCTCCCGCGCCGTCCACCCGTTCAATGACCCAGCCTCGGGTGCCGCGAATGCGCCCGCCGCGCACGTGAAAGACGTGAACCGCGGCGTCAAGGTCGTCGCTGACGAGTGCGAAGACGTCCGCGTCCGCTCCATCGCCCAAGACGACGGCGTTTCGCTCGAGAACGGTGCGCAGGGCGGCGACGTCGTCGCGTAGCTTCGCGGCTCGTTCGAAGTCCAGGTTGGCCGAGGCCTCGCGCATCTGGGTTTCGAGGTCGCGGATCACGGGACCCGTACGCCCCTGCATGAAGCGGCACAGGCCCTCGGCCAGCTCACGGTGTTCCTCGGCCGTCACTCGCTCAACGCACGGGGCCGAGCACTTGTCGATGTAGCCAAGCAGGCACGGGCGCCCCTGGGCCTTCGCCCGAGCGAAGACCCCGGCCGAGCACGAACGCACCGGGAAGACGCGAAGAAGCTGATCGATGGTCTCCCGAATTGCCCACACCTGAGTGTAGGGGCCGAAGTAGCGTGAGCCGGCGCGCTTGCGCTCGCGGGTCACCTGCACGCGCGGGTAACGCTCCCCCATGGACACGGCGAGGTAGGGATAGGACTTGTCGTCCTTGAACACGACGTTGAAGCGCGGATTGAATTCCTTGATCCACGTGAACTCGAGCGTGAGCGCCTCGATCTCGGAGCGCACCACCGTCCACTGCACGCGCGAGGCGGTGGTAACCATCTGCTGGGTGCGCGGGTGCAGGTTCGCCAGGTCCTGGAAGTAGTTGGTGAGGCGATTGCGCAGGTTCTTGGCTTTGCCAACGTAAATGACGCGGCCCTGCGGATCCGAGAAGCGATAGACGCCCGGCGAGGTCGGAATGTCTCCCGTGCGGGGGCGGTACGTCGAAGGATCTGCCACCCCACCAGGGTACGAGGCCCCGACGACACGCGCCCATCACTCCTCACGCCCGTGCTGTATGTCATGAAACTATCGACAGATGAAACGGGTGCCCGCCGAGGCGCCTGCGGGCATATACTGATTTTGGTCACGAATTGACTCAATCTTGACCATGAGTAGTCACCACTCCACACAGAAGGACGTTCATGTTCACCTCCACCCAAGAGGTCGCAGACTTTATCTCCGAACAGAACATTGAACTCGTCGACGTACGCTTCTGCGACGTCCCCGGTGTTCAGCAGCACTTTACGATTCCCGTCAGCGAGTTCCTGGACTCCGCCCTCAGTGATGGCCTCATGTTTGATGGCTCGTCGGTGCGCGGCTTTACCGCGATCCACGAGTCCGACATGAAGCTCATCCCCGACATCAGCTCGGCATTCGTCGATCCCTTCCGCGAGCGTTCCACGCTCGTCGTCAATTTCTCGATCGTTGACCCCTTCACCGACGAACCCTTCTCGCGTGACCCGCGGCAGGTGGCCGCGAAGGCCGAGGCCTACCTGCGTTCCACCGGGATCGCCGACCAGTGTTTCATCGGCGCCGAGGCCGAGTTCTACCTGTTCGACGACGTGCGCTACCAGGTCAGCCCTCACGCCACCTTCTTCGAGGTGGACTCCCCCGAGGCCTATTGGAACACGGGGCGACGCGAAGAGGGGGGCAACATGGGGTACAAGGTTGGCCTCAAGGGCGGGTACTTTCCCGTTTCCCCCGCCGATAGGTACGCGGATGTTCGCGACGAGATGAGCCGCATCCTCGAGCAGGTCGGGCTGACCATCGAGCGTGCCCACCACGAGGTGGGTTCGGGCGGACAGCAGGAGATCAACTACCGTTTCGCGACGCTTCAGACGGCGGCCGACGACATGATGAAGTTCAAGTACGTCATCAAGAACTCTGCGCTCACGTTCGGTCACTCGGCGACCTTTATGCCCAAGCCGCTCTTCGGCGACAACGGCTCGGGCATGCACACGCACATGTCGCTGTGGAAGGACGGCGAGCCTCTCTTCTACGACGAGCGCGGCTACGGGTCCCTCTCTGACACCGCCCGGTGGTTCATCGGTGGCCTGCTGGAGCACGCCCCCGCACTCCTCGCCTTCACGAACCCGTCGGTGAACTCCTTCCGTCGTCTTGTCCCCGGCTTCGAGGCTCCGATCAACCTCGTGTACTCGGCGCGCAATCGCTCCGCGTGCATTCGCATTCCCGTCACCGGAACCTCCCCCAAGGCCAAGCGTGTCGAGTACCGCGTGCCGGACCCGAGCGCGAACCCCTACCTGGCCTTCTCCGCCTGCCTCATGGCCGGCATCGACGGGATCAAGCGCCGCATCGAGCCCGCCGCGCCGATCGACAAGGACCTCTACGAGCTGCCTCCTGCCGAGTATCAGGACATCGCCAAGCTCCCCAGCTCGCTTGAAGCTGCCCTTGATGCGCTGCGCGAGGACCACGAGTTCCTCACCGAGGGAGACGTGTTCACCCAGGACCTGATCGACACGTGGCTCGATTACAAGGAGACCAACGAGGTCGCCCCCATGCGCGCCTATCCTCACCCCTACGAGTACCGGCTCTACTACGACCTGTGATCTAATCGTCACTTGAGCGGCCTCTGCCCCCTAATGGGGGCGGGGGCCGCCCTGTTGCGGATAGACTCGCACCGGATCTGATGTTCAGTCTTTGAACCGACACCCGGAGGACACGATGAAGCGCATGCGCGATGGCTCCTACACGATCAAGCCCACCTACACGGTCGGCGATCATGAGATCGTGCCCGACATGCTGGCACGCCGAGCCGCCGCCCAGCCCGACCAGATCGCCGTCGAGCAGCGCTCCTCCGTCGGTTCCACGCGCCGCCTCACGGCCGCCGAGCTTCAGCGCCAGGTCGAGTACACGGCGTGCGGCCTCATCGGCCTCGGCGTCGAGCGTGGTCATGCTGTGGCCATCCTCGCCCCGACCTCGTACGAGTGGCTGCTCCTAGACCTCGCTCTCCTCTCCATCGGCGCGATCACGGTGCCCATCTACGAGTCCGACTCCGCCGCCCAGATCGAACACATTCTCACCGACGCGCACGTCACCCGCGTCTTTACCGCGTCCACCCAGCAGGCCGACCTGGTGCGCACCGTCGCCCCCTCGTACACGGTCGGGATCGACTCCCTCGACCGGGGCGCGCTGCGCACCATCGCGCGAGCCGCCACGAACGTCACGATTGAGGACGTGAGGCGCCGCCGCGACGCGATCACCTCCCACGATATCGCCACGATCATCTACACCTCCGGCACCACGGGCGCCCCGAAGGGGGTGGCCCTCACCCACGCCAACTTCATCGCGACCTCGCAGGGTGCACGCCAGATTCTCGGCGACGTCATCGACTCCCCCTCCACCCGCCTGCTCCTCTTCCTCCCCGTCGCCCATGTCCTGGCTCGCCTCGTCATGCACGTGATCCTCTCCGGTCAGGGTGTCCTCGGCTTCTCCCCCAGCATCAAGAACCTGCTGCCCGACATTCAGGCCTTCGCACCCTCGGTGCTCCTCGTTGTGCCCCGCGTCCTGGAAAAGGTCTACAACGCGGCCAGCGCAAAGGCGGGCGGCGGCGTCAAGGGCCGCCTCTTCGCGTGGAGCGCCAAGCAGGCACGCGCCTACTCCCAGGCGAGCGAGAAGGCCTTCGGCCCCGGCCCCCTGAGGAAGATGCGCCACGGCCTGGCTGACAGCCTCGTGCTGAAAAAGATCCGATCCGTCCTCGGCCCAAACCTGCGCTACATCGTCTCGGGAGGCGCACCCCTGGCCACCGACCTCGCCCACTTCTACGCCGGCATGGGCATCACTCTCCTGCAGGGCTACGGCCTGAGCGAGACGACGGGCCCCATCGCCGTCCAGCACATCGGCAACAACCCGGTCGGAACCGTCGGTCTTCCCCTCCCGGGCAACTTCATCAAGATTGCCAAGGACGGAGAGATCCTCGTGCGCGGTCAGTCGGTCATGCCCGGCTACTACCACCTCCCCGAGGAGACCGCGCAGGTCATGCCCGACGGCACTTGGTTCCACACGGGCGACCTCGGCTCCATCGACCGCAAGGGCCACCTGACGATCACGGGACGCAAGAAGGAACTGATCGTCACCGCCGGCGGAAAGAACGTCTCACCGGAGGTCCTCGAAGACGCCCTGGCCACCCACCCGCTCGTCGCCAACGTCATCGTCGTGGGCGACCAGCGTCCCTACGTCGGTGCGCTCTTCACCCTCGATGCGGACATGCTGCCGGATTGGCTGGCCAAGCACGGCCTCGCCCAATGCTCTCCTACCGAGGCCGCGGACCTTCCGCAGGTGCGCGACTCCCTGAGCAGGGCGGTTGAGCGCGCTAACAAGGCCGTCTCGCGTGCGGAGTCCATCCGCAAGTTCCGCATCGTCGATGCCACGTTCACGGTCGAGAACGGCTACGTCACCCCGTCAATGAAGCTGCGCCGCCGCAAGGTTCTCGCCGATTACGCCCACGAGGTCGACGCCCTCTACGGAGGCCCCGTGTCCGCTCAGCCCGCCCCCAAGAGCCGCCTCTTTGGCTTCCGTAAGAAGAACTGACGCGCTGGACGCGTCCACCCTGGAAAGGACTGCAATGACGGTACGTAGGCTCGCCGACGGCTCGTGGGAGTCGATCGCCACGCGCGAGGCCACCGATGACATGAACCTGCCGAAGATGCTTCACCAACGCGTGGCCACGCACCCGGGGGCTCTAGCCATCGAGCGGCGCTCGAACGTGGGGGCATGGCGGCCGATCACGATGGAGCAGTTTCTCGCCGAAGTCGACTCCATCGCCCGCGGCCTGATCGGCATTGGCCTCGAGGCGGGCGAACACCTCGCCATCCTCGCACCGACCTCCTACGAGTGGGCGCTCATCGACGTCGCCGCCCTGTCCTGCGGGGCGGTCACCGTTCCGATCTACGAGACCGACTCCGCGTCGCAGATCGCCCACATCCTCGCCGACGCCGACATCCGCATCGTTATCACGGCAACCACGCAGCAGGCCGAGCTCGTCGAATCCGTGCGCACGGATCGCGTGCGCCACATCCTGTCCCTCGATCGCGGAGCCGAGCGAGAGCTGAGCAGCGCCGCCCAGGCGGTGTCCGTCGAAGACGTGCGCGCACGCACCGACGCGGTTCACCTCGGCGACGATGCCACCATCATCTACACCTCTGGGACGACGGGCAAACCCAAGGGTGTCGTCCTCACGCACGGCAACTTCATTTCCCCGATGCTCCAGGCCTACGATTTCCTTCCCCTCCTCATCAACGACCCGAAGTCTCGTTCCCTGCTGTTCCTCCCGGTCGCACACGTCTTGGCGCGCTTCGTCATGTACTGCCTGCTCGCCGGCCAGGGGGTGGTCGCGTTCTCTCCCGACACGCGCAACCTCGTCAACGACATCGCCACGTTCAAGCCGACGATGCTTCTCGTCGTCCCTCGCGTCATGGAGAAGGTCTACAACGCAGCCGCCGCGAAGGCCGGTGGCGGCGTCAAGGGCCGCCTGTTCTCCTGGGCTGCCAAGCAGGCGCGCGCCCTGTCCATGGCCAGCGCCTACGCGGACACTCCCCTGCCCGAGTCGGCGGTGGCCGGACCCGGCCCGGACACGACTCCCGTGCCCGACGCTTCGGCTACTCCCTCCCCCGGTCCCTCCGCCGCTCTCCGGCTCCGCGGCCGAGTCGCGGACGCCCTCGTCCTGTCGAAGGTTCGGGCGATCCTGGGACCCAACCTCCACACGATCATCTCCGGCGGAGCGCCCTTGGCCACCGACCTGGCCAACTTCTATCGAGGCCTGGGGATCACGCTTCTGCAGGGCTACGGCCTGAGCGAGACGACCGGGCCGATCTCCGTGGAGACACCGCAGGACTTCCCCCCGGACTCGGTCGGTTTCGCATGGCCGGGCAACAGGCTCAAGATCGCCACCGACGGCGAGCTCCTCGTCCAGGGCATCTCCGTGTCCAAGGGCTACCACAATCTTCCCGAGGCGACCGCGGAGGCCTTCGTCGACGGTTGGTTCAAGACCGGCGACCTGGCATCGATCGACGACCGCGGCCACCTGCGGATCACGGGACGCAAGAAGGAACTCATCGTCACCGCCGGCGGAAAGAACGTCTCCCCCGAGATCCTCGAGGAGTCACTGTCGACCCACCCGCTCATCGCCAACATCATCGTCGTGGGCGAGGGCCGCCCCTACATCGGTGCGCTCATTGCGCTCGACACCGAGATGCTCCCCGAATGGCTTGCCCGCCACGGTCTTCCAGTCGTTGACGCCGCTCAGGCCGCGGACCTTCCGCAGGTGCGCGAGTCCCTCGAGAAGGCCATCGCGCGCGCTAACCGTGCGGTCTCTCGCGCCGAATCAATTCGACGCTACCGGATCGTCAACGCGGCCTTCACCGTGGAAAACGGGTATATGACCCCCTCACTCAAGCTCAAGCGCCAGCGCGTGCTGGCCGACTACGCCGCCGAGGTGGACGCCCTCTACGCTTCCGGCGAGGCCGCGAAGGACAAGGAGTAATCCCCTATCACGCGCCCGCCACACGATCCGGCCCCGGCCTCGTGCCAGCAATGAACGAGGCCGGGGTCGAGTCGCGTGAAGAACCCGACTAGTCGCGGCTGGCACGACCGGCGACGAACGCACCGAGGAGGGCGAGGAGGACGGCCACCCCCGCCACGGGCAGCGGAATCCAATACGTCAGACGATAGGCGAACTCCATGATGCCGGCAATCGCCATCACCGCCAGAAGAAACAGGTGGAAGGCTCGCGACCAGCGGAATCCGCCCGATTCTGCGCTCCATAGGGAGGCGAGCGTCATCAGTAGAAACACGAACGCCACCGTGTAGACAGTGCCCACCATGCCCGTCTGCCACGTGTGCCGGGCCTCCGCCTGCACGAGGACGCACAGGCTCAGATTGCCGACGGCGGCGAGGAGGCCGACCGGCAGGCCGAAGGCACGTGGCCGCCGCGCCGCGCGCGCCATCAGAGCCACCGCGGTCACAACCGCGGCGACGCCGAGGAGTCCGACGACCAGGAGGTGGACCCACGCCGGCCAGTAGAACGTGTAGCCGATGGAGCGATACGCCGCTTGCACGGGTCTCATCCTAGACGCCGCTAGGCGCCCGCGGCGTCGCGCGCCGCTTCCTTGGCGAGAACCTCGGCGAGGTACCGGCCGGTGAAGGAGTCCTCTACCGTTGCGACCTCTTCGGGTGTTCCCTGTGCGACGACGGTTCCGCCACCGGCGCCCCCCTCGGGCCCCATGTCGATGACCCAGTCCGCGCTCTTGATGACATCCAGGTTGTGCTCGATGACGATCACGGTGTTGCCCTTATCGGCGAGGGACTGCAGGACAAGCAGGAGCTTGCGGATGTCCTCGGAGTGCAGTCCCGTCGTCGGCTCGTCGAGCACGTAGACGGTGCGTCCGGTCGAGCGCCGCTGCAGCTCGGAGGCCAGTTTCACGCGCTGCGCCTCGCCTCCCGACAGGGTGGTCGCGCTCTGCCCGAGCCGCACGTATCCCAGGCCAACCTCCACGAGGGTGTTCAGGTGACGAGCGATGCGCGAGATCGGGGCAAAGAACTGCGCGGCCTCGGCGATCGGCATGTCGAGCACGTCCGCGACGGTCTTGCCCTTGTACTCCACTTCCAGCGTCTCGCGATTGTATCGGGCGCCGTGGCACACCTCGCAGGGCACGTACACGTCGGGCAGGAAGTTCATCTCGATTTTGAGGGTGCCGTCACCCTTGCAGGATTCGCAGCGACCTCCCTTGACGTTGAAGGAGAAACGGCCGGGACCGTAGCCGCGGACCTTGGCTTCCTGCGTCTCGGCAAAAAGCTTGCGGATCTGGTCCCACACACCCGTGTACGTCGCCGGATTCGACCGGGGCGTGCGACCAATCGGGCTCTGGTCGACGTGCACGACCTTGTCCAGCTGCTCGATTCCGGTGATCGTGCGGTGGCGGCCGGGCACCGTGCGCGCGCCGTTGAGGCGCGACGCGAGGGTGCGGTACAGGATCTGATTGACGAGGGTGGACTTGCCCGACCCCGACACGCCGGTCACGGCTGTGAGAACGCCGAGCGGGAAGGACACGTCCACGCCCTTGAGGTTGTGTTCGCGAGCTCCCTTAACGGTAACGACACGCTTCCTATCCACCGGTCGGCGGCTCGGCGGCACGATGATGCGCCGCTTGCCGGCCAGATACTGCCCGGTCAGGGACTTGCTGTTGTTCTTCAGCTCCGACAGCGGCCCGGAGTGGACGACCCAGCCACCGGTCTCCCCGGCACCCGGTCCGATGTCGACGATCCAGTCGGCAGCCTCCATCGTCTCCTCGTCGTGCTCGACGACGATGAGGGTGTTGCCCAGGTCGCGCAGGCGCTCCAGGGTGGCAATAAGCCTGCGGTTGTCGCGCTGGTGCAGCCCGATCGAGGGCTCGTCGAGGACGTAGAGGACGCCGACGAGGCCGGAGCCGATTTGTGTGGCCAGTCGAATGCGCTGCGCTTCGCCGCCCGAGAGCGTACCGGCCCCGCGCGAGAGCGTCAGGTAGGTCAGGCCGACGTCCACGAGGAAGGCCAGGCGCGCCTCGATCTCACTGAGGATGGGGGCCGCGATAGAGCGGGCACGGCGCTCAAGCTCGACGTGCGCGAGGAAGGCACGCGCGTCCGCGATCGACATGTCGGAGAGCTCGGCGATCGACAAGCCGCCGATGCGCACGGCCAGGACTTCCGGCTTGAGCCGCGCCCCGTGGCAGGTCGGGCACGGGATCTCGCGCATGTAGGAGTCGAGTTTCTCGCTGACTGCGGCGGACTCCGTCTCGTTTCGCTTGCGTTCGATGTAGCTGATCGCGCCTTCGAAGCCCGTCGTGTAGGAGCGTTCCCTGCCCCACCGGTTGCGGAACTTGACGCTGACCTCGTAGTCCTTGCCGTACAGGATCGCGTTCTTGACCTTCTTCGGCAGGTTCTTCCACGGGGTGCCCAAAGCGAATCCGAGTTCCTTGGACAGGGCTTCGAGGAGCTTCATGTGGTAGCGGTTGTTGGAGGTCCATGGGATGACCGCGCCCTCGGCGAGGGAGAGCTCCTCATCGGGGACGACCAGCTCGGGGTCGACCTCGAGGCGGAAGCCCAGGCCGGTGCAATCCGGGCACGCGCCGTAGGGTGCGTTGAAGGAGAACGTCCGCGGCTCGATCTCGTCGAGGGCGAGCGGGTGGTCGTTGGGGCACGCGCGCTTTTCGGAGAATCGGCGTCGCCGATCCGGGTCGTCAGCGTCCAGGTCGACGCAGTCGATGACGACGAGGCCATCGGAGAGCCGCAGCGCGGTTTCAACCGAGTCGGTGAGGCGCTGGCGCATGCCCTCGCGCACCACGAGGCGGTCGATGACGACCTCGATCGTGTGCTTGAGTTTCTTCTCCAGCTTCGGCGCATTCTCCAATCGCACGGCCTCGCCGTCGATGATCGCGCGCGTGTATCCGTCCGATCTGAGCTCGTCGATGAGGTCCTGGTACTCGCCTTTGCGTCCGCGCACGACGGGCGAGAGGACCTGAAAACGCGTCCCCTCCTCCATGGTTCGCACGCGATCGACGATCTGCTGGGGGGTTTGGGCCTGGATGCGCGCGCCGCACTCGGGACAGTGGGCGACGCCCGCGCGCGCGTACAGGAGGCGCAGGTAGTCGTGAATCTCGGTGATCGTGCCCACCGTGGATCGCGGGTTGCGCGACGTGGACTTCTGGTCGATGGAGACGGCGGGTGAGAGGCCTTCGATGAAGTCAACGTCGGGCTTGTCCATCTGTCCGAGGAACTGGCGGGCGTAGGAGGAAAGGGACTCGACGTAGCGGCGCTGGCCCTCGGCGAAGATCGTGTCGAAAGCCAGCGAGGACTTGCCCGATCCCGACAGCCCCGTGAAGACGATCATGGCGTCGCGGGGAAGTTCGAGGTTCACGTCCTTCAGGTTGTGTTCCCGGGCTCCCTGGATGATTAGCTTGTCATGCATCCCTCGATCCTATCGCCCGCCTGGGAAATTGAGCGGATGAGGGTTAGGGTTGGTGCTATGGCATTCTACGCAGTTGAGTACGTGTACAACCCGGCGATGACCGAGACGATGGACGAGGTTCGCCCCACCCACCGAGCCTTCCTGTCCGACCTGCTGGACCGCGGTGTTAACGTCGCGTCGGGCCCGCTTGTCGGCGAGGTGCCCGGCGCCCTGATCCTCATCAGTGCCGAGAGCCAGGACGAGGTCGAGCGCATCCTCAACGAGGATCCCTTCTACGTCGCCGAGGTCATCCAGGCGCGCCTGATTCGCGAGTGGAACCCCGTCATTCGGGTGTTCTGAATCCCGATACGTGTGCGAGGCCGCCCCGGGCGAAGACCCGGGGCGGCCTCGCGCTGCCGTCGTGGCCTAGGGCTGAAGCGATCGGGCGAATTGGCGGGCGTAGAAGAGGCGCTGCGCGACCTCGATGAGCGCGCACGCGCACGCGCCGACGGTGATGATGACAAGCCACTCGTGTGCGTTGGGCGCCACCATCGAGAAGAAGTGACGCACGGGTGGGATGAACACGCCGCCCACGGTCGCGGTGATGACGCCGACCAGGAGCACCCACTTCCACAGGGAGAAGGGGCGGGACGTGATGACGAGAAGCCAGATCGCCCCGAGCATGAGCGAGAGGATCGCCGCCGTCGACTCGCGCGCCTGCGGTGGGCCGTCAACGATCCCAAACGCGACGAGCGCGGCGGCCGCCAAGATGGCTCCCGTCGGCATCGCCAGCGACAGCGTTCGCTTGAGGAAGCCGGGAACGTACCTGCGCGGATTGGGCCACAGGGCCAGGAAAAACGCGGGGATGCCGATCGTGAGCGAGTCGATGTAGCTGAACTGGCGGGGCAGGAAGGGATAGCGCCAGCCGACCAGGGCCGTGACGATCACGAGAATCGCGGCGTAGGTGGTCTTGGCCAGGAACAGCGAGGACACTCGCTCCATGTTGGCAATGATGCGACGCCCCTCCGACAGGACACCGGGAAGGACCGAGAACTTGGAGTCCACGAGGACGATCTGAGCGACCGCCTTCGTGGCCTGTGTTCCGTTGCCCATGGCGATGCCCAGGTCCGCGTCCTTCAGGGCAAGGGCGTCGTTGACGCCGTCGCCGGTCATCGCCACGCAGTGCTCGCGCGCCTGCAGCGCTCCCACCATCGCGCGCTTCTGCTCGGGGGTCACGCGGCCGAACACGTCATGGCCATTGATCGCGTCAATGAAGCCCTGCGAGGACAGGTCCTCGGGAAGGTCGCGCGCATCCATGAGACGAGCGGGCGAGCCATCGGGCGCCGTCAGGCCCGCCTGTGCGGCGAGCGCACCGACGGTCGTGGGGTTATCGCCCGAGATGACGCGCACGTGCACGCCTTGGGAGCGGAAGTAGTCGAGCGTCTCGGCCGCGTCGGGTCGCAGGTCCTCCTCGAGCACGACGAGCGCGGCCACTTCCCGGCGCGCGGGCAGCTCGTCGTCGAGGATTGCCTCATCGGCGCGCACGAGGGCAACCACACGCGACCCCTCCTGTGCGATGCCGCGCACCTTTGCCAGCAGGTCCGCGTTTGCCGCCGCGGCCTCGTCGATGACGAACTCGGGTGCGCCCAGGATCCAGGTGTCGGCGCCCGCGCCCCACGCGCTCCACTTGCGGGCGGACGAGAAGGGGACCGACCACTCGATGCGCTGCGCCGCGCCCGCACGCTGTTCGTCGCTCACATGCTCCCAGATCGCCTCGGCCGTCGCGTTCGTGCGATCACTCGCACAGCTTGCGAGGGCACGCAACACGGAGGATTCCTCGCCCGACACCACCTCGACGCCGCGCACGCGGATGCCGCCGGTGGTCAGCGTCCCCGTCTTGTCCAGGCACAGGCAGTCGACGCGGGCGAGCACCTCGACGGCGGGGAGTTCTTGAACGAGCACGCCGCGACGGGCGAGCGTCGCCGATCCGATCGCGAAGTTCATGGAGGTGAGCAGGACGAGGCCCTGAGGAATCATGCCGATGACGGACGCGACGGAGAGGACGAGCGCCTCACGCCAGTCTCCCCCGTTGCCTCCCGCCACGCGGTTCTGCGAGTAGAACGTCAGGATGACGACGGGAAGCAGCATGATGGACACGACCTGCAGCACCCGGTTGATCGACACCTGGATCTCCGAGACCGTGCGCGTGAACGCTCGAGCCTGCTCCGACAGCCCCTGCGCGTAGACGCGCTCGCCGACGGCCGTGGCGACCATGCGCCCTGAACCGGCGACGACGCTCGTGCCGGCGAGCAGCTGGTCGCCCTGCTTCTTCTTCACGGGACGAGACTCGCCCGTCAGCAGGGATTCGTCGATCTCGAGGCCGACCGCGCTCAACACGGTTCCGTCCACGCTCACCTGGTCTCCCAGCGTCAGGTCGATGACGTCGTCGAGCACAACGTCGCGCGCGGGCACGACCGACAGCGCGCCACCGCGTAGCACGGTCGCCTGCGGTGCATCCACGATCGCCAGCGAATCCAGCGTGCGCTTGGCGCGCAGCTCCGAGACGATGCCGATGATCGCGTTGATGATCATGACGCCACCGAAGATGCCGTCGCGCAGGTCGCCAAAGAGAAGCACGATGACGGACGCTGCGACGATGATCGCGTTAAAGAGAGTCAGCACGTTCTCGCGGATAATCGAGGTCACCGAGCGGGAGGTGCGATCCTTCACCCGGTTGACGGCGCCGCGCGCGACGCGCTCGGCAACCTCCGCAGCGCTCAGGCCACGCTCGTCGATACTCAGGCTGTCAACGCTCACCGGCGTCCTCCTCGTCCATCGCGCTGCGGATCAGCGACGCAACAACGGTGAGCGCCAGGGTCACGACGATGACCCCGAGCGACACCGATACAGAAATCTCCGGAGCCCACCCCACGCCCCGACCACCGTTGATGAACGGCAGGGTGTTCGAATGCAGGGCCTCAAGGATCAGCTTGACTCCGATGAAGCTGAGGATCACACCCAGTCCGTATCCCAGGTAGACGAGCTTGGAGAGAAGAGCGTCCACGAGGAAGAACAGCTGACGAAGCCCCATGAGGGCGAAGACGTTGCATGCGAAGACGAGAAACGCCTGCGAGGTGATGCCAAAGATCGCCGGGATCGAGTCGAACGCGAACATGAGGTCCGCCGATCCCAGCGCCAGCACGACCACGAACAGCGGGGTCAGGTAGGTGTGCCCGCCGTGGCGGTAGAGAAGCCGGTTGCCGACGAAACCGTCGGTGATCGGAAGAACGCGACGCACGGCGCGGACAAAAGCGTTCTCCTCGTACTCACCCTCGTCGCTCCCGCCGCTCGCCGTCTCCCTGATCTGGGAGAATGCCGTCCACAGCAGCCACACCCCGAAGATGAAGAAGACCCAGGAGAAGCGGGACACGAGCGCTGCGCCGAGGAGGATGAAGACGAGGCGCAGCGCCAGCGCGATGACGATGCCGAGCAGCAGTGCCTTCTGCTGGTTGTCGCGCGGCACGCGAAACGCCTTGAGGATGAGGATGAACACGAAGAGGTTGTCGACCGACAGGGACCATTCCATCGCCCATCCTGCGTAGAACTCCTGGGCGTAGAGCCACCCGCTCGTGAGCCACAGGCCGACACCAAACAGGCCGGCGAGGCCGACGTAGAAGAGCGTCCAGCGAGCCGCCTCGGAGGCGGTGGGGGGATGGGGGTTGCGCGCGTGCCCGAGGAAATCAAGAACGACGAGGCCAAGTGCAACCAGGCCGAGAATCCCCCAGGCCCACGGGTGAACAACCATCGCAACCTCTCAACTAGCCGACCGTGGTATTTTAGCGCCCCCGCGCTGGGGCATCCTCACCACCGCGCGCACGGGAGGCGAGAAGAGATGCCGCGACCGTGATGAGGATCGTGACGACGATGAAGCCCAGGGAGAAGGCGATGCCCGGCTCCGGCACGATCGCGACCTCGCGTCCCCCGTTGATGAAGAACAGCTCGTTCGTGTGCAGCGCGTGGTTGATGAGCTTGAAGCCGATGAATCCGAGGATCGCGGCCAGCCCGTAGTGCAGGAACACGATGCGGTCGAGCAGGCCGTCGATGAGGAAGTAGAGCTGGCGCAGCCCGAGCAGGGAGAACGCGTTGGCCGCGAACACGAGGTATGCCTCGGAGGTGAGCGAGTAGATCGCGGGGATCGAGTCGACCGCGAACATCACGTCGGCCGTGCCGATGGCCAGAACGCACAGGAGGAGCGGCGTGATGTAGGTGCGTCCGCCGTGGCGATAGAGCATCCGGGATCCGACAAATCCGTCGGTGACGGGCACAATCCGCGAGACCGCGCGCACGATCGACGGCGGGCGGTACTCCTCCTCGTCGTCCTCGTTCCCCGCACCCTCGCGGACCTGGCTTATCGCAGTCCACGCAAGCCAGAGGCCGAAGATGTAGAACACCCAGGAGAAGTTCTCGATGAGGGCGGCGCCGGCGAGGATGAAGAGCAGACGCAGGACCAGGGCGATGACGATGCCCGCCAGCAAGACCTCCTGCTGGTTCTTGCGCGGGACACGGAAGGTGGACAAGATGATGACGAAGACGAAGAGGTTGTCGATGCTCAGGGCCTTCTCCGTAATGTATCCGCCCAGGTACTCCTGCCCGTACTGGGGTCCCCAGACAGCCCACACGATGGCGCCGAAGAGGAGGGCGATCACGATGTAGGCGACCGACCAGGATGCGGCTTCCTTGAGCGTGGGTTCGTGGGGGGTGCGGACGTGGCCGACGATGTCGACAACGATCATGGCGAGAATGATGGCTGCGAGGATGATCCAGGCGAGCGCGTGCACGTGCATACGTGGGGCCTCCGGTACGAGTCGGGTACCGGAGGTCTCCTCCCGCCAGTGTCCTGGCCGGTGACGCCGGAGGCCACGCCTCGAGGGCTGGCCGTCGTGGTGACGACGCCACTGTTGGTGGGAGTACTCCCCTCCGCTAACGCCTCCATCCTAGTCGGGTCTCGGCGCCCGCGCCCACCTCGTCGCGAGTGTCGTCGGTCGCGTCGCACGATTGACGAGGCATCGGCCCACGCGCGCCCTAGTGCGCGCGCTTCATGGCGCGCAGTTCCTTCTTCAGGTCCTCGATCTCGTCGCGTAGGCGGGCGGCCACCTCGAATTGCAGGTGCTCCGCCGCCGTCATCATCTGCGCGGAGAGTTCTTCGATGAGGTCGGCCAGCTCCGATTCGGCACGCGCACCGAGGCTGTGCGTGCCCCCGGCGCCTACCGCGCGGGATTCGCCGCGCTCCTTCACGCTCTTCTCCTTGCGGTAGCCGCCTTCGAGCAGGGTTTGGGTGTCCACCTGTTCTCGGGCGAGCATGTCAGTCACATCGGAGATCTTCTTGCGCAGGGGCTGCGGGTCGATGCCGTGCTCCTTGTTGTATGCGATCTGAATCTCGCGGCGACGCATTGTCTCGGAGATGGCCTCGTTCATCGAGTCGGTGATGTTGTCGGCATACATGTGGACCTCGCCGGAGACGTTTCGCGCGGCGCGGCCGATCGTCTGGATGAGGGAACGCGTGGAACGCAGGAAACCCTCCTTGTCGGCGTCGAGAATGGAAACGAGCGAGACCTCGGGCAGGTCCAGGCCCTCGCGCAGAAGGTTGATGCCGACGAGGACGTCGAAGGTGCCCAGGCGCAGCTCGCGCAGCAGCTCCACGCGGCGCAGCGTGTCGACGTCGGAGTGCAGGTACTCGACCTTGACTCCCCGCTCGGCAAGGTAGGTGGTGAGTTCCTCGGCCATCTTCTTGGTCAGGGTCGTCACGAGGACGCGCTCGTCGCGTTCGACACGCAGGCGCACCTGTTCGAGGAGGTCGTCGATCTGTCCCTGCGTCGGCTTGACGACGACAAGCGGGTCGACGAGGCCCGTGGGTCGGATGATCTGCTCGACCACCCCGTCGGAGCGCTCAAGCTCGTAGGGACCCGGCGTCGCGGACAGGTAGACGGTCTGGCCGATGCGAGCGGTGAACTCGTCCCACTTCAGCGGACGGTTGTCCATCGCGGAGGGCAGGCGGAAACCGTAGTCGACGAGGGTTCGTTTGCGGGACATGTCCCCTTCGAACATCGCGCCGATCTGCGGGACGGTCACGTGGGACTCGTCAATGATGAGGAGGAAGTCCTCGGGGAAGTAGTCGAGGAGCGTGTGCGGGGGCGTTCCGGGACCTCGCCCGTCAATGTGGCGCGAGTAGTTTTCGACCCCCGAACACGATCCAATCTCCTTGAGCATCTCCAGATCGAAGGTGGTGCGCATGCGCAGGCGTTGTTCCTCGACCAGCTTGTTCTGGGCGCGCAGCCACGCCAGGCGTTCCTCGAGCTCGTCCTCAATGGAAGCGATGGCCTTCTTCATGCGTTCCTCGCCCGCCACGTAGTGGGATGCGGGGAAGAGGTAGGTGTGCTCAACCTCGGAGATGACGTCACCGGTGAGCGGGTGGAGCACGGCGAGGGAGTCGATCTCGTCGCCGAACATCTCGATGCGAATGGCGAGTTCCTCATAGACGGGAATGATCTCGATCGTGTCACCGCGCACGCGGAAGGTGCCGCGCGTGAAGGCCATGTCGTTGCGCACGTACTGCATGGCGACGAACCTGCGGAGCAGGGCGTCGCGGTCCACGGTCATGCCACGGCTCAGCTCGATCATTCGCGCCACGTATTCTTCGGGTGTTCCCAGACCGTAGATGCACGAGACCGAGGAGACGACGACCGTGTCTCTCCTGGTGAGCAGGGAGTTGGTGGCGCTGTGGCGCAGGCGTTCCACCTCGTCGTTGATGGAGGAGTCCTTCTCGATAAACGTGTCCGTCTGCGGCACGTACGCCTCGGGCTGGTAGTAGTCGTAGTAGGACACGAAGTACTCGACGGCATTGCCCGGCAGGAGCGCACGGAACTCGGCCGCGAGCTGCGCGGCGAGGGTCTTGTTGGGTTCCAGGATGAGCGCCGGGCGCTGCAGCTCCTCAATCAGCCAGGCCGTGGTGGCGCTCTTCCCCGTGCCCGTCGCACCCATGAGGACGACGTCCTGTTCGCCGTCGCGGATGCGCGCGGCCAGCTCGCGGATTGCCTTGGGTTGATCGCCCGACGGCGTGTAGGGGGAAATGACCTCGAAAGGCTTGTTCTGGCGCGTCACGGCGTTAGTGCTCACGCCCCTACGCTACCGCCCTGATACGGCGAGCGCCCGCATAAGGCGGTCGGGTTCGCGGCGAGCGTGGAGCGCCCCGGCCTCGTCACACGGTGACGGGAGCGTCCGGGGTCAGCCAACGCTCATAAACGAGGCGCGCAACTTCCTCGAGGTCCTCGGCGCTGCCCTCGTTGTCGATCCAGATCGTGGCGATGGCTCGACGCTCCTCCGACGAGGCCTGGGCGCGGATACGTGCACGCGCATCCTCGGGCGCAACTCCCCTGCCCTCCAGGCGCTTGACGCGTTCCTCGATGGGCGCATCCACAATGACAACCGCATCGAAGCGTTCCACGTGGTCGCCTTCGATGAGAAGCGGAATGTCGTAGACTGCGAGGCTCCCCTCCGGGGCTCCGCGCAGGATCGACCACGCGCGCGCCTCAATGACGGGGTGGGTGATGGCATTGAGGCGAGCGACACGCTCGGAGGCTCCTTCGCCTCCGAAAACCCGGGAGGCCAGGAGTGCCCGGTCCAGACTCCCGTCTTCCTTCAACAGGTCGCCTCCGAAGGCGCGCGCGACCTCGCTCAGTGTCGGCTCGCCCGGTTCGAGGATTTGCCGTGCGATAGCATCGGCGTCCGCAGTCACCGCACCCCGAGATGCGAAGACGCGCGTCACCGAGGACTTTCCGGAACCGATGCCTCCGCTGACCGCAACACTTCGGCGCGGTCCCTGCGTGTGAGGCGCACCGATCGGACGAATGAGGGTCGCCGTGCATGCCCCGCAACTCAGAGTCGTATTCACACCCACAGGGTAGCCCGCTAATTGTTGCTTTTTGTGGTCGTCATGCAAGAATTGGGGCTGTTATAGAACCCACACCATCAAGTGAGTAGCAGTGACGCAGACAGTCAATGACGATTCCGCTGGACGCTCAAGCAGCACCGCCGTCCTCATCGCGACCTCACTGACCCTGTTCTCGATGTTCTTCGGCGCGGGTAACCTGATTTTCCCGCCGATCATGGGCGCGTCGGCAGGCACGAACGTCGCGCCCGCGATGATCGGCTTCCTGATCGGCGGCGTGGCGCTGCCCGTCATCTCGATCATCACGATCGCCCTGTCGGGCACCGACATGCGCGACCTCGTCAACCGTGCGGGAAAGTCCTTCGGTCTCGTCTTCTCCGTCATGGTCTACCTCTCGATCGGCGCCTTCTATGCTCTGCCGCGTACCGGCGCCGTGTCCTTTTCGACGGCCGTCGCACCCATCATCGGCACGAAGTCGCTGACCGCGTCGATCCTCTTCAGCTTTGTCTTCTTTGGCGTCGCCTTCTACCTGTGCTGGAATCCTGGCACAATCATCGACAGCCTCGGCAAGATCCTGACCCCCATCCTGCTGGGCCTCCTCGTCCTCCTGGTCTTCTTGTGCCTCGCGTCCCTGCCTGCCTCCCACGACGCCCCCACCGGAGAGTATGCAGCTACTCCCCTGGCCGCCGGCCTGTTGGAGGGATACATGACGATGGACTCGATCGCCGCCCTGGCCTTCGGCATCATCGTCGTCACGTCACTCGGGCACACGGGCGGCGGCATCGGGGCGAAGGTCGTGCGACGGACTTCGACGGCGGCCATCATCGCCGGGTCGCTGCTCGCCATCGTGTACGTGGGCCTGGGGCTCATCGGCCACGTCATCCCCAATGCTCAGAGCTACGGTGACGGCGCCACCCTCCTCGCCGACGCAGCCCAGATGACGATGGGTTGGCCCGGACAGATCGTTTTCGGACTCATCGTGCTGACGGCATGCATGACGACGGCGGTCGGCTTGATCGCGGCGACGTCGGAGTTCTTCCACCGTCTGCTGCCGGCCGTCGCCTACCGCACGTGGATGATCGTCTTCACGATCATCTCGTTCGTGCTGGCTTCGGCGGGACTTGACTCGGTGCTCGCCATCGCGGTACCGATCATCACGTTCCTGTACCCCATTGCGATCACCATCGTTTTCCTCACGATTGCAACCCACCCAGTGCGCCTGGCCACCCCGGCACTGTGGACGTTCCGCCTGGGCACGTGGGTGGCGGCGGCGTGGTCGGCGGCGACGACGCTCGCGCACGTCGGTGTCGCCAGGGAGGGAATTAACTCCGTTCTCATGTGGAGCCCACTTCAAGCGAACCAGCTCGGCTGGATCCTCCCCACGCTCATCGCTGCACTGATCGGTGCGTGCATTGACGTGGCTGCGATGAGGCGTGCGGCTGCCTGAGCGACGCATCCGCTGGTGGCTCGCTCGGCTCCGCGCCTCGCGCATGCGGAACTGCACGTCCTGGCAATGTACGGGGATATGAGTGGTGGCCCCCAGGAAAACCTGGGAGCCACCACTCGTGCGTTCACTTGCGTGAACTGACGAGTCACACGTCAGTCAGTACGACTGATTCAGTTGTTCGTCAGCTTCTCACGCAGCGCGGCTAGGGCCTCGTCGGAAGCCAGGGTGCCCTCGTTGTCGACCGGGGTCGAGTAGGAGGCCTGCTCCTCGATGGAGGGAGCCGCTTCGGCGTCCTCTTCGAGGGCCTTGCGGACCTGAGCCTTGTGGGCCTCCCAGCGGGCCTGAGCCTCGGCGTACTGGGCCTCCCATGCCTCGCGCTGAGCGTCGAAGCCTTCCATCCACTCCTGGGTCTCGGGATCGAAGCCCTCGGGGTACTTGTAGTTGCCGTTCTCGTCGTACTCGGCGGCCATGCCGTACAGCGACGGATCGAACTCGTCGGAGTTCGGATCCACGCCCTCGTTGGCCTGCTTGAGGGACAGCGAGATGCGGCGGCGCTCCAGGTCGATGTCGATGACCTTGACGAAGACCTCTTCGCCGACCTTGACGACCTGGTCCGGCAGCTCGACGTGACGCTGAGCCAGCTCGGAGATGTGCACGAGACCCTCGATGCCGTCCTCGACTCGCACGAACGCGCCGAAGGGGACAAGCTTGGTGACCTTGCCGGGCACAACCTGGCCGATGGCGTGCGTGCGGGCGAATGCCTGCCACGGGTCTTCCTGGGTGGCCTTCAGCGACAGGGAGACGCGCTCGCGATCCATGTCGACGTCGAGAACCTCGACCGTGACCTCGTTGCCGACCTCGACGACCTCGGACGGGTGATCGATGTGCTTCCACGAGAGCTCGGAGACGTGAACCAGACCGTCCACCCCGCCCAGATCGACGAAGGCGCCGAAGTTGACGATGGAGGAGACAACGCCGGAACGCACCTGGCCCTTCTGCAGGGTGTGCAGGAAGTTCGTGCGGACCTCGGACTGGGTCTGCTCAAGCCACGCGCGACGGGACAGGACCACGTTGTTGCGGTTCTTGTCGAGTTCGATGATCTTCGCCTCGATCTCGCGGCCGATGTAGGGGGCGAGGTCGCGAACGCGACGCATCTCGACGAGGGAGGCGGGCAGGAAGCCGCGCAGACCGATGTCGAGGATCAGGCCGCCCTTGACGACCTCGATGACGGTGCCGGTCACGACGCCGTCCTCCTCCTTGACCTTCTCGATCTTGCCCCACGCGCGCTCGTACTGCGCACGCTTCTTCGACAGGAGGAGGCGACCTTCCTTGTCTTCCTTCTGGAGGACGAGCGCCTCGATCTGGTCGCCCACGGCGACGACGTCCTCGGGGTTGACGTCATGCTTGATGGAGAGCTCGCGAGAGAGGATGACACCCTCGGTCTTGTAGCCGATGTCAAGGAGGACCTCGTCGTGGTCGACCTTGACGACAGTGCCCTCGACGATGTCGCCATCGTTGAAGTACTTGATGGTCTCGTCAATGGCTGCGATCAGGTCTGCTTCCGAACCAATGTCGTTAATAGCGACCTGCGGCGTGTTGGTGGTCATGTAGTAGTTTCTCCGAAACGGAATGGATAGTAGATGGACAGTTCCAGCGCCCCGGTCGCGTGCGGATGCACCCGTCCCCGAGGCACTGGCGTCCAGTCTAGCAGTTTCAACGCGGCAAATGTGACGAATTTAGCGCCACTTTACGTGGCGTGCGTCGCGAAGTTTGCCTAGTGGGCAGCCAGCTGCCACGACGCTCCGACACCAACGGCCACGTCGAGCGGCACCGAGAGGGCGACGGCCCCTTCCATGCACTCGCGCACCAGCCTCTCCGCCCCATCGGCTTCACCCGGGGCGATCTCGAGAAGTAGTTCGTCGTGGATCTGCACGAGAAGCCTCGTGGCAAGTCCCTCGTGTGCCAGCGCGAAGGCCACGTTCATCATTGCGATCTTGACGATGTCGGCGGCGCTTCCCTGAATGGGCGCGTTCAGGGCCGCACGCTCGGCCATCTCACGCCGCTGCCGATTCGACGACCGCAGGTCCGGAAGGTAGCGGCGTCGTCCGAACATCGTCTCGGTGTACCCGTCGGCTCGGGCCTGTGCGACCAGGCCCTCAAGATAGTCGCGCACCTTCCCGAAGCGTTCGAAGTATCGATCGCGTAAAGCGGCGGCCTCCGGGACCGCGATGCCGAGCTGGGCTGCCAGGCCATAGGAGGAGAGCCCATAGGCAAGGCCGTAGGAGGTGGCCTTGATCCGAGAACGTTCCTCCCCGCTCACCTGCTCGACCGGCGTACCGAAGACCATGGAGGCCATGGTCCTGTGCAGGTCCTCGCCCGAGTTGAAAGCCTCGATGAGGCCGTCGTCGCCCGACAGGTGCGCCATGAGTCGCATCTCGATCTGAGAGTAGTCGGCGCTCATGAGCGAGGCATAGCCCGGCCCGGGAGTGAAGGCTCCGCGAATGCGCATGCCGTCGGGGCTGCGCGCGGGTATGTTCTGCAGATTCGGGTCCGAGGAGGCCAGGCGGCCGGTCGCGGCGGCAACCTGCGAGAAGGTCGTGTGGATGCGCTCGTCGGCACCGACGGTGGCGATGAGCGAGTCGACCATCTGCTTGAGCTTGATGCGGTCGCGGTGCGCGAGCAGGTAGCCGAGGAAGCGGTGCCCCGCTCCCCCGCTGGCCTCGGTCTTTGCCCACAGGTCGGCGAGGGCGTCGGCGTTCGTTGTGTAGCCGGTCTTCGTTTTCTTGGTCTTGGGCAGCGCGAAGTGGTCGAAGAGAAGCTCTTGGAGCTGTTTCGGGCTCGATAGGTTCACCTCGCGTCCGGCGGCTTCCCAGGCTCCGCGGCGCGCCTTCTCGACGTCTTTGCCGAGTTCTGCCGAGAGGTCGGCCAGCACCCCGGTGTCCACGCCGATCCCGGTTGTCTCCATGTCCCCCAGGAGCCGGGCCAGCGGCATCTCCATGTCGCTCAGGAGGCCCAGTTCCTTGCTTTCCTCGAGCGTGCGGCGCAGCCGCTCGGCGAGCGGGATCAGCTGAGCGGCGATGCGGCCGGATCGCAGTTCGGCGCCCGTGGGGCTCTCCTCACTCTCGTCCACGTCGAAGAGCGCTCCCTCATCCGCCGCCTCGCTCACCTCGATGCCGAGGATGCGCGCCACGACGTCTGTGAGCTTGTGAGAGCGCTGGTCTGGGTGGGCAAGATAGGCCGCGAGCATGGTGTCGAAGGCGACCTCCCCGAGGGTCCAGCCTCGCGACGCGAGCGCGTGGCGAGTTCCCTTGGCGTCGTGGACAACCAGCCGGGTTGAGGCCAGCGCCTCGGCAACGGCTCGGTCCTGTGCGGGGGTGAGCTCAGTCGGATCGAGGACGAGGGCCTGCTTCTCGGTGGCGAAGACGAGGCGCGTCACCTCGCCGCGGGTCGGTCGCATGTCGCCCTCGACCAGGAGGGCGAGGCGGGTATGCTCGTTCACCCACCGGCTCACGTCGCTCGACGGATCCACGAGGCGAACATCGACCTCCTGCTCGTCGGCAACGGCGTCCGCGGTCTCCTCCGCCTCGCCTTGTCCCATGCCGATGCCCGACACCTCGCGCACCTTGGCGCGCAGCCGACCAAACTCGAGCGAATCAAAGAGGCGATCGACCGCCGCGACGTCGGTGGCGCGACGCGCCAGATCCGCGCGAGTCAGGCCGAGGTCCATGTCCGTCACAAGCCTGTTCAAGCGTCGGTTCCGCACGACGTCGTCCCTGTGCTCGCGCAGGGCAGCCCCGCGCTTGCCCCCGATTTCGTCGGCGCGTTCCAAGAGGTTGTCGAGGCCGTCGAAGCGATTGATCCACTGGGCTGCGGTCTTGGGGCCGACCCCGGGCACGCCCGGCAGGTTGTCGGAGGTCTCGCCGACGATCGCCGCGATCTCGGGGTAGCGATGCGGAGGCACCCCGTACTTGGCCTCGACCGCTTCGGGAGTCATGCGCCGCAGGTCCCCGGGTCCTGTCCCCGGGTAGAGCACGGTGACGTTCTGGGTCACCGTTTGGAAGGTATCGCGGTCGCCGGAGACGACCAGCACCGAAGCGCCCTCGTGACCGGCTTGGTAGGCCAGCGTCGCCAGGATGTCGTCGGCCTCGAATCCCTCTCGAGACAGCGCCACGATCCCCATCGCGTCCAAGACCTCGCGTATGAGTTCCACCTGCCCCTTAAACTCTTCCGGCGTCGCATCTCGGGTTCCCTTGTACTCCGGGTACTCCTCGGTGCGGAATGAGTGCCTGGACACATCGAATGCCACGGCGACATGGGTCGGCTTCTCTGTCTCAAGCAACCTGGCGAGCATTGACACGAAGCCGTAAACCGCGTTCGTATGCTGGCCGGTGGCCGTCACGAAGTTGTCGGGCGGAAGCGCGTAGAAGGCGCGAAACGCCATCGAATGGCCATCAATAATCAGCACGGTATCGCTCACACATGACACCCTAGATGCCATGACACACCTTGACCAGACGAAACACGCCCACGGCGCATCACCCGATCCTCTCGCTCACGGCGGGTGGGTGGGTGCCCACTGGCCGGGCACTCTCATGGAGGCCACGGGCATGGAAGTGCTTGAACACACGGCCGCGCGCACCGTCATCTCGATGCCCATCGACGGCAACCGGCAGAGCGCCGGGATCCTGCACGGCGGCGCATCCGCGGCGCTGGCGGAGACGGCTGCCTCGTTCGCGGCACAGATTCATGCCCGCGAGACCAACCCCGGCAAGCCGGCCTTCGCCGTCGGCACCGAGCTGAATGCGTCCCACATCGGCGCCGGCCGCGAGGGGACCGTCACGGCGACCGCGACCGCCGTCCACCTCGGCCGTTCCTCCACCGTGCACACCGTTGAGATTCGCGACGAGGCCGACAGGCTCATCTCGGTCGCGCGGGTCACCAATCGAATTCTCGTGCGCCCACGCCACAAGTAGGTGCGCGCACACGCGCGGCCCACGAATGCGGTGGCGGGCAGGAGCACCCCGCTCCTGCCCGCCACCGCATCCACGAATCAGTCGTCAACCTGGTTGATGACCGCGTCGGCCACCTCCCGCATCGACAGGCGCCGATCCATCGAGGTCTTCTGGATCCAGCGGAAAGCCTCGGGTTCACTCATGCCCATGTTCTTCATGAGCAGACCCTTCGCCCGGTCCACGCGCTTGCGCGTCTCAAAACGATCGCTCAGATCGGCGATCTGATCCTCGAGCGACTCGATCTCCGCGTGACGAGAGAGGGCGATCTCGACTGCGGGAATCAGGTCGGAGGGGCTAAAGGGCTTGACCACGTAGGCCATCGCTCCGGCGTCGCGGGCACGCTCGACAAGCTCAGTCTGCGAGAAGGCCGTCAGCATGACGACCGCGCACGACAGCTCCTGCAGAATCTTCTCCGCTGCCGTGATGCCATCCATCTTCGGCATCTTGACATCCATCACACACAGGTCTGGTTCGAGCTCCAACGCCAACTCGACGGCTTCCTCACCGTCGGCCGCTTCGCCGACGACTTCAAACCCCGCCTGGGTGAGCGTCTCAACGATATCGAGACGGATCAGCCCCTCGTCCTCCGCGACGAGGACGCGGCGCGGTTCAGCCTGCTCTTCACTCATTGTCATATTCCTCAGTTTGATCGGTTTGCCCAGCTGCTCTATTGTGGGTCTCGCACACGCGAATGCCCCGATAGCCCAACTGGCAGAGGCGGTCGGCTCAAACCCGGCTTGTTGTGGGTTCGAATCCCACTCGGGGTACCACCACTGGAGTACGTTTCCCATGGTACCGGCAATCCCGCGCAAACGCGATGCACGTTCCGCTCAGAGATCGGCGTGTCTGGGAATGGACGAGGGGGCGGCAAGCATTGCTTGTCGCCCCCCTTCCGCTAGTCAGGCCACGACGCTCAGTTCGAGGCCGAGGTACTCGGCTGCCGCGCCCCTCAGGGCAGGCTCGTCAAGGTCGGCAATCGCCTGCTTGACCCTCGAATCGTGACAGTCAGCAAACCAGGGCCCGACGGCCGAAGAGAGCTGAGCGACCTCCAGGTTGTTGGCCACACGGCCAAACAGTGTGTCGTGGACCGACACGGTCCGAATATCCCTATTCATTTCTCCTCCATCTATCTCACTGGCGCGCCGGGGAATGTGCTTGGATCGCACAGGCATCCCTGAAGCGCACCGGGCAGCGATCTGCTGCAGCGTCGCTCCGTCGTTGGGGCGACGTCCACACGTATCAACGTGTATCCGTGTACATTATTCCATCCGTACAGGTTTGTCCACACGAGGCTCGTGCACGCACCAATGAGCGGGGGGGTGCCGACTCCCGCCGGCACCCCCCGAATGCTGCTCTCACGCGTGACGCAGACCGCCGATCGCGTAGTCCGCTTCGTCGCCAACCTCGTGAATACGCAGCATGTTCGACGACCCGGGGATGCCCGGCGGCATGCCAGCCACGATGACGAGCTGCTCACCGATGTCGGCAAGGCGAGAGGACTGCACCACCTGGTCAAGCTGCCAGACCATGTCGTCCGTGTGCTGGACCTCGGGCACCCGGTATGTCTGGATGCCCCACGACAGAGCGAGGCGGCGGCGGGTCGTTTCCAAAGGAGTGAAGGCGAGCATGGGAATCGGCCGCCGCATGCGCGACAGGAGGCGCGCCGAGGTGCCCGACTGCGTGAACGTGACGAGGTAGCGGGCGTCCATGTGTTCGGCGATGCGCGCGGCGGCGTCACAGATGACACCCGCGCGATCGGAAGCGAAATAGCCCGGGATCGACGCGATGCGCTCGCCGCCGTTCTCTTCCGTGGACTCAATGATCGCCGCCATCGTGCGGACGGTCTCAATCGGGTAGGCGCCCACCGAGGTTTCGCCAGACAGCATGACGGCATCCGCACCGTCAAGGATCGCGTTCGCGCAGTCCGAGGCCTCGGCGCGGGTCGGGCGCGGATTCTTGATCATCGAATCCATGACCTGGGTGGCGACGATGACGGGCTTCGCCGCGATCCGCGCCAGCTCGATCGCACGCTTTTGGACAAGCGGCACGGCCTCGAGGGGCATCTCGACGCCGAGGTCGCCACGGGCGACCATGATGCCGTCGAAGGCCTCGACGATCTCTTCGAGCGCCTCCACGGCCTGGGGCTTCTCGATCTTGGCGATGACGGGGATTCGTTTGCCCATCTCGTCCATAATCTCGTGCACATCGTCGATGTCGTGGGCGGAGCGGACAAAGGACAGGGCGATGAAGTCAGCGTCCATCTGGATGGCCCAGCGCAGGTCCTCCTTGTCCTTCTCCGACAGGGCGGGCACGGAAACCGCGACGCCCGGCAGGTTCAGCCCCTTGTGGTCGGAGACGACTCCGGGAACCTCGACGCGAGTGACGACGTCGGTGTCGCTGACCTCGACCACGCGCACCACGACGTTTCCGTCGTCGATCAGCAGGCGGTCGCCGGGCGCACAGTCGCCGGGCAGGCCCTTAAACGTGGTTCCCACCAGTTCCTTGGTGCCGGGAACGTCGCGGGTCGTGATCGTGAAGGTATCCCCCACCTTGAGTTCCTGGGGTCCGTCCTGGAAGGTCTCCAGGCGAATCTTGGGTCCTTGAAGGTCAACGAGGACTGCGACGGCGCGGCCCGATGTCGCGGACGCCTTCCGAACTCGCGAGATGACGGCCTCATGCTCCTCGGCTTTTCCGTGCGACCGGTTGATGCGCGCGACATCCATTCCGGCATCAACGAGCGCCTGGAGCTGCTCAGGGGAATCGGTGGCAGGTCCAATGGTGCAGACAATTTTAGCTCGACGCATGGTATCGATTCTAGCGCCCGGACCTCAAACGCTCGCGGGGGCGCTCCCACGGGTCGGCGTGATCATTCCCATGAACCATCGGATTCTGGGACCTTCGACTCGCATGAGCGGTCGGTCTGTGCTCGCCTACTGGCCGTCTTGCTCCTGCCGGGCATCGTCCGAGGAGGTTGCCTGAGCCTCCTCGTTCCACGCAGTCTCCTCGCCGTTCTCGTCTGCGTTCTCGTCATGCTCGTTGCTCTCCCCCGCGCGTGCCTCGACGCGACTCGACCTGCCCAGGCGCCCGGCAATAACGAAGAGCGCGGCCCCGACGGCGAAGACGAGGAGAGAGGTCCACACGTTCAGGCGCAGGCCACCAAGCGTGTGGGCATCGTCAATGCGTAGCATCTCGATCCAGGCTCTCCCGAGGGTGTAGGCCATGAGGTAGAGGCCGAAGACCTGCCCGGCCGCGAAGCGGCGGCGCCGATCAAGCCACACGATCAGTGCAGCGGCCGCAAGGTTCCACAGGCACTCGTAAAGGAAGGCTGGATGAAAGAGGGTCCCAGGAGCGTAGCCGGCGGGCAGGTGGGCGGCGTCAATCTGCAGCCCCCACGGAAGCGTTGTGGGGCCGCCGAAGAGCTCCTGATTGAACCAATTCCCCCAGCGACCGATCGCCTGGGCGACCAGGAGCGCGGGGGCGAGCGAGTCGGCAATGGGACCGAAGCGCACGCCGGCGCGCTTGACGGCGAGGAACGCACCCAGCGCCCCGGCACCGACGCCTCCCCAGATCCCCAGTCCGCCGCGCCAGATCTGGGGGATGAGCCACGGGTCGCCACCCGGCCCGAAGTATGCCTCCGGTGACGTGACGACGTGGTAGAGGCGCGCCCCGATGATCCCGATCGGGATCGCCCACATGGCCACGTCGTAGAGGACGTCCGGATCGCCGCCGCGCGCCCGATAGCGTCGCGCCGTCCACCACACGCCGACGATCATGCCGACCGCGATGACGATCCCGTATGCCCGCAGGGGAATCGGACCGAGGTACCACACGCCCGTCGACGGGGAGGGAATGCCCGAGGCGGCCAGGAGGTTCACGCACGCGCTCCCTTCACACCCGACGTCAGCTCGCGTGCCAGCTCCCCGAGGGCGCGCAAGCCGCGCTCACCGTCGTCGTCGAACAGAGTCTTGACGAGGGCCGAACCGACAATCACGCCGTCAGCGTACGCCCCGATTTCGCGGGCTTGGGAACCGTTGGAGACGCCCAGCCCGACGCACACCCGCGTTGCGCCGGCTTGCCGCGTGCGGGCAACGACGTCGGCGGTGTGCGCCCCGACGGAGGCGCGGGCGCCGGTCACCCCCATTGACGAGGCGGCGTAGACCCATCCGCGCGAATGCTCGGCGATGAGGCGGAGGCGATGGGGAGGCGAGGAAGGCGCGCTCAGGTAGATGCGCTCCAGGTCGTGGGCGTCGGAGGCCGCCTCCCACTGCGTCCCTTCCTCCGGGGGCAGGTCCGGCGTGATGAGACCGGAGCCTCCGACCGCAGCCAGGTCAGCGGCGAAGCGTTCGACGCCCCACCATTCGACGGGGTTCCAGTAGGTCATGACGCACGTGGCCACGCCGTAGCTGGTAAGTTCATCAACGGCGTGAAACAGGTCCTCAATGTGGGTGCCGCGCTCCAGCGCCGCGACACTCGCCCGCTGAATCGTTGGCCCATCCATGCCCGGATCGGAATAGGGGAAGCCCAGCTCGATCACGTCGACGCCGTTGTCCGCCAGGACCTTCCCCGCGTGGATCGAGGCATCGACCGACGGGAAGCCGACGGGAAGGTAGCCGATGAGAGCGGCATCGCCGCGCTCCTTCGCCGCGTCGATCACCGCGGACGAATGAGGTGCTCGCGTCATGTTACTTCTCCTCTTCGCTCTCGAGCACGGCGACGCCGGTTGGTCCCGCGCTCGGGTCGATGATCTGCAGCTTCGCGTGCCCATAGCCAAACCAGCGTGCGGCGGTGTCCACGTCTTTGTCGCCGCGCCCCGACACCGTCACAATAGCGATCGGTTCCTCGCCGGGACGGAACGGACCTGCGGCCTCGACCCGTTCGAGGGCCCACCTGCGTACGCCCGCCAGGGCGTGCGAGGACTCGATGGCCGGGATGATGCCCTCGGAGCGCGACAGCCTCAGGAAGGCGTCCATGGCCTCGGCGTCCGAGACCGGGATGTAGGACGCGCGGCCCGAACGCGCCAACCACGCGTGCTGGGGCCCAACCCCCGGGTAGTCCAGGCCGGCAGAAATGGAGTGTGACGCCTTGGTTTGTCCGTCGCGTTCCTGCAGGACAAACGTGCGCGAGCCGTGCAGAACCCCGACCTGATCGGCCGTAATCGAGGCGGCGTGGCGTCCCGTCTCGAAGCCATCACCGGCGGCCTCACACCCCAGCAGTTCAACGCTCGGATCGTCGATGAAAGCGGTGAAGGAGCCGATCGCATTGGATCCGCCGCCCACGCATGCAACCACGACGTCGGGCAGGCGCCCCTCGGTGGCGAGAAGCTGAGCGCGAGCCTCGTCGCCGATGACGCGCTGCAGGTCGCGCACCAGCTCCGGGAAGGGGTGCGGCCCCGCGGCCGTTCCGAAAATGTAGTTGGTCGTCTCCGCGTTGGTCACCCAGTCCCGGAATGCCTCGTTGATGGCGTCTTTGAGGGTCGCCGATCCGGCGGTCACGGCGATGACCTCCGCCCCGAGCATCTGCATGCGCGCAACGTTCAGCGCCTGCCGCTCCGTGTCCTCGCGCCCCATGTAGATCGTGCATTCGAGTCCGAGGAGGGCCGCAGCCGTGGCCGTGGCAACGCCGTGCTGTCCGGCGCCTGTCTCAGCGATGACGCGCGTCTTTCCGATCTCCTTGGTCAGCAGCGCCTGGCCGAGAACGTTGTTGATCTTGTGCGAGCCGGTGTGATTGAGGTCCTCGCGCTTGAGGAACACCCGGACCCCGCCCAGATCCGAGGCGAAGCGGGGCGCTTCGGTCAGCAGCGAGGGCCGACCCGCGTAGTTCGCCAGGAGGTCACGAAGCCGACGCTGAAAGGACCGATCGCGCCACAGGCGCTTCCACGCCACCTCGACCTCCTCAAGGGGACCCATGAGCGACTCCGCAACGAAACGCCCGCCAAAATCCCCGAAGTACGGCCCCGACACGAAGTTATCGGCTTCCATCACTGTCCTTCCTGACGCGCCGCAGCGACGCGCGCCTTGCGATCCGTTCGCAGGGCAGGGTGTTGCCCGGCGCTCACCATGTCCTGAATGCTCGAGTGCGGATCGCCGGAGGTCACGAGCGCCTCCCCCACGAGGACTGCGTCCGCCCCCCACTTCGCATACTCGAAGACGTCATGCGCGGTGGCCACACCCGACTCCGCGACGGCTACGACCTCCTGAGGAATCACGTCGATGACCTGCTCAACGGTGGAACGATCGACCTCGAGGGTCTTCAGGTTGCGGGCGTTGACACCGATAATCGAGGCTCCCGCATCCAGCGCGCGCAGCGCCTCCAAACGCGAATGGGTTTCGACAAGAGCTTCCATGCCAAGCGAGCGCGTGCGTTCCAGGAGCGAGACGAGCACGTTCTGTTCGAGCGCCGCAACGATGAGCAGGACAAGGTCGGCGCCGTGAGCGCGCGCCTCGTGAATCTGATAGGGCGTAATGATGAAGTCCTTGCGCAGGACGGGGATGTCCACGGCCGCACGGACGGCGTCAAGATCGGCGAGGGATCCGCCGAAGCGGCGTTGCTCCGTCAGAACGGAGACGACCGAGGCGCCCCCGGCCTCGTACAGGGATGCGAGGGCAGCGGGATCGGGAATCGCCGCGAGCCTTCCCTTCGACGGCGAGGAGCGCTTGACCTCGGAGATGATCTTGACGGCGCCGTCGCGGCCACGCAGTGCACCCAGCGCATCCTTCGCCTCGGGAACGGTCGCCTCGATCTCCTTGAGGCTGCTCAGGGGGAGGCGATCCTCGCGCTCTTTCAGATCCTCGCGGACCCCCACAATGATGTCATCGAGAACGCTCACGACGCTACCCTTTCACCAGCAACTACGACAACACAGACAAGGCTAGCGAATATCGGGCTCGCCCCGCTCGATCGTCCCGCCGCGCGTGTCACGACAGGGGAACCAACGTCGATGCCCGCACGACGGCCTCGACCGCTGCGGCGGCTTTGTTTCGCGACTCCTCGTACTCCAGTGCCGGGACCGAGTCGGCAACGAGTCCTGCGCCCGCCTGGACCGACGCCAGCCCGTCCTTCAGGGCGGCGGTTCGAATCGCGATCGCCAAGTCGGCGTCCCCCGACAGGTCGAAGTAGCCCACCACGCCGCCATAGACCCCGCGCGCGGCCGGTTCGAAGTCGTCGATCAGCTGGATCGCGCGCGGCTTGGGGGCTCCCGACAGGGTTCCGGCGGGGAAGGTCGCCACCAGCGCGTCAAGGGCGTCCACGTCCGGGCGCATCACGCCTGTCACGGTCGAGGAAATATGCTGGATGTGGGAGAAACGTTTGAGCTCCATCAGCGTGGAGACCTCAACCGAGGCTGGCTCGCACACCTTGGACAGGTCGTTGCGCGCCAGGTCCACGAGCATGACGTGCTCCGACAGCTCCTTGGGGTCCTCCAGCAGTTCCGCCGCCAGCCGGTGATCCTCGGAAGAATCCGCGCCCCGCGGGCGGGAACCGGCGATCGGATAGGTCCACACGCGACGCCTCTCGGCTCGAACGAGTGTTTCCGGGGACGAGCCGACGACCTCGAAGTGGCCGCCGACGCCGTCGGGCAGGTCCAGGAAGTACATGTAGGGCGACGGGTTGATCGTGCGCAGCACCCGATAGATGTCGATCCCGCTGGCGCGGGTCGCCACATCGAGACGCTGCGAGACGACTACCTGGAAGGCATCGCCCTCCCTGATCGCGCGCTTGGCCGCGTTGACCGACGATTCGAAATCCTCGCGCGCGGTGCGCTGGCGAACCTGAGGAGGATTCTCCCCGCTGGCACCGAGCACCGCCGGAGGGAAGGGCGCCGCGAGCTGAGCGGTCATCGCGTCGAGGCGATCGATCGCGCGATCGTAGGCCGCGTCCACGCCGTCGTCCGAGCCGTTGAGGTTCCACGCGATCGCCATCAGGTACACGGAGCCGGTGGCGTGGTCAATGGCCGCGACCTCGGTGGCGAGCACCAGTGCGGCGTCCGGAATATCGGATTCCCTGGGAGCGGTCGCCACCAGGGTGGGCTCCCACTCGGGGATAATCCCCCACCCGAGCGACCCGACGAGCGCGCCGCTCAGTGGCGGCATTCCCTCGATAGCCGGAGCTGCGAGCTCCTCAAGCGCGGAGTGGACAACCTCAAGGAAGCTCCCCTCACGCAGGGCTCCCTCGGGATGGGCACCCACCCACTGCGCCCGCCCGTCACGGGCCACGATCGCTCCGGCACTCGAGGCACCAACGAAGGACCAGCGTCCCCAGGATCCGCCGTGTTCGGCGGATTCGAGGATGAAGCTCCCATAGTCTCCGTGGGCAAGCTGGCGGTAGACACCGACCGCGCTGAGCTCGTCGGCGAGCACCCGCCGAACGACGGGGATCACGCGCCGCGAGCACGCAAGGGAACGGAAGACATCGCGCGGCGGCCACGTCTGTCCCCATTCGAGGCTCACGGGCTCACACTGATGCGAAGGCGTCGAGATACTCACGGTCTCATTGTCCCATTCCCGCCCCGCATCGGCCCGCCGGGTCCACGATGAGGGTGGCCTACCCCCTAGAGCCAGTCGGGGACGACTCCCCATGCGATCGTTCCCACGAGTGCGGATCCAATCATCCACGGTCCCATTGCGACGCGCGACTTCGTGCCGGCCGAACCCACGACGATCTTCCACAGGGCGGCCACCCCCGCCGAGACGAAGGAAAGCGCGAGGGCAAAGACTGCGGCGTGCATGCCGACCGATCCGACCATGGCCCCCAGGACGGGCGCAAGCTTCACGTCGCCCCCACCCATTCCGCCCGGAAGGCGATTCAGTACCCAGATCGGCACGAGCCAGATGAGTGCTCCGATGAGGCTCCCGCTCAGCCGCTCCTGCCACAGGGGCGAGATCACGGCGCCGATGACGATGCCGGCAATGACACCAATGCCCATGACCAGCGTGTAGGCATTGGGCAGACGATGGGTGCGCGCATCGACATAGGCGCTCAGGGCGCCAACCATGGACACGACCAGGACAGCCGGTATCCCGGGGCGCATCTGGGCGGCTACGAAGGAGACGGCACCGACGATGGCTGCCACCCAGACGATGGCGTTGCGCGTCAGTGGGGTTTGCGTCGCCTCCACGAAGTAGCGCCGCTGGATTCTCCATCCCGAGCGCCACAGCCACACCAGAACGATGACCCACGTGAGGAAACCCGACACAAGTGACAGGTCCGCGCTGATACGAGGAGGAAGCAAACCAACGATCATGCGCGCGCCCCCGCCCCGCTCTCGCGCGCCCGACGGGCCAGTTCCTCGTGGAGGGCGTCTCTCATCACGTCCGGATCCGGGCTTCTGCCCGTCATGAGCTGCACCTGGGCTGCTCCCTGAAAGACCAGCATGTCGGTGCCCTCGGCGACGACGGCCCCGGAGCGCTCGAACGCGGCGCACAGCGCGGTCTCGCGCGGAGAGTAGACGACGTCGAGAAGCACCTGGCGCTCGGTGGGGGCGAGGAGCGAGGCGAGGGGGTCCGCTGCGCCCGCCGGGAGCGTCGAGATCAACAGGTCCACGCCTGCGGCGGCCCGA
>ERZ773083.356-NODE-356-length-39003-cov-3.733542_pt1 | contig 39003 bp, 43 predicted proteins | sample MGYA00511465_ERZ773083 | MGnify/ENA primary metagenome ERZ773083 (study PRJEB29015, sample SAMEA2738001) | human oral metagenome | biome: human oral; feature: human-associated habitat; material: dental | place: China | collected 2060 ... | reverse complement strand
AAACTACCAGTTTCTCTAAAACACTCAATCATGATCTTTCTCATTATATGCCGTCCTTTCCTAAAATAGAGGTAAGCTCATCTACAGTAAGATATTTTTCGTTCTTAGCAGAATAGTTTACCCACATCACAAATTTTTCCATATCTGATAATTTATTATTTAATAGAAATCCAAATTTTTCCATATCCTCTTTCGCCTGTTGTTCGGATTTCTCTTGAATTTCTCTCTCTATAGATTTATATTCCAATGTAACAGAATCATCGTTATTGTATCTATTATTCAGTATCATTTTTTCTGCCATTGAAATTGTATTTGAAAATTTTATTTTTATAAAGTCTATACCATATTTGCTTTTCAGATTTTGTATATAATCTATGGTCTTTTTAGGATCTCCATCGATCAATTTGTCTAGAGTATATGTTTTGTATATATCTGAGAAGATTTCTTCGTAATCAAGATAATAGAATCTTGAATCGAGATCGTAAGCTAATAATATGAATCCTTTTTCATGATCATCATCAAATCTCCATCTATATGGAGATCCGCAATAATAAAAATGGTCACTAAAACATCCAGGTTTGTGAATATGTCCAGACACTATCGGGCCTCTACAATTATTGAAATCTTCTATAAAAAATATACGACTATTGCTTGGAGATTTCTCATACACAGCACCATGAAAATTGCCATGCATGATAGCCATATCATAGAACCCGCTATATGACAAATAGTTCTGATAGACATCTTCTGGTAAATTATTCAATTCCGGTATACATAAAATTTTACTATTCTTTACCATTTCGAATTGAATATTGGTTACTACCCTTACATCAACATCCCTTCTATTCATATAATGCAAATATATCTTCACTTGGTTAGCATCATGTGACATGGTTCCCTGTAAAATTATAAGAGTAGCATTTTTTTCTTTACATATATCTACAAGCCTTGATATAAATAAAGTGGCATAGTATGTGGCATCAGATGATACCATAACTTTATGGTCATACAGATCCCCATTTACACAAACTAGATCCAATTTTGGCAAAAAATATATCTTGGAGAGAAATTGGCTCTCCAAGATATCATACTGCCTTTTAGAATCCATTACAGGGAAATGAAGATCTGATATATGGGCAGAAATGAGTGTCCCTCTATGTGGAATGAAATTAAAATCATAATTTACTATTTCATCGTTTCCATATACCATTATTCTGATCCCCCCATTTTAGTTATTTTACTTTAGTTACAATATCATCAACCATCTCAACAAGCTTGAACATAATACTTGCAGGATTTGACTTTTCTGTGAAGTTAAAATACTTCTCAAATACCATACGCATTATTTTATCCTTATTGTTGATACTTTCATCCGTTTTGAAAATACCACTAAGATACAGTACAATATCTACGATATTGTCAACGTATCCAAACATGGTGCCACGAACAGGATTCAACTCTGCCTCTTTCTGAGCGTCCATAGCTTCATCAAGTTGAGACAGTATCTTCATCCTATTCTCCTCATCAAGCTGGTTAAAGAAGTTCTCGTCAACAGGTACATTCTTGTACTTATTAAGTACATTGATCCATTGCTGGTTTGTGAGTACCATGTTGATAATAATATCTACGGCCATACCCCATAGTTTTACATGGCCAGATATTCTTCCGGTGGTAGTATCGATAACATCTTCAACAGTCCAGTCACAGAGTTTGATAATATCAAGAAAATCAACTCCGGTTCCTTTCGCATTGTTTCTTTCAATGATACCTAAAGCCATCCTTCCTTTCTCAGCAAGTTTAGAAAGGATATTGATATTCTTTCTAATATCATCATAGTTATAATCAATCTTAATAGAGTTCCCATGAAGAGGAATCATTTTCTGTGCTTTTGCTTTCATGTAAGCCTACCTTTCATAATAAGACATGTTAAAAGTTCTTCGCTCTTTCAATAATATAATATCTAACTTACATGAAAATTATAAAATTAAAATTTTTACATATGTATTATATCTTTGATATAATACAAACCACATAGTGGTTTATTTTTTGTCAATATAATCGAGAAAAGCTCTAATAATTTTCTTTTTAAATAGCTGAATGTATTCATTATCTATTGTATCTTTAGATAATATTATATCTGGTTTATTTGTACCATTTATAGATATTCTACATATTGGACATGGGCTTGTTAGGAATCCTATATTGAATAATTCTCCATTATCTGAGATGACCATATGTAATTTTGGTTCTTCTATAAACATTATCCCATAATCGGACAATTTGAATTTATCTTTATTTGCATATAATATCTCCATTGTAAATCCAATATCAGATATCGATAAATTGTCATTTTCTATACTTTTTATAGAAGATTTTATTTGAATACGATTTAATTTTATTTTTTCTCTGATGCTAGGGAATATGATTCTTTTATATAATGGAATATTATGAATAATCTCACGATAATTTAAGCATATTCCAATAATTTTAACAATTTTTGTATACACATTTTATCTCCCATCTATCTTATATAATAAAAACAGATTTAATCGATTTAATAGTGTGTAAAATCTTTAATATTAAAATAAAACCCATAGAGGATGATCCTCTATGGGTAAAAAATATTTACATAGAATAGTCTTCGCCATTAGGATTGTCAATTTGGTCAATCTTATTATAGTCTACAAATACTCCATAGTTTCTCTTATTGTACACTTTCTTTTTTGCTATTTCGTCTCTAATTGCAGAATATTTGTTATACAATTCTGTCCAACGTTCTCTCTCAGCATCTGTAAGATCTTCTCTTCTAATATAGTCATCCAAAATTGATAATCTCACATTTATTTGCTTCAATATATAAAGAACATCATCCTCAGTATCAGCATTTCTAGCACGAACAACAAACTCATAGAAATCTTCTTCTATAGTACGAAGACCTTCGTATTTAAGTCTACTGAATAAAGATTTGTGCTTTCCTTCATTAAGAATCTGAGAAGCTTCTGCAAAATAGTTAGTATTATCTATTCTATTTAATGCATTTATTACAGTATCACAATTTTTCTTATAGATTGCCGATGCAGTAAGTTCTTTTGCCTGCTTGAGTAAATGAATTGCAGAAATTCTTTCAGTGTCAACGTTTTGGTATAATCTTAAAGCCCATGTGAGCATACTAAGATTAATAGGGTTTAATACAGTATTTCTAGCTCCAGGAATTTCTCTGAATAGTATGTTTAATACATCATCAAATCCTTCTTTAAGCTCCAAACTATCCAAAAATGGATCGCTACTGATCGTATTATCAAGATATAAACAATTTGTATACTGTACAAGAGCATCTACAAACCCAAACTCTAATATTGCCTCATATTGAATAGATTTCTTTATTACAAGATAAGAATCTGTATTGGAAAAGTATACGTCTATCGCTGTTTTTACTTGATCTATAGCTTCTTTACTATTTATCATAAGATGGCAAATATCATAAAGAATCACCATAACTATTTGCTCATCAGTTAATCCATAATCAAATAGCTTAGAATCTAATTCCACAGTATACTCTTTTGGTTTTATATTTGCTCCAAGAAGAATATTTACAACATCACCTTTATTAAAAATTGGTGTTGCAATACATCCAAATGGAAGTTTATCATAATTCTCAGTATAGTAGAAATGTTTACATACAGGAACTTCTGCAACTCCTGTAAGTTTTATAATTAAATTGATTCTATCACGCACTATCTTGAGCTTATCATGAGAAACAATACTATCTCTTAAAGCATTAATAGACATGATTAAATCATTTATTTCTTTTAACATGTCGCTTTCATATCCTTTCGCTACTTAGTCCTAAATATAGCATTGAAAGCAACATTTCCTGTTGATCCTTGTGCTATAAATCTAGGCTCCCAATGGTCAAACGGCGGATTTACACTCATAACATCTGGAGGATAATAGTCAATATCTTCAATAGTATATTTTTGCTTTCCTCCAACAAATAAACCGCCATTAGCATTATATGTAATATTATACTCTACAGGAGACGCATTTACCATTATAGACTTATTATCTTCATCTATATCAACATATACTTTGTCTAAAGTATATCCATTGTAGTTTTTAATATAAATAGATTGCCCTGGTATATATTTATCTTTAATAATATCTACATGATTTCCTGACACTGTTGATGTAATATATATAGTAGCATTCCATCTATACCATGACGGTACTCTATTTGTATCTAGTGCAGATGTTCCTTTAAATGCATCTTTTATAGACGAAAACTTTACATCTTTCCAATGATCTATTGGAGAAGTGTCTGATAAGAGTGTACATCCATCAAACAGATTTGCAATATTTGTATTATCAGAACATTCAAAATCAGACAAAGCAGAAATATCTCTGAGAAATTTAAATCCAGAGAAAGTCCCATGCATTTCAATATCACATTTGATTGGATCGTTTGCTAATAAGCATATACAATTTGCATCTGGAACTACCCACGCATATATAGGATTGCCTGTTGTTGAAATGTTTTTTGGAGTTATATCGGAATTGTTTTCTGGTAATTTTGTAGCCTTTTGAATAGATATGATTTTTTTACTCATATCATCATCTTCACAATCCTTTACAGTTTCTTTTCCAAGCAATTTCAATATTCTATTTAAATCCTCTCCAGATGGAAGAGTGGGATAAGATCTCCACAATGCTGTAAATTTAATATTCTCTAAAGTTCCTTTTACGATATTAGCAGGATTCCATCCATTGAAAATGAATCCATTCTTTTTTGGAACTGGAGGGGTATAAGAATCTTCTATTGTATATTTATCCTTAACCATATCAATATCAGATTTGTCAAACTCTCCACCATCCATATCATAAGATATATTATATTTAATTGGATCGTATACGAATACCAATTTCTCCCCATCAGATTCCAATTTCTGTGGCCCAGGAGAAATATATCCTGGTATTTCTTCAGGATATACCATCTCATCTTGATTACCAATACCAACAAAAGATCCAATAGTATTATTGGTTACTGGTAATATGCTTACATTTATTTCTCCCATATATTACCTCCTTTTGTTTATGGTGTTCCACCAGTAGATGATAAAGCTACAGCATGATATGCAAGTCTGTTTCTACTGGAATCATAAATAAACCACGCAAATAACTGTGTATTCTTTGATGGTACATAAGAAGCATCAACAGGGTCTAAAGATCCCTTCTTCAGAGACCATCCTTTAAATACATATCTACCATCAGTCCAAGTTGGCTTGGGCAAATTTCCAATAGGATGCCCATCCGCAACTTGCATTATTCCTGGTAACTGTAATCCAGGAACTGTTTCATCTGCTGTTAAGAATTCTATAGCAAATGTACTAGACCCATCAACAGTAACGTTTATATTTAAAACACCAGGGCTATTATTTGGTACTTTTAAGATATATACATCATATGAAATATATGTACCATCAGCAGTATTGAGAGCATACAATCTGTCCACAATAGTATATTGTAAAATAGAATTATTAGAAGCTCTCTTAAACGTAGGAGTTAATGCGACTGGTACATAGAATATTGGCAAATATGTTTCGTTTGGAATATTAAATGGAATATTTTCTGTGCTTGAAGCTAATACATTTTGAGATATAAGAAGATAATTCTTCAATCTATCATATTGTCCATTTATTAAACCAAAATAAATATAATTATCCTTTATAACCTGGCTACCATCGTCCACTTTAGTAGCAGAATTTATGATCCAATACCAATGGTTTAACTGTCTGTCTTTTATTGGTGGAAGAGAATCTTCTGTAACCACGTGTATTACACTAGATCCAAACTTCACATTCTGTAAAGAATCTTTAATCATTCCTGTTATATTTACATAACCATCATTATTCTTTACATATAGATCATTGTTACCAAAATCCATCACAAGTTCATGATTCTTGTGACGATCTTTTTCTGCAAAACTATCAGGAATAATAGGTATTCTAGCCAATGGTTTTGTATTATCTGGCATATGCTATTACTTCCCTTCTTAAAATTTTAAGAATCATTAATATAAAGTTTTCCAATAAAACATCCCTAGGAATTGATCCTAGGGATAATTGATCATTTTTCTTTATTATCTTCATCCTTTTTATTATAAGCTTTATTCAAAGTTTCTTGATCAGATTCATTGAAAATATCAAACCCTAAACCAAGATCGCCTTGCTCTGTGATAGCTCCGTACTGATTGTTCTTGTTATCCATTGTAATCCTCCTATGAGACTCCACATTACTTATTTCTAATAATATCGTAAAACTTATCTAATTGAGATGCGAAATCCTTAAGTGCTTTAATATGGAGATCCATAACCTTATTGTTATAATCCATGCTCTTAGAAGTAGCATCTATTACAAGCTTAAATGCATTATCAATAAAAGTTTTAAACTCCGGAATATCGTTATTATGCCTACCAGAATATCCCTTATAGAACTTCTCCATTGCTTGCACATAAATGAGCTGATTGGACATAACGTAGTTACAGTTAATGATCATTGCATATTCAGACTCAATAAACATTTTGAAATAATGAAGGATCTGATCGAGTTTGGATGGCTTGATCTTTACCACTCTATAAACTACGTCATTGTTAATATGCTCATGATCTTTATAGACATAATACTCTAAAGTATCAAGCTGATATTTTAGAATAGCATCTATTTCCGTTTTCTCTTTTTGATTTTTAGGATCTTTACCATCAATATCTCTTTTTACAGCATCACAATAATTACCAACAGCCTCTGGATCGTATGCTAAAATGTCATATCTGGCAATGTAATATTTATTTTTATCCTTTATATCATAACGTATAACATCGGCTACCTGACATTCAAACATGTCATTTCTGTGCTTATATCTGGCAATCTTGTCATGTGTAAGGTAATCGTTAATCTTAGCATATAAATCATTAATCTCTTTTCCGAGATTTTTATATTCAATATATCTAAGCTTGTACTCCCTATTCAGAACCTGCTTAATATTATAGAAAAAATAGCCTATAGCTTGCCCTGGATTGTCAAATTTATTTGTTGCTTCCAGTAGAGGAGCTGTGAATTCGTTGATAGATAATACACTATCATCATTTTTAGAATAAAAAGCCTCTACAAAATGCTCATCAACAGGAGCGATTTTTATATATTTCATTTATATTAAAACTCCTTTATCTTTTTATACTGTCATTATTAAAGGTATAGCCTTATTATTTGCACTTATATAATTAGACTCAAGATAATCTATTACATTATCACGCTTACTTGCTTCTTGTTCAAGATAACTAAGTTTGAGATCTATGGTGGCAAATACAGTCTCTAATCCATCCCAATATTTTAGGTTAGCATTTAAGAAATATGCTACATCGGCTTGGCACAGCTGCTCAAATTTCTCCATAGCAGTTGCAGGAATCGATACCAATGAATCAAGATGTTTAGTATAAATAATTATATTAAAATCCCCAACACTGACGTTGTAATTTCCTGCTGATACCAATCTTATTCTATTTGGAGGGTCAAATTCTGGTATAATCTGAGTTGAAAATAAAGAGGCAAAATCTGCTCTATTTTTCATACCCATTATATCAGCCATTGTAAAGTTCGCTGCCATTCCAGCATCTGGAACGCCATATCCAAATGTCTGAGCTAAGCCCACACTCTGGTTTCCAAACTTAGTCCAATCTATATCTCCAACACCTAAAATTGGAACATTTCCTATGTAATCTTCATTTATATAATACCATCCATCTTTTTGTGGAGCGGTATTTTGATTAACTTTAAAAGATATTTTTCTTGGTAAATATCTTGAATATGTAAGCAAAGAATCCTCTTTAATTACTTCTCCCCAAGCCTCTTTTCCATATTGGTCAGGAAGATGTGGAGTAAGAGGAATTAATCCAAGCCGTCTTTCTATTTTGTCTAATAATTTAGACAGATTGTTCTGATATCCGGGCATAAAATTTCATCATTCCCCTCTTTATATTTTTATTGTATTGTTCAAAAAATAAATTACCCTAGGAGAATCGGTCTCCTAGGGCAAAATAACAACGATTTAGGTAGCGATTTGTAATGATTAAGCGTTATATCTTAATGCATCCGATTATTTAATTGTTGATGGTGTGATTAACCCTTAACAAGCAGACCGTTTGCATCTGCGTGCCAGCCACCAGCAATATTTACCACTCCAACCTTCTCATCATAGAGCAGACCAACAGCCGGTCCGGTGTACTTCTGAAGAGCATCATCTAATTTCTTAGAAGCCTCAGTCTTGGCATCACCGGTAGCCTCTGTGTAAGCCTTATAGAGCTTATTAAGCTCATCCTGAATAGAAGGAATTGAAGAAACTGCAATAGTCATTGGATTGTATCTCCTTTATTTAAACTATCTCTACGATATTGTAGATTATAGAAAAGTTACAGATAATCGAAGAGCTCTTTCTGAATATAATCTTCTATATTTAAAACTATAGTACTATTTCCAGACTCAGTGAGAGCTATCTTATTATTAGAGATGAGATCAACTGTATCTACTTTTGTAAGATCATAAGATTCTTTAAGAAGATGATAATTAAAAGACTTATCTTTAACGTAATCTATGGCAGATTCTTTAACCTGTTTAAGAGCTTTTACAACATCAGAATTTGTAAAAGAAATAATATTGGATTTATTTGCATCCATTTCATTCTTAAACATGAAGTGAGATCTTTTTCTGTTTTTTATCATTCCAGCGGACTCATTAACTATTCCACTAGTATAAGCTCCAGGATGGGATGGGTATATTACATAGTCATATGTAATCATCTTAAGATTTTCAACGATAGCTCCTTGTGGAGTAGAAACAACAGTTCCCAATGCCCTAAGAGAGAATGCTGGTAAAACTCCATCTCTAAGATCCAAATCAAAGGTTTTACCATATTCATTATTGGTACCTTCGAATATACCCATGACATCATCGCCTTCCATCCAGAATTTGAGATATCGTACACATGAACATTTTGGATCTATAGTTTGCTGTCTTACCAGTTCTGCCGATAATGGATGTCCTGCTTCTCCAAGCATATTTTTAGTAGTTAATAATTCTCTTTGTCTTGGAGCTACAATTTCTCTAGCAAGATCTTCTGTTCTGTATAGTCTACCATTGCGGTTTCTTTCTCCACCGCTCTGTAGCTTCCCTTTAGCTCGAACCCTTCTATTTCCAGATTCTACAACGTCTACCTCACTAACCTGCACAGCAGATTCGTTAATGATGTAGCCAATTTTCTCTTTAACAGCCATTTATAACAACCTCCGAGGTTACTTATATAATTTTAATATTAAAATTATATAAGTGTTTTTATAAATGGTATCGAATCTCGATATCTATATAATCTACATCATAGAAATTATCTTGAAAAGATATCAAATCCTCTTTTTGTTTCGTATGTAAAAAGAATTGATCTTCCATCTATAATAATAGGCTCTCTTGAAACAGATGGCCTCTTGTTATATTGTGGAATGACAGATTTGTTATATCTTATCTTTATCCTATTTTTTGGAAATATGTCTTTTATAATAATATCATCTATTGTAAATGCATCATATTTTAAAATATTAGATACCTTGTATTCTTTGTCATTTTCAAGTTTATACGTTATATGCATTGTATACACATCATTCCTCAGATAAATTGGATAAGGTAAAAAACCTTATCCAATAAATAAAATTATTTTAATTAACCAACAGTAGTCTTATCAGCAGACGACTTTGGAGTCATAAAATCCACTACAGCACTGGTAGAATTGTTAAGCTGCTCAGATAAACCGATAAGCTTAACAAGATTCTTAGCCATCTTTCCAGCATAAGCAATGATACCAGCAGAGATAACCGTCATCGGAGCGAAACCAATAGACGAGAGATCAATCTTGTCAAATGCATATGCAAGAATAATAAAACCAATAGCCGTAACAGCAGCTCTAAGTACTCCGTCGAAGAATCTAACCTTATCAAACTTGATCTTGTCAATAGTAAGGCTAGAAAGCGTTCCGGTTGCAATGTTTCCAACCATGCAAAGGAATAAAATCGGTAAAGCGTTTAATACCTCTTTAAGCATTTATAAATATCCTCCTTTAGATATATCTAAGTGTATAAAGTATAATGCTTGATATACTTTATAATTAAGTTTTACTTTTATAAATTAACGAGGAAGTGGAATATTCCACTTCCTCGAATATATTTAAACTTAAATTATTAGACAATTCCACGCCTATTAAGAATACGCATCCTACCCTGAACAGGCTGATAGCTCTGGCAAACAAACCTCTGGAATGCATGCAGAGCCGGAAGAGCCGGGTTCTGAATATTGCGAATCTCATTAGAGACATACATCTGATAATCGAAGATCCTATAGGTCATACGATTACTGTTTCTCGGAGTAAGAATTGCAATAAGATAATCAGAGTAACGAAGTTTATCAGAACCTATGAACTGATAGATTCTCTTATCTCCATTAGAGACAACAGTTCTCTTATAATCAAGCTCAACCGGTCCAATAGCACTCGGAGTCTGATAGACATACTCACTCGGAGTAATCTTACGAATAAGATCAGGATCGCCAAATACAGTAACAACCATGTTCGGATCGTTCAGAACCTGAAGCATCTTCGTAACCTCAGACGAGAACATATCCATGAACATCGTATATCTCCAAGTTGCCGGATCAAGAGCATAGTTACCCTGAGGAGCAAAGGAGAACTCATCCATGAATCTCTCACGCTCACTAAGAGAATCGTAAGACTCATTGAGATACTCAAGAATCTTGTCATCCTTATAGTTAGCAAGAGTGGTCTTGAGAAGACTCATAAGCTTAGAAAGCTGATTGACCTGATAAAGAGCAGCTAAATCCTTAACCTCCTCCGGAGAGATGGTAACATTGATAGGAACAGCATTCGGAATCTCGATCAGAGTCGTCTTAGCATCCCACTTAACAGAAACAGTATCAAGCATTGCATTCGAAGTATCAAGCTCGGCAGCAAGCTTAACCTTAGTGATAACATTCTTAGCAGACAGAATGTTGAACTTATTCTTCTGCATAGTTCCAGTAAGAGTATCAGCAACGACCTTAGTGGTAGTAGCAGTATCACGAATTACAATACTGATATTAGCAGCAAAAGTTCTCTCATACTCATTATAGCCAGGAGCAAACTTAATATCAACAGGATACCAAACATTAGTCTTCAGTCCAACATCAGAAGCTTTAGCCTTCGGATTAGACTGACGAATAACTCCATTAGCATCAGGAAGCGGATCACCCTCTGCCACATATACAGAACCAACAAGAATCATAGAAATATGAGTCTTAATGGAAAGAGCATCGAGCTTCGTACCGCCACAGAGTCCAAGAACATCGGTTCCCTCTGTCTCAGGAAGTGTAAGCTCAATCTCATGAACAGGATTCGATGCATCAATAGCCGGAGTCATCTTGTTCTGCTCAAGGAACATATCAATCTCGTTACCCTGAGTATCAACCAGAAGTCTGCGCTCCATTGTAAGAGTAATCTTCGGAGACTCAGCAACAACCTTCTGAATAGCACCCTTATCAAAAACCATATTCATAAGAATATTCTTGTGAACAGGGAAAGTCATACCAATAACAGGGTTGTAGTCAGCCATATCAGCATGCTCAAATATAGCATCAGCGTCGTTCTCGAACTGCTGCTCCATCATAGCATACTGTTCCTCTGCATAACCAGGCATATTCATAAACGGATCAGATGGATTGGCATCCATAAAATCCTTACAGAAGAACTCCTTAAGAGCCTCCCTTCCATCAGGTCTACGAAGAACCTTCTTCGGCTCCTCAAAAATATCAGCACCTTCGTGCTGTACGTTTTTAGCAAGATTAATAAAGCTCTGTACGTATGGAGAAATCGGATCACCGACATATCCTCCACCAACATAGCCAGTCTTGGTGTTAGGCATAAATATTATTTCCTCCTAATATATCAGAAAATATCTTCATATTCTTATAAGTTATTTTAATTTTATACCCCATAGGAATCCTAGAGAGTAAATCCCAAAGGAATATTTTATTATATAGTTCCTTTATTCCTTCGTATCCTTATTTAATTCAGACAGTACTTTCAGAGAAGTCCTAAACAGAATGAGAAACTTTATGTAATTTGAGTAATTATCTATATATGAACTAGAGTCATACACTGTAGTTATGTAATTCACAATGTAATCTTTTGTCTTTCCTATGACTGTAATTACCTTATGTATGGTCTCCATATTCTCATCTGTTCTTTGAATGTTATTTATGGAAGATAAGATGTTATTTGCTTCGTCATACAATCTGCCGAAATCTACTTTTAACTGTAAATTTCTTGTCTTCTTTTCTTCTGGAGATAATGAATCATATATCTCAGATTCAGCTTTTTTCTGATCCTCGTCTTCATTTTTATTAGACGATTCAGTACTACTGTCACCATTATCGCCAGAATCATTATTGTTATCTGTAGATGATCCATCGTTATCAGATTCGTTATCCCCAGAGCTGTCACCGTCATCATCTGTTGGAGAATCTCCAATATCATCATCACTTAATGAGAAATCATCATCATCTCCACCAGCATTATCATTATTTTGGTCAGAATTTTCTGTATTGCCAGTTGAATCATCATTTGTAGTAGAAGTGTCAGAATCTCCAGCCTGCTGATCATTTCCAGAACCTGTATTGCTGCCTTGATCATCACCATTATCATTAGCAGATATAGGTTCAGGTTGAGCTTCATCTGTACCAATATCCCCAGTGTCATTGTCATCTGTTGGAGATTCTCCAATATCATCATCACTTAATGAGAAATCATCATCATCAAGATCTGGCTCTTTGGTATCATCGTCAGATGGAGAAAAATTATCATCATCATTGGCGTTCTGATCTGTATTGTTCGTTTCTGTATTTTGCTGCTGATTTTGATTATTGGTGTTTTGATCTTGCTGTTGTTGATCTTGTGCATTATCATCATCAGCTTTCTGACCGTTTACTTCTAACTCTAATAAAAACTCCTCCAGAAGAGTCTTTCTTTTTTCCATATCGTTATTCTCCTCTTCTGAAATTAATCATTATTGTTTGCATTAGTTACTGGACTGAATTTCTTTCCTTTTAGAGCGTATTTATACAGAATTTTCTGTCTTTCTCTTTGAATTCTTTTTTGCGTTTTAAGAAGCTCTCTATACTTCCTCGTACTACCTTCAGATTCTGCTTTGCTAACTTCTCTATCTAATACTTTTAATTCGATATCAAGTTCATCTATAATAAATCCAACCTCTTTTGTAGTGGCTTTTCTCTTTAAAACCAATCCGCATGCAGCAATAACAGCTGGTATATATATTCCTCCAGACAATAATCCTGTTCCAGCTAATCCTATTCCAATGGCTAGCATTTTAGATAAAGATGGAGTAACCTGTCCTCTAATAATTTGCTCTCTAGTATTGCTCTTAAAAGCCGACTGTATGGATTTAGCAAAGTTATTGAACGTGATATCTATATCTCTGGATACTTCCTTGGTTTTAACAGCAGCTTTCTTTGCTTTATTTTTAAATACTTGCCAAGCTAATCTAAGATTATTAAGAGCTTTTCCTGTAGCGTCCAGTGCTCCTTTTGCATCTATATTAATAGCCTCAGTAAGCATCTTTACAGCTTCTGGAATATCCTGATAATCTACACTAGCTTCATTGAAATTTACAAAAGTATACGTTTCTTTTATCTTATCATAATCGTCATTGGATTCATTTTTAGCATTTTCTACAAGTTGTTCAAGTATATCATTATTTCCATAAATAGATAATGCTATATCATTAATAAGATTAAACTGCTCTGACGTTATATCACCAGCAAATTTTCTATCGTCCAGTTTTTCTAAGCATTCTACAGTATCGTTTATATCAAGAGAATCCAATTTGTCTGTAGAAGTTATCATGTCAGTTATTGGTTGCATGATACTATCTGGGAAAGATGCTGAATTTTCCTCTTCTAATGTAAGAGCTACTTTATATTTAGATATAAGATTGGTACTTATATCGTTATCACTAATAAAAGCTTCAAAATATGTATTAGAGTTATAAAGAATATTATTGGCACATTTCTGAATGGATCTCATTGTATTGATTACATTCTCAGATATAGCATTTCTTGATATCTTTATATTGTACAATGGAATATTAATATGCTCTGAGCCGTCTATATAATTTTCTATTACAAAATTATCATAAGTAATTGGATAGAGAGGGATACTTCCCGTATCCATACCATTCTCTTCGAGAGTCTTTTTATTTTTTGTCAATAATTCAGATATGACTTTTATATCACTGATAAGGTTGTTTAATTTAAGCTTTCCAACTTCCTTCTTTGTGTATAGCTCATCAGTTTTGTCGTATTCAAATTTATCGTTATCTTCTTTTAATAATTCGCTCTCATAAATAGAATCTTCCAATGCAGCTTTGAATATATTACATTCTGTAAAAACTTCTTTGAATATATCTTTATCTTTTTCATATATATCGGTATATTCTTTCAATCCAGAATAGATGCTCTTTACTTCACCAAAATTATAATTGTGCTCTACAAATGGAATTTTATATACTTTACTTGGAAAATCTTTATCATTTATTATGCAAAATTCTCTTATAGCTGATAATAACAGAAATACATTCTCAGATGTGTTATTATATTTATTAGCAATTTCTACAAGACCTTCAATAGTTTTATTTGGAGTAAGTTTCCATCCAATAAAATCGTTTTCAAAATTATCTGGAATATAACCTTCGAGAATGGATGCAGGTTTATTTGTAAAATACTCTACCTTTTTATCAGCATTATTGTGTAAAATATTAGATTCTAAAATAGCATTTCTATATTCATTAATATTAGAAGCTGTATTGTTTTCTCTAAAAAGAAAATAATTTAACACATCTTCCACAATATCAGCTTCATCTATTTTTCCAATAGAAGAGTTGTAATAGTTTAAATATGAAATCTCCTCTAAAGCAATATTAAATTTTATATATGGAGAAATATCATACGTATCAATAAATTTACAGATAGAATTAATTCTATCTGAATTTGATTTAGATTTGTTACAAAATACTTCATAAATAGGAAATCTTTTTGATAGTTTATCATGATTTTTACATATTCTATCAATAGATTTATAATTCTTTGCAACCTCCATGATCTTTGTTTTGTTAATATCTCCAATACATGATTCGTTTACTCTAGAAATAAAATTTGGAAGATTGTCAATAGTAGGAATTATAAAATTTGTAAATTTAGTAATACAAGATTCAAGAAGATCATAGTTATTCTCTTCATATAATCCTTCTAAATAATACAGATAGCCGTTCCAATCCATATTTTTTAAGTCGGATTCTATAAGTTTCTTTTGAATATTCTTATTTTGTACGTTTAAATTATATTCTGCCGTGCTTTCATCTAAAGTTTTAAGAGTATATCTATCAGATTCTAAAGATCTCTTTCTCTTAAAACTTAACTTAAGATCCAATGGTCTATTAACCATCTTTAACCTCCTCATGTATTATGGCCATATAAATTATTATACTGTTAAATTTTATCATTTTGTAAAAGAAAAAAAATAAAAGATGGTAAGGGCTATTAAAGCCCTTACCAATTTAAAGAATTTGGGGAATGATTACCCCTCTACAATATAAACATCAGCATACTGAGGCATCTTAGAAGCATATCTAAGAGTCTCCTTGCTAGTAACAGTAGGGGCAACAACGTCAACCCTACCATCATTCATAACCTTACCACCACAATCTGTAACGGTACGGTATCCAATTCCAGCAATGTAAAGTCTAGTTCCCTGAGGAAGAACATTGGACGCACATCCGTATCCAGGACGAACAGGATCACCGTGACAATCACGTCCTTTATTATTATAGAAAGTGATTCTACATCCTCTTCTCCAGAGTCTCATATTACCAGTAGGCTGAGCATTCTTGGACTGGTCAACTGTACTATCAGAAAGGTAATTTGTTGCAACCCATCTGATATCTCCATTATGATATACAGCAGTCCATCCTCCATAAACAGTATCGAGTGCATCAACTTCGGTGTTCAATGGGAGTCTATCAAGAATCTCTCCCTCTGGAACGTCATGAACAGTAAGCTGATCTCCACTGATATACTTTTTCTTTGTGTTGTTGAGATCGATACCATCCTCAAGTACTTTCATAGGATCAACATCTGCAATCTCCTCAACAACCTGAGCATCATTCGTCGCTTCTGTCACTGCTGCAAAGGATGTAATTGCAAAAAGACTACAAATAGTAACGATTGCAACAGTGATAGATGTAATGAACTTGTTCTTCATGATTTAAAATCCTTTCCTTTCTATGCGTTTAAAATGTAAAAACGCACAAACAATCTATGATTTTGTTACACCTTTATATTATCTAATCTTAGATAAGGTTAAAAGCTACAAAAACCAGTATTCGTATATTTTATCCTTTATTCTGTTTTTAGGTACCCCAAAATCTTTTTCGTTAGGGTAGATATTTCTGTGAATATAAATTGGAATGTTATAAGGTTTCAAATATTTAATTATCTCTTTCATCTTATTAAAAGATCCAACTTTATCATTGTCAGGATAGATGTGAAGATTACAATTAAATATTTTGAACGTGGAGATGATATACATTATTACATTCATATATCCGGCACCACCAATAGCTGCATACAATCCTGGAGCGTTATTGTTTACATTATACTTTATTGACAATATATCGAATGGGCCTTCAGCTATATGAATATCAATAGTTTGATTTAAATCCATAATAGATGGGACAACATAGAATTTTTCTGTATTGTCTTTTTTATTATGAGAATTATAATTTATATATCTCTTGTCGATAGTTTCGTATACTATACCCTCATCGCATATCCTCCTTAGATTTACAAAATTATTATCTACACTTAGAAATCCAACAAAGTTATCATTTAATTGATTCATTATATTTGGATTTCTTGTATACTCCAGATGATTGTAATCTATAGTTTCTTTCAAATTTAATATTACTTTAAGCCCTAAATAATCACGTAATAAAAGTTGTAGCCCTAATCTTTTATTAATGTAATCTACCTTTTTATTGGCTAAAGTGATATTATAAACCATATTGCTTACATTATATACTATTCTGTCATACCCTTTTGTTTTACCAAGTTTGCGTGCATTAGAATATGCTTTATCTAAATCAGACGCAATTTCTGGCTCGTATATACCCCACTCCATAAGTCTTCTGGAATCTAATATTCCAGAAGCATTACACTTAAAACAGTGAAACAGCGCGGTATCATCTTTATTTTGTGGAATATGTATATACATATGGCCATGAGATTTATTTTGTGAATCTTCACAATACCTACATCTACAGATAAACTCTTTTCCTCCAGAACCTATCTTAGAATTTGGTATTACAGCTTTCATGTATGACACAAATTTATCAGATATATCGAATTCTTTCTCCATATTATTTCTACCTTTCAAAAAATAAAACCCAGTAGAAATATTTCTACTGGGCTTGGTCTATCTAAAAGAAATCGCTTCGCTAATAAATCCAAGAGCAACAGATACTACAAATGCCAATCCAAAATGCCAGCATTTAGTAAAAGTTACAAACGTGACATAGCAACAGATCACAATAAATGCAAAGAACGATACCATGATCGTAACAAATGAAGCATTATGTAAAACCGTATCTTTCTTGGGATCGATAATCATGAATACCACAATCCCAACAATAAGAGCAAGAGCGCAGTATCCAATATATTTTAAACTACTCATCCAATATCCATTGATAAATGATAGTACAAGAAGAGCAGCCCCGGAGATAAACCCAATGATTATAGATAGTGCGTTTGTGATTTTTCCTACCATTGTCATATTAGTTTACCCCCTTATTAGTATTTAGAGAAATATCGACACATACGCCTTTTACATAATTCTTATCTGCAAATTTAACAACTACCGTAAGTCCAGACTTACCATCACTAAGTTCAGAATTTCTTTTTGTAATTTTGAATTTAACAATAGGGTAGCATTTTGCAACAAAAGATACAAAATCGCTCACTTCGTCATATGTATCCAAATTAGATACAATGATGTTTCTAGGATTAATACATCTCAATATTTCGATAGATTCATCACTTCCTGGACTAAGATTTCTAATGTCAACAAAAACGATATTAGCGTTGTACTTTTCAGATACCATCACTTCCATTTTTTATCTCCCTCCTCACTAAAAGCAAGAACCATAAACTTTATAGACAAAGAACCTCCCCACACTATCGTAATCACAATCACAGCACAGGTTAGGTAATTTAAAAGACAGTCCAAACCTTTAATGGAATAATACTCGTTTATACTTGCAACCACTTCGGTTATTATAAATATGCAGATAGCAAATATGGTTAATATTTTCCTGATCATAACCCACCCTTTTCTATTAGCACATGAGAATATACATCTCAACCTCTTCAACAATAATCTCAAGATTAATTACATTTAGAGGTTTACCGTTGATATTTGGATCTAAATCTACAATACTAAAATCTGAACAGATGATCGTTCCAATAATACTTAAAATCTGGTTAATGATATTTTCATTTTTATACTTATTCAATAGAAGTGGATAAGTAGGAGAGGTTTCTATCATATACCTCTCTTTCTTATTAACACACTTCTTTTGTACAAGTTTATCTACACTACCAGAAATAATATATGGAAGAACTATCATGTTCTTAGATTTGAGTATCTTTTTAGCAGCAATAATAAGCTTAGCATATTGAAGCTTATTGATAGCATAGATAGATTGAGTATCTCTGAAATATTTGTAAAACAGAGAGAAAACCAACTGTTTTTGAAATCCATTAATGATTGGGTTTCCATCGTGATCTTTAAGAATTCCATTGAGGTAAAGATCAATCTCTCTTTGGTCAAATGGACCAAATTGAGATTCAATGGTTTTCATCACTTCTTGGCAGTTGATTTTGTTCTGCAAATACAACGCCTCATTTTGTCTTACTAAAGAACTCTCAAACCTATCAAAATCCGAAACGCTATCATTATCCCTTTTACTACTAGAAATAGGAACAAATGAATACTCAAACGATATATCTGTAATTTTGTATGCAGTATTCTTTTTGATAGATGCATAGTTAAATGAAACAATATTCTTATCAAACGTGTACTTGGGTACAATATTAAGAATAATGTTATTTACAGAATCCGTTGAGTGCGTGGTAGCATCAATCGATCTAATATCCTGCTTTATCCAAATGCCTTGATTGTTTCTTTGATTGGATACAGCATTTGTATATGCTGTATCATATAATTTGATATACATATCAATGCTAGGATCAATATGAAGAATTCTATCATAGAAATATAATAAGAATTCATCAATAGATGGAACCTTATGCATATAAGCATAATTTGTAAGTAATGGTATACTCATATCCATAAGAATAGACATCATGTGAAGCAGTTTTGCATGATCGTTTGTATACTGTAAGGATGGGGATTTGATATTCTTATAGTCCAGATCTTGGCAGTAGTTGTCGTCCACCATATTTTTAACTTTATTTACAAGCTCTCCTCTAAGGATATACCTGTCAATATCATTAAAGAATGCATCAGGTGGATATTGTTCAGTAGTATACCTCTCCATCTTAATTTTAAGAATAAATAAGATTGAAAGGTATTCTTTATCGTAGTCATAAAAGTTACAGAAATAATTTAGATATCTGTAAAGATGTTTTCTTACCTCCATAGAATTATAACATTTCTTTGGAGATAGCATAAAATAATCAAACTTAGACTCTTTGTCAATATTGATATTTCCTATAATAGATATAGGGGCTACAAAGAATCCAGGAATACAATTCACTATTACTTCAGACTCATCTTTTGGGTCCCATTGGTCTACTGGGATAAATTGCTCTCCTTTATTGTATTTAGGAGTGCTCATTTCGTTTACAAAATATATGGAATTTCTCATTCCTTCCATATTCATAATAAACTATCTCCTTTCGAAAATCTCCTAATCGCCATTATCACATTTATAATATCTTTTTATTTAGTATTATTGAACTTTTTAAACAATCTACTTATACTACCAAATCCTTTAATATTTGGAGATTGCATTTTGTTTTGCTTAAAATGTCCAAAATTGGAAATATTGGGAGAAGCAAATGTATGAGTTACTTTTTGTAATAATGTTTGATTTTTCTTTTCTTTTTGCTTTGTTCTTTTATGCTTTTTAGACATGGCAGATGCTGCATTTTGCCTAGCTTTGATTTTATCATCAGCATGCTCTACTAAATGCAGCCACATCTTTTTACCACCATATTGTCTTGCGGTAGACCATCTAGATTTGTTAAACATATCAAGAGATTTCATCTCAAGATATGCAAAGTATAAACTTTTTACATAGCCAACTTGATCTTTTGGATTCTTTTCTTTTGCTAATCTGGTCAACGACAGCTTAGACATTCTTCCTTCAAGATCTTCAAACAACAATTTATTTTTCTTAAATGCATGAGCAAATGTGTAAGTAAATGATGGATCGTTAGAGAAAAACTGCACATCATAATCAGATAAAGTTCTGCTGAAATCTTTAGATCCTTCGTCCTTTTTATGGAAAAACCTAATAATTACGTCATAATAGAATTTTTCTACAACCTCAGACGGAATCTTAAAATGTATAATATAATCGCTTCCTGCATTATACATAGTATATCCAACAAATCCAGCTTCTCTAAGCTTTAAAGCATTCCATTTGTCTGTATACATTTTTGCATACATATCCCTTGCTGAGAATACTGCATTGTGCGTGCCCATTGGGTTTTTAATATATTCTTCATATGTCATATTAGCCACCAGATATTATATTCAAACCAGTATGGGTATGACACAAAGTCATACCCATTTGTACTATTTAAGATACTACTTTCTATAATACATAGTAAGATTAGGAGCCTGAAGAAGAGCCTGATTTGATGTGAACATGATTGTGATAATCTTAGAAATCGTGTTTAAGATAGCAGGTTCTGATTCTATTGATGTTAAAATTGTCTCATCAAGAAGTCCTTCTACTAGATCTACAGGGATGTGATTTTCGCATATCTTATTAATTACTTCGTCAAGCTCATTTCCATCATACATGGTAGAGTAAAGGCACTTAAGAGTATCAAGATATGCTTTCTTAAGAATCTTTGCGATTTCAACCTCATCATCATAGTCATCAAAGAATTTGTCAAACTCTCCTTTTGATTCTAACTCATTGAAGCAGTTTAATCCCATAATATTTGCGCCATACCCTACGCCATTGGTTGCAGCAGATCTGCAATTCAGCACTGCATCTTCTACCAGATCTCTAAGTGCATCCCTATCAGAAATACTAATGCCACCAACAAAGAACTCAACCATATTTGCTTTTACAGCATTGAGCTGTCTCTTGAGAGATCCAAGAGTATTAGCGTTCTGGCCTGTAGCTTTAGCATTTCTAATTTCAGCCTCTAAGAAATTGATAATGTTCTTATACTCTTCACTGGGAATCGGATCTCCATTTTCGTCAAGTAAAGTTACACCATTATCTTTTTTATACATCTTCTCAGGATTTGTGAACTTTGTTACAGTAGCTGTAGATTCTACTTCTCCGCAATATCCACAAAAATCAATCACATTATCAAGAGTAGCAGCCAATCCATTTTCAACATCTGCCTTGTATTTCTCATCGTCAATATATTTTCTAATAGGCTCCACAGAGAGTTGCAATATGCTCAACATAATTTTCTGGAAGTCCAAGATAATTGGTAATAATGAGAATCTGAGGCTTTTGAGAATACATCTCCTCAGGAAATTTGTGCATAAACTGAGTGAGTCTTCTAAGATATGCAATAGAATCCCTACCAATCTTAGGAACCATAATAACTGTAGGTATCCACTGATTTCCATGAGCAGTTGGCTGAATAATGTTTGTCTCGATAATTTTCTGGAACAACTGATCCATCTCATTACAATCAAGAGGATCTTGAAAATAATAAACTCTAACTGGGTTATCTTTAAGAGACCTAACCCTAGCAGAATTTCTATCAAGATCATTAATCATACACGGATCAGAATATCCAGTTTCAATGGTTACTCCATCATAAGATTTAATTGCAGATGAGCCATCAGTTGTAGCAGAGACATCGATAAAAACATCCATCCCATATTTATCATAAATATTCATAAGATTTTTGGAAATCTCATCATTACCGTTTGTAGAGACATATGCAATATTAAAAATATCATAAATACTACATTCTCTACCTTTCTCTCTAATAAGAGACGAGATTTTCTTAACTACATTATCAAACAATCTGGATACTTCATAAGGATTCTTTGGAAGCAAATGATTATTCTGAGCTTCCAATAATGCATCAAAAATATAAGATGACATTACTACAACCGTAGATGTACCATCTCCAACTTCTTTCTCAATGTTTCTTGTGGCGTTTTCAACTTCTGTTTTAACAGCCATCTCGATAGGATTTTGGTAAATGATATGCTTAATGATCTTATTACCATCCTTAGAATATTCTGCTACGAGACTTTCATTAGTATTTCCTCTAAGAATAAGTGCATTAGACCCTGCTGGACCCATAGAATTCACAATAGCGTTCTTTAGATCTCTAAGTACATCTGCTTGCACTTCTTTAAGAGAGCCCTTAGGAATAACGTTATTGATTGCACTTGCTCCTCCTGACACCGTTACAGAATTGATTGTAGTTTCCATTTTTGTTATCCTTCCATTATCATTACTCTATTGCACGAACTTATTCCTTCATCTATAACGTATTTCTCATTGTAAAGGTATTTATGAAAATACAAATTTTTTCCTTCAGGAAAATAATTTATAGATGTAAAAAAAGTATAATCCTTAATGTAAAAAGGATCAGCAATTTCAAACATCTTCATCGTAGAAGAGTCATCTATATTTAACAGCTTATCGCTGGTAGAAATTTTAAAATGCTTTGATATGAACTCTTGTTCATCTTTATTATGGACAATTATAGAACATCTTGATCCACTAGCGGTGCCGGATATAAGCATCATATTTACAAATCTTATGATAGCAGAATCTGATATCGATTTATAGATTATTCTTTTTCTATAATTATCAAAAAAGCTTTTATATAAACCATCAATATCTTTCATATTTTCTTCTGTAGATACGATGGATAAAGGATTGGAATTTTCTCTTGTAGATAAAAGTGATAGAAGCTCTCTATCACTTTTATCCAATATATCTATTTTAAACGCCCTATCATCCCTAAAATTTTCTCTTATAAATCTCAGAAGTCCAATATCGGTATTAACTATAAAATCAAAATCTATTACAGAGTTGGCTGTTCTTCCGTTTATATCCATTTAATCAAGACTAAGCTCCTCATCCAAATCGTCAATGGATTGATACTTGGCTCCGGAACCAGTGTCGGAAGATCCATTGTTATCGAAATACGATCCACCTCTGTTATTTGATCTATTATAATTTCCACTAGACTTACCAGTCTCAGCTCCAACTTTGTCTGCAATAGCCTGCATTACATTATTTGATCTAAAATTATCATATCTTCCGAGATCATGAGTTGCATAAGCATAAGCACCAGACATTGCATTTGCATACTCATTAAACAATGTAAACATCTGCTCAAGCTCAACATTATTGTCATAAACCTTCTGATACTTGAGCTTCTTTAAATCAACTACTTTTAGGGTGTAGGAATAATCCCAATTAAAATTGAATCTCTGACTGCTTTCGTAATTCCCATTACCATCTACTCTAGCAACAAAGATAAACGGCTTTCCATCTTCTCTTCCAATAGCAATGAATCCCCTCTTCTCACCAGCTCCAGTATCAACTGCAACTATTTCCTTAGAAGATGGATTGTCGATGATTGCTCTAATACACTTAGAAAACATCTTTGCTTTTGTGGGGGAGAAATAAATCGAAGCTAAGTCATTATTCTTTCCTCCAGAAGTTGCTCTGTCCTGAGAAAATTCAGAAATGGAAAGTTTTAATGTCCCATTCCAAAATGTAAAAGACAAACTAAGAGAATCTGTAGGATTGTTGATCCTCATTCTGGAATAATATGTGGGAACGTTTGTTGCTCTGTTCTGATTGTTAGTGTTTCCAAATGCCATAATGGTCTTCCTCCTTCAATAACTTGATAAACTTATTTATTTTATTAATGAAAATGGTGTATTATACTATGAGTATAAATCTTTTTCTTTTAATAATTTTGGACAAACGTAAAGAAGAGAACGGGCAGTAATCTTCTTTTTAAGAAAATGTTTTTCTTTAAACTATACACCATTAAAAAAGTTAAATTAAAAAATCTCATAATATATAAATGCATTTAAAGTATTGGATGGGCTACTATGTATTTATATTCTATTTTCATATTGTACTTTATCTTTTGCAGGAGATAATGTGATGAGAGCAAGAAAAAATAAATAAAACCTGTAAATCCGTAACTTAAATACACTTATTTTGTTTTCTCATAAAAATGAGAGTAGATTTAATTTAACTTTTTAAACAGCGGTTGTTGGATTCGAACCAACTGATCATGAGTCAAAGTCATGTATGTTACCTATTACATCAAACCGCCAAAAGTGTTCTCTTTTTATTTTTTAAGAGAAAATTGCCAGATAAATTTTGACATTTATCTGGCAAATGAAGAACACTAACAAGTTTATCACGAAAGGAGCCCAAATATGAAACCCAATAGTTTGACCAGTACTAATGGGAAGCAAAAATGGAAAGTTAAGATCGTTAAAATCCAAGATAGACCACTTGAACTCTCTGATCTCAATATATAGTTGTGGATATAGTAAAATACTAAAATATAGGTTCTGTCATTTTTGACTTGTCTGCTTCTAATATTTTTGTAAAACTATACATTGTCTGTATTGCTTCACCATCAGATTCTCTGATATTACTACATCCGAGTTTTATATAGTTTGCTTTTGAATCAACAAAATTCTTAAGCTCTTCGTTTGTTTCTTTGAAGAAAGATCCTTTAGCCATTCCAGTGTCTCCATCATAGTCGGCACCCATTCCACCAATATACAAATTAGATATTTGCATAGTATCGACAAACTTATTTGAGCTTGGTTGAAGAATATCTTCCATTCTAATCTTTGGATAAAACCTATAGTAAGTTCCGTTTGTATATAATGGTTCTGTTTCTTTAGTGGATGACACCTCTATTCCAGTATAAATGGTATTAAAATAACTATCGTAAGGGTATCTGGTGAACGACATCTGCTTTCCTTCTGTTGACTTTTTAGCGGCTTGATATATTACATCTACCCATGTCAATGGTCGTTGAAGGTAAGGCTCTATTTGATTATTTGATATTTCTTCACTTACCTGCTCAAATGCATACCCCTTCATATACATATAATATTTATCTTTTATACTAGAATCTTTTATAGGGACTTCTATTGGGATAATTCTATTATCATAACTATGAACAAAATTCTTCAAAGCATCTTTTAACACATCATCCGAGAAGGCTATCATTGGGTTTTCTACTTCTACATACTTTACTTCTCCAGATGGAGTAATAATCTCATAGTTTGTATTGTTTAAAAACTCATTTTCAAAGAATCTTCTCATATGAAATATCATAAATGGATAAAAATCTGCCACTACTGCTGCTAACGGTAAAGCTGATTTATCCAATGATACCATAAGATCATCTACAGTTTCAGCTTTAAGCTCTGGTGCTGTAAGAACTAACCTAGAAGAGTAATCTGATGTGTATGACATATTTGCTCTTCTAATTAATCCCATCTTTCCAGCCATACCTGTACCTGGATCTTTAAGGGTTGGATTGTTGTTTCCACAGAACCAATCATAGATTGCCCTTAATGTCTCTTGTATTCTTGCACATGTGGTATCAGCTACAGATAATCCATAATCATTATTCTCTTTAAGGGATCTTGATGCTACTATAAGATTTACATACAAAGTATTTATCTGACCAACTCCAGTATATTTTCCTGTAGTGTTTACGTCTCTATAGTATGCTGGTATTACAACATATTTATTTATAAATATTTTTCCAGTTTCATAATTATGCTTGATATATTTAATCCTTGTATCCCTTATAGAAGATTTAGATCTCATGAACACAAGTTTATCAAAATTCGACTTGAACCATCGTATTCCAGTTTTCCCATTATCAAAATCTTCTACAATCTGCCCGTCTTTATCTATAGACCATTTTCCAACCCCTTTTACTATAGATTCTATTTTTCTATTTAATCTAATAAGACATTTATAACAACTAGGATCTATAAACCAATCTCCAAGATCTATATATGCGAATATTCCAGCTCTGTCTGCCTGTGTAATTCCAAATATTTCATTTGATAACAACCCGTCAGGAGTAGGTTGTCCAGATGTTCCAAAAAACGTTGGATTGGTGATCTCTTTAAGATCATTTTTCTTTATAAATTTATTTATATCCAATAGCTCTACGGATAGAATAGCGGTTTTTGCTCTATTTTGATATGACTCTTCATCTAAAACTTGTAATTTCTTATTTATATTTTCAAAATATTCTAGTATATTAAAATCTTTACGTAATTCATTCTCATGTGGAAGCATATCAACTTCATCTAGATCGTCAATATATCCATATGAAAATGGAAGATTTTCGCTTATATCAAAAGACTCAAGTGGATTAATCAATTTAAACTCTCCTTACATTAAATTTTATATGAGAGTTTTACGCAAGAAAAAATAACAGACAATGGTGGTGAGGAATATTCCTCACCACCATCTTTAAGGTTTTAACAATTTTAGTCAAATTCGTCATAGTCATCATAGACTCCGATGAAATCTAGAATTCCATCAAGCCTATTACTTAATTGCATTCTGTTATATGTGTTTAATACATATAACGATGTTGCAGAATCGAATCTCTTTTCTCCATTAGAGAAAAATTCAGTATAATAATCGTCAAATGATTTAAATAAGCTTTTAAACGAGATCACATTCTCATTCTGATAAATTTCTCTTCTTTTAACCTCCTCCAAAGATGATAATAAATCCTTTTTATCGATCTTATCCAAATCGTGATTCTTAAGAATTCTTTCAACAATCTTTAATACCCTAAGATTATCATAAGAATCAATCACAACAGGAATTGGTGTGAAGTGGTCATCCATATCGTTAGCACAATCGCCAGTCAATTTATTGCGACAATAATTTAAAATATCAATATACTGACTTACAGACGATGCAATCACTCTAACATCTGATTTCTTATTAAAGATATGATCACTTGTAAGGATGTATCTCCATTCTCCTTTATTCTTTCCATTAGACATTACTCTGTATCTTTGATCAGAAATGATATCAATTCCATCATTAATGCAATCAGATCTATATGCTTCAAGCTCACCAGCATTGTCAAAAAACTCATACTCTGAGTCGTTTTCGCTTCTTTTTGGACGGTCTGTGGAATACGTTACTTTACCAATACTACAATCAATTCCAGATTTCATAAGAAGCATATCAAGAGCAGAACTCTTTCCTGCTCCGCTCTTGCCAATTAAACACAATACAGGGTTGTTGAATCTCATTTTTGCCACCTTTCTTTTTATTTTATAAATCAGAAATAATAGTTTTCTGAACTGAAGATTCCTCTTTTCATTTTTCTACAATATGCTCTCTTATTGCTTGTATTCTGAGAAGTTAATTCGGAGTAAATCTTTGCCAATTCTATCTTTTTGAAATGATAAGATATGATTCTCATCAATCTGTAATAATTATAAAAAATAGAATCGTAGAGATTGCAATTATTCTTAGAATTGGTGAGTTTGAGCATATCATCAACAAATTCGTTGAAATATCTTTTGAAAAGTGAAATATTCTTCTTTTCATTATAGCTCAACATGGAATCTTTCACTTCCTGATTAGATAGTGCCTTTGACAATCTTCTAATAGATTCTGTTTTCTCATATTTATCAAATTTGGTACTCATATAAGTACGAACAATATCTACAAGAACAGCATCTACCAGATTTGGCACTGTAAGTTGATATGTTTTTTCATCCCAAAGAATATTTACAGAAGAATTTGTATTGTTCCACATATCCGACAAATATTTCTTAACTTCAGAAATGTCTAAATCAATAAATTCTTCAGATCTCAGTCTGTGATATAAACTACACTCCGAAACCCTTGGAATCCTTTCTGTAAAAGCTTCTTTTGGTAAAATCATGACTTTTCCTTTCTATGAATTTGATGCTAATTTCATTAAAGCATCATATCTATTCAATTCTTCCTGGGTATACGATTCTGTTCCAAGTCTAACAAATGTATTAGAATTGATAAGTGTATCTCTTTGCATAGATACACTGGAATTGAAATATCCATCATTTCTTGAAATATACATTGCGTTTCTTGGATTGAATTTTGCCCATGCAAGTTTGATGAATGTTTTGTTAATAGGAAGAAGTATGTTTAATACATCCCCATCAAAATCGGCAGCCATCAAAGGTAGAGGTTGAAGAGGAATACCCATTGCAAACGAATCATTATATCTTACACAATACATGCTAAGAATACTTCCATATGCAATAGTAGGGTTCCTATTGATGATTACAGGAATGCCTCTCATTCCTTTTGTCTTATAATCATCAATAATAGATTTAACAATCCCTTTAATCTTATCATTAGGTTCCAGCACTGCATTGTACCATTCTCTATGAGCATCAGCTGGTTGAATATTGTAAAACCTATGTAGAATATTCTTTATTCTTTGCTCAAGCATGATAATCAATGCAGTAATTGGGAGTGTTACCTCATCTATCCTAAGAGAAGAATCTTGAACAATAACATTTCTAGATGTGATGTTACACCTACCACCAAGAAGACATCTGAAATCTCCCTTCTTACCAGAAAGTATCGTACTGAGCTCGTCATATAAGCTCATGAATTTTTTCTGTAGATTGAATAATTGCTTATTCTTAATCTTAGGAGATCTCTGCATTGCTGTTTTTGTCCTATTGATAGAGCCAACAAGCTTATTCATCATTGTATACAATGCATTTGTAGGCTCATAAGACATCGTACCATCCCTGATATCAATAGGCCTTAGCAATGTACTAAACACTGGAATTGAATGTGTGAAGATCATATCACGGTGAGCCTGAATATCTTCATAGTATGCTACTTTATTTGAATTGGACTTTCCTTTGTTGTAGTAAAATTCAGCAATCTCGTCAAATCTTTCAATAAATTCAAGCATACCAATTCCAAAGAATGGTTCTTCTTTCACATTCTTTTGTACCTTATAGAACTTTTCTGCATCCTCTGGATCTGCAACATCTATAATATTATCCAGCTTGGTTCTAGATATTCCTTGTACAACGCCTCCCTTTCCAAAAAACGATTCGATCTTTTTATAAAATGCTGGATGAATAATCATATATGGCTTATTTAACACCATCCATCCAAAATAAGAGAAGTCATCATCAACATACCTGCATCTCTTATGACATTCAGGACAAACCATTCCAGAATTAATTCTTCCTCTAAGATGTCCACATTCACACTTATATCTATCAATAAATGGATTAACATCTTGAAGAGTTTGACCAAATTTTGGAGAAAAGATACCATTTTGAGCTTTGATATCTTTCTTGATAGATTTAGTTTGCTCTACAATAAACCCATTATTAATTGCAATATCGTGCTGACATTCTTTGTCAAAATCTATCAATTCAATAGATGTTTCGAACTCAAAATCTTCACTATGTGGATATGAATCGTTCATTTTACTAATATCATCGGTCATATGATTGATACGATATCCATCGTCAAGAATAGTATCCAATTTGAGCGTCCTCCTTTTCACCACATTAAGGTTCTAAGAAATTTTCAGCATTTTCCTTCAGTTTCTTAGTATCTGAATTTAATACTTCCTCCTTTCTACGCCTAATCTTCTTAAGAAGATTATTGAAAGCGTTTTCTTCTTTTTTTGTTAATTCATCTGGATAATGAATTACATTTTCTTTTTCCATTTTTTTTACCTCCTTTCATTTTAAAGAATATGATAGAGTACCGAATACTCTATCATAATTATAATATATTATTGTATCATAAATTATAGTTTTTTATTATATTTACCGTATTTTATCTTTACATAATCTAGCATTCTTCTAGAAGCCTTTTCAGATACAGATTTTTCTTTTGAATCTTTATATACTATTTCTGATATTCCAGATTGTATAATGGCTTTTGTACACTCGTTACATGGGAATAGTGTAGTGTATAAAGTGGAACCTTTTAACGTTGACTTATCAAGACAATTTAAAATAGCATTCAATTCGGCGTGAACAACATATGAATGCTTAGTATAATAACTAATATCATCATCTGACACATCTACATTTCTATCTTTTGCTTCACTTGTATTATTCCACGGAAAATCATCATCTGATATACCATTTGGAAATCCATTATATCCTACAGATAATATTCTGTCATCTTTCCCGACTATTACACATCCTACTTGTGTAATAGGATCTTTTGATCTTTTTGCTATAAGTTTAGCCATCTCCATGTACAATTTATTTTTAGAAATATAGTTTTCTCTTTTCATCTTAACAGACCTTTCAAAAAAAAAACAAACTAGATGCTAATATTAGCATCTAGTTATTTATAAAATTTTATTTAAAAAGAATTTCTGTCTTGATTTTTAATCTTTCTAAAACTACTTTCTGTACCTCATTTAAGAAAACATTATCGAAACCATTATATTCATCATCACTAAATATATTAAATGGATATCCATCTCTAAATTTTAATGTTTTATCTATTGATGGAAAATATATACAGGAATCATCGAAAATTGTTCCATCATCACTTTCTCCATAACCATAGATATCTGAAATTACTATTTTGCAAAAATTATTCTTATTAAAAGGATCTAGTACAAATAGTGTTTTTCTTCCCAAATCAGAATATACGTAAAATTCTCTGTCATCATTATTGTCAATAGAATAGATATCGATATATTTATACATATCATCGAATGTATGATCGTCGTAATTTAAATATTGCTTATCATAGTAAAATCTATTAGAAAAGCATAATCTCATTCCAGAACTTTCACTACTATAAGTTTTTAATTCTTTCATGATTTTAATAAATATTGTAGAAACTTCAACAAGACTCCCAATATCACAAATATTAATATCTCTGGAGCAATTCAAGATATTACAAGACAAATCGAATTCTATGCTAATTTGATATGGTACATTCATTTTATTAGGTACAAGTGTTACACTTGGTAAGTGATATCCATAGTTGTACACTCTTCCACACGCAGACGTTGCGTCTTCTATAAGAATAAACTTATCTTTTGTTCTGTGAATATTAAGTTTTCTGTTCTGACCATATACATTGTAAACAAACATGCATCTTTCATAGTCAATATAATATGCCACAAATTCAATTTTATAATTAGATAAATTTAACCTATCTAAAATTTCTTTAACATTCATAATCTAAACTCCAAAAAAAAAATAAAAGGTTATAGATTTATTCTATAACCTTTTATTTTGTAAATAATTTACAATACGGCCTGCCAAATTGCTGGCGTGTTTACACCATCAATACCAGTAAAGAAGTTTTTATCTTTATCATTGATTCCCAATGCCTTAAGAAGAACCTTATTAACCTCAAAGAGAAAAGTTTTATCGATTACCCTTCTACCAAATCTAGATGGAATATCAAAAGAATCTGTATTGATGTCTAATTTATAAGTAACATCATATTCCGGGAAACTGACAGTAGCATCGTCTACGTTTTCTACATCATCACCATCAAGATATCCTCTAGAATCTGATAATCTGATTTCGCAAATATTCCTTTTATCATTAGGATCTACAATAGAAAAGCTCTTTCCAGCAAGATCAGAATACACGTCAAATTTCATATTGATCTCAGGGAACCTGTGAAGTGTAAACTTGTAACAATCTGTATTTACATACATATCACTCCTATCTGTATATCCTTTATTATAGAAAAACTTTGAAGACACACAGAGTCTGGTGTTTGTACCACTAATATTGTAATTTAATTTATCCATGATATTGATAAAAATCTTTGAAACTTTGACAAGCCTATCGATATCCCAAATATAATCGTTATGAATTAATAAATTCTTATATTTGGTAAACTTTAATTCATTATAAACCATTTCAAATTTGATTGAAATAGCCTCAGGAATTGATCTTGTTACAAATGACTCACAAACATTAGGTTTTTCTTCATATGTTGTGATACATCCAGAATCCTGAGAAGATACAAGTGTATAGTAGCATTTATCATTTGCATCAAAATGTCTCGAAATGATGAATTTTCTATTCTTTCCAAGCACAGGAAATACGAATACACATCTCATTGTATCAAGATAATATGCTACGTTCTTGATCAATTCGTTTTCCACATCAAGCTCATTAAAAATATCAGCTACATTAAGTTTCTTGTTCTCCATTTTCTTTTTTCCTTCCTTTAAATCTTATTGTTTACTAAAATCAGAAACTTTTCCTAATCCAAGGATTATTTGAGATTTTAGATTGTTACCAGTCCTAAAATACAATTCGTTTTTGGATATCATATAATATACTCCACAATATTTTGGATTGTCTTCATAGTTTGCTAAAAGATACTGTTTACTTGGAGTGAATATACTGTTATCCATATCTACTTTTCTTATGTATAGAGCTCCGGCTTCAGATTCTATCATTGATGATAAAGCTTTACTGGCATTTGGGTCATCAGATTTGACAATATTTGCAGAGTCTTCATTTGGTTTTACATTCGTTATAGCAGATGTGTCTACAACATTAAGCTTCGTATCACCTGTAGTGTTTACAGACAATACAGAATTCTGCATTTGTGGTATAGCTCTATCCATATTAATATGAGCATCATTACCGTCTACATATATGATATACGCTTTCTGTTTATCATCTACTACCATCCCTGGTAATTTGGATTGGTATTCTGTCATATCTCTTATATCAAATGCTACATATGGAAACTCCCCATCTTTTGCATCTATATATTTTCCATTATTTGATCTCAAATATGTTTTTGCAAAATCCATGAAGTATATATATGATCCATTGTAAAAATTATAATGAGAATTTATGTAACTTATAAACTGCCCTACTGATCCTATGGTTGGACAATTCAAAGTTTCTACATTCATATTATTCTCAAATGGCTCTATTATCATCTTCATGTGTGATGTAGCAGATTGTATAAGTGACATTGTGTTTGTATCTTTATATACACCTTCAAAAATCTTTTGATTTAATTTTGTCAATTCAGATTTGATCAATCCTATTGTGCATACCCTGTATGGAACATTAGACCCCTGTTTGGCAGTTGTATCCAATTTCTTATATGAGTTAGGATCATCTGACATATAGTAATCAAACTCATCGTATATACAGGTCTTTTGCACACTAGACGTATTTTTTTGGCTATAGTTGTACAGTTTAAGATACATTTTTCCAATACCTTGATTTGGAACCATGATATTATACAACTGAGCAGATAATGCCACATTTATGAATATTAATGGCATTATTCTATTCTTATAATCATATTGTACGACTATGTATTTGATACATTCTTTTAATATATTTGACGGTTTTCCGTTCAGATTAAACGAGAGCTCACATTCATAATCATATGAAGATTGATAAGACATCTATTAATCTCCTTTATCAAGTAAAATTTCTTACTTGATCATAAAATTGTTTAAGGTTTTGTTTTTTTTTTTTTTATACTAGTCTATTTAAATCTATGCAATTATTTGCAAAGTATCTGTTTATAATATTTCTAAGAGACATATTGTCCTCCAAATTATGTAATATTGGATCTACACTAGATGGGGATTCAATAGGTAAAACATAATTTGCTTGAAATTCTGGATTTATACATTTCCATCTTATATCAATAGCACTTAAATTAAGATTGGTATTATAATCAGGAAGAATGGCCTCAAGAGCTGTATTTAGTACACTCTGAGTATATATTTTATCATTCCTGATCATTCCCATGGATGTACAGGATGATATCATTTTTTCGGCCTTTCTTATATCTACCATACTTCTAATAGATCTCTCTGGAATTCTGGTAAGTGCTAAGAAATTAGATATAAAATTTGGGCTTATAACACAGTCGTTGGATGATTTTCTATAAAATGAAAAGAATTTTCCCATCAGTGTCTCATTATCAACTATAAAAGACTCATCCATATTATTCTTTTTACTTGGTCTAAGTATTCTCATATTAAACAATGGTACTAATTGTAACGGGAGAATATCTTTTGTTATTATCATAGACTCATCAGATTTGAGATTATGGTATCTGAATTTGTTCATTACATTATACACCATAGATGATACTTCAGATCTTCCTATATTGAAGAAATATACATCTGGTATATATTTGCATAGTAAATCCAACATCTCTGTATTTTTTGATATAAGGTTATTTACATCTCTTTTTATATTTACGTCCTCAACAAATTTAGAATTATATCCAGGAAGCATATTCTGATTTGTACTGGGAGTGTTTAGTCCAAATATAATAAATATTCTTGTACGGACTCCTATATATTTAAAGAAATATCTATAATGGCATACCATATTCAATACAAATGCAGTAATATCAAGATACGATTTATTAGAATATTTCAAATTATCTACTGAATATAATGGCTTAAATAAAGAATATAGGTCTATAAATAAATTCAATGTATTAGCATTTGATTTTCTCATAGTTCTATTTATTAAATCACTTAAGGTGTTATATTTTACAAAATTTCCAAGCATAAGCTGTTCTATACTTGGATTGAATGTGCTATCCATTTTTTACCCATCCTTTCAAAAAATAAAGAGTACGGTTAATTAACCGTACTCTGCTTTATATCTTTTAAATATTTCTACAAGATGTCTCTGAGATCGAAAGTATCATCCTTAACTTTCTCCCCATATGCAGCTTTTACAGCATCTTTGAAATTTGATCTGTCTTTGAGAATTCTGATACATTTCTCAGTATCCCCAAAATTCTCTTCTAGCATTACATGTACCAATTCATGAGGGCCTTCTTCTGTCATGAACGATACACCCTTCTGCATAATTTCTTTTCCAGATTCATCTGTCCTGTATTTTCTAAGATCTAGCTTAATCTTATCCGGCTCAACATCTTCATCATCTGCAACATTCCAAGCAATCTGTCTAAGGGCTAAGAATGTAGACTTCTTCTCTTCAATAATCCTATCAATTCCTCTTTTAGAAAACTTAAACTCTCCATCTTTCTTAAACATTAATGACCTCCTAAAAATTTAAAAAATAAGTTGCCCGAGGAGATATTATCTCCCCGGGCTTCTCAAGAAAGAAGAAAACATAATGTTACAACAAGACTAACAATTATCTTGCAGCAACCATACCAGGTACACCAGCATCTGTCGGGACACCGATTCCTACAATCTTTGCAGCCTCGATAAGAGACGTATTGTAGAGCCTATTGATGTTCAGGCTCCAATTCTCCAGATTGTTCGTGGGAATATTGGATCTGATCTTAGCCTTTGCCTCTACGGAATAGGTGATCTTCTCACCCTTCTCGTTCTTGTTTCCATAGATAAGAGACATAAGCTTGTTGATGTCGAGCCTATACAATGAAATGAGTGTTCCGGCGCTAGACGGAATAGCATCATAACATGCATTCCACTGAGTGAACTGTCCGTTCCTCATGTACTCGCTCAGCATATAATCATTGAGAGCTTCCTTAGCAATATCTGTAATAATAACCTTCTTATTGATGGGAGCTCCCATACTTGTAATTCTCTGGACTCTGGAATAGATATCATCCTTAGCAGAATTGCTGTTAGCAACATCAATAGGGTTGAACGCGAAATTCTTATCTGTATCTCTGTATGCATCTGCATTATAAAGATTGAAATAGAGTCTGAGCACAGGTACAAGCCCGTAATTATTTACAGCCATTGCATGGATTGCACTTCCAGCATAGTCTGCAAACACGTTTACAAATACATCATTAATGACCTTAGAAAGATCATTGGTTGTGGTCACAGCAACGTCACCGATCGGATTGAATGTTGGATTCTCTTCAATCTTGATTCTGAATTTCTTCTCGTTATCCATGTTGTTGTTCATATTTGAACCTCCTTCGAATAATGTTGTTAGTCAATCCATGGTGTTGACTAACAGTTTAAAATAAATATCGCGATATATCAGATATTGTCTTCTATATCATTATTATAATACGTTTCCGTATTAGTTTTTTATAACATCGTTTTTACTACATGCATCTACAATTTCTCTAAGCCTGTGTCTTACCATTTCTTCATTTTTCTTTGAGATATATGCATATTCACCTTTCAAAATCTGAGAAGGGTCTTCAGTATATGCTATTATGTAGAGAGTGTCTGTTGAGTCTAATACTAGCATGTATTTCATCTTGATTCTATTCATTTCTATTTCAAATGAATATCTCATAATAAACGTTCTATGAATTCTAATGCCACCATACATGACCGATAGTGTAAGTTTATCATCATTATTAAGAGATTTTTTGTCTGAAAGGTCTACGTCAAATTTAGATACTCCTAAGCACGATAAAATATCGATAAAGATATTATTTTTCTCAAAGAATACTTTTAAATTTTTACAATATCCGTTAATAGAATCTTCATTAAAATCATCTTTAATAAACCCATTTCTTTTTTCTGTTAATACGGCATGATCGTATAAATCTTTGAATACAGAATTTGTATCTACGTTTTCATTATTTTCTAATAAATATAGAATATCCTTAGCATTATCAGTTCTATATATATTAAAGATATTGGTTTGAAGAATTCTATCACATCCAGAAATATCTTTAAGAGAATAATTCTCAGGGCATGTAAGCTTAGTAAGAGACACTCCCACTTCTTTTAAATTAGTAATGTCTTCTGTACTTTTTGAGATGTTTGCTATAGCTTGTCTTGCTACCATTGCAGGATCTCTGAAAACTGTACCGTTTCTACTGGCTTCATCGCTGTTTAGAAAGAGCATCATGATTACATCATTTATGCTCTTTCCATTCTCCATATTTCCAATAATAGCGTTTGATATTGATAAATAACCCTGAGAGATGAGTGAGCTATACTGATCAAACATTTTAAAATATTCATCGTTTGATAATGTCTCAGTGATCACATTATCATCATTATCTCTTACAAGATGATACTTTTCGTCTACATTTGCAAAGGTATATTCGTATTCGTCCTCTTTATCTGTTTTTGATACTTTTGCTATTCTCTTAAGAGTATATGTATCAGTATCGGTTTCCCATTTCCAAAAAATTAATCCTTTCCTAATATTCAATTTTCCCATATTATCTACCTTTCCCTTTCGTGGTTGATTATATACACTATGTATTTTATTGTTATTCTAATTTTATATAATAAATATAAATACCCTTAGAGATCACTCTCTAAGGGTAATAATTTATCTTTCTTGTTTTATTTTCATCTCTATAAGAGAGCCGTCATTACTGGTATCTATATTGAAGAGTTTACAATATAGATCCTTGCGATTGTGTAGAATATTATTTATATAGCTTTCTATCTTTTCCAAATTAGCTTTGTTTGAGACTTGAGCTTTTATTTTGATAGCAAAATCGTTTACACAAGGCTCATAATACACATTTGTTATATCAAATTGTTTAAATACCTCATATGCTGCAATTCTGTTATCAAAATATCTAATTAATTCATCAGTAGAAATTGGCTTCCCTTTAAGAGATTGTATAATAAACGATAATCTATTCATTTAAAATATAAATCTCCTTAAGTTAATTGTTCGAATGCCTTTGATAATGCATGAGCTTGTTTATCTTTTTCAGACATCTTGCTCTCTGCATCTTTTTCTTGCCAGAATCTGTAATATAACATATGTAATTCATACAATGGCATTCTATCCATTTCTACCATACTAGCGACACCTTTAAAATATCTTGCCAAAGTTATTTTTCTGTTGGTAAAGTCGCTAATTCCACCAATCGCTGACGAGTAAAAACCATCTCTTTCGCACTCGTCTGCTCAGGTTCGATAATATGACCACACTTAGGACATTTCTCTTCAGGAATCTCGTAACTATATGCATTCTCAAGAGCGATATCACCAGAAGTCATAGATCTGATTAATGCAAGCACAATAGAGAAATCAGCCTCGTCAAACTCCTTGAAAATCTTAGAATAAGTTGCAATCTTAGATTTAAAGGATTTTGTATATTCACCAGGATATGTCTTCCATTCAATTCTTCTAATATCATTATTCTCAGAATCAATAATGTAAAGATAATCAATATATCTCATCAGAGTAATCATATTAGAATATTTCTCAATGAAATTATTATCCAATCCAGAATTCTCGTAAAGTACAGTAAAGATTGATGGAACCTTAAGACCAACTGCAAATCTATCATTAATTACAGTAATTGTAGATTCATAGGACTGTGTATTCTCTTTAGTAGGAGCAATCTTTTTAATCTGTTCAAATTTCTCCTTAACTTTATCATTTGGAAATTTTACCATAGACTCAAGAGCAGGAGCATCTTTGAGATACGAATACTGGCACTTTGGATCGGTACAAACCCTTGGCATGTAATATGCCCCCTTAAGAGAAGCAATATACATTGCAGCATAAATAGCTTCAATATCATCATAAGGAATAGTCTTAGACCACCCTACAACAGTAGAAGGTTTGTATGGATTAGCATCGTGCTCATACATAATCTTTGCC
>ERZ773083.355-NODE-355-length-39041-cov-11.830375_pt1 | contig 39041 bp, 38 predicted proteins | sample MGYA00511465_ERZ773083 | MGnify/ENA primary metagenome ERZ773083 (study PRJEB29015, sample SAMEA2738001) | human oral metagenome | biome: human oral; feature: human-associated habitat; material: dental | place: China | collected 2060 ... | reverse complement strand
ATCTTCAGTTTATATTCTGTACTGTATTTTGCCATTACAATACCCCCAAAAGTTACTTCTTCTAAGTCTAACTTTTGGGGGTCAGGTCAATGCAGTCCTGTTTTTTGTGTTCTATTATGGTTCAGCCAACCGTATGTCCAAGGAGCGCACGCGTATGTGCAGCGACATCCTCGGGGGTGACGTCCTTTCTGCGTGCAACACCGCTGTCGAGCGCTGCCTTTGCGACGGCGGCGGCGACGGTCGGCGCAACGCGCGGGTCGAGGGGGCTTGCGATGATATTCGTTTCGTTCAGCTCGCTCTCGGGGATGAGGGAGGCGATGGCACCCGCGGCGGCGATTTTCATTTCCTCGTTGATTTCACGTGCACGCACGTCGAGCGCCCCGCGGAAGATGCCGGGGAAAGCGAGGAGGTTGTTGACCTGATTCGGGAAGTCGGAGCGCCCTGTGCAGACGATGCGTGCACCTGCGGCCTTCGCCTCATCCGGCAGGATCTCGGGGACGGGGTTCGCCATTGCCATGACGACGGGATCTTTGCTCATGGTCTTAATCATCTCCTGCGTGAGGCTGCCGGGTGCAGAGACGCCGATGAAGATGTCCTTGCCCTTGACGACTTCGGCAAGGCTGCCCTTTTCCTTGCTGAGGTTGGAGACTTTGGCGATGCTTTCCTTGTACGGGTTCATGTTCTCGGGACGGCCTTCGTAGATGGCACCCGTCGTATCGCAGAGGACGACGGTCTTCGCCCCGTAGGAAAAGAGCAGGCGTGCAATCGCCTGTCCTGCCGCCCCCGCGCCGTTGATGACGATTTTGGCGGTGCGCAGATCCCTGCCGAGGAATTTGTACGCGTTGAGCAGAGCGGAGATGACGACGATGGCGGTGCCGTGCTGGTCGTCATGGAACACGGGAATGTCGAGGGTTTTCTTCAGCTCGTTTTCGATGTCAAAGCACTGCGGCGCCTTGATGTCCTCAAGGTTGATGCCGCCATAGGTGGGGGCGATCAGCTGGCAGACCTTCACGACATCTTCGACTTTTTGGCTCGCGATGCAGACGGGGACAGAATCCACACCTGCAAAGCCCTTGAACAGGATGGACTTTCCTTCCATGACCGGAAGACCTGCACCCGCACCGATGTTGCCAAGACCCAGGACAGCGGTGCCGTTGGTGACGACGGCGACCATGTTGCCCTTCGTCGTGTAGTCATAGATGGCATCGGGATTCTCTTTGATTGCAAGGCACGGTGCAGCAACGCCCGGCGTGTAGGCGCGGCTGAGATCGTCGCGCGAGTTAAGAGGCACGGTCGGGGTTGTAGATAATTTTCCGTGATGCTTCTTGTGGAGTTCGAGGGCTTCTGCGTCAAATTTGCTTGCCATGGTAAAACATCCTTTCTGCTGTGTGAGATCATAGCCTATTGGGACTATTCCTGTTTTCCGGTGTCACTGCCGCGGCTTGGTGCCGTGCCGCTCTCGCCGCCCGCTGCGGTATGTGTGTTTTCGGCGGACGGCAAAGAGACATCAGAGCGGTCTGGGACACGGGCGGATTTGTCGGCGCCTCCTCCTGACGGCGGCGCACTGCTGGAGGAAGCGGGTCTGCGCTGGGCAGGGGGGGCCAAATCCGTGCTCCTATCGTCGTCCTGTGTGCGGGTGCGATGGCGCTCGTCGGAATCCTTGCTGCGGGATTTTGTACGGCTGCTCTCCAGCGCATCCGCAGCGTCCACGGCGTGTCCGACAGAGGTATCGTCTGCGGGGATCTCCGTCGCACCTGCGGGAATCGAGTCCTCATAGGCACGCACGGCGCGCTCCATGCGGCTGCGTTCATCCGCGTTGAGCGTGACCCCGAGCGAATCCGCCATCCCGCGGCGCAGCTCCGACATATCAGGGATCCAATAACTGACCTCGTTGATGTAGAGCGGGCGCCCCGGCACCATCTCGGTCTTAAGACCGTGCACCTGCGCCTCTTTGAGTGTGCCGAGGAACTCCAGGATTTGCCGCAGACTGAGGTCTGTCCTCACGCTGTCGAGGACACCGCTGATGATCCCCGGCAGGCGCGGGATGATGGCGGGAGTCGTCACAGCCTCCACACATGCCTTCATGAACTTTTGCTGGCGGCGAACGCGGCCAATATCGCCCTCCTCATCACGGTAGCGCACGTAGGTGACGGCGGTCTTGCCGTCCATATGCTGCATCCCCGGGCGCAGGTCGATGATGAGCCCCCCGTCGTCATCCCACGGGTCTTCGTAGTACATGCGCTTTTCTACATCAATATCAATGCCGCCGATGGCATCAACGATTTTTTGAAACGCATGGGTGTTGATGATGATGTAGTGGTCGATGCGTATGCCGAGAAAATCCTCCACCGTCGCCTGCGTCAGCTCCTCGCCTCCGTAGGCGTAGGCGGCGTTGATCTTATCATAGCCCCGGCGCGGGATGGCGACGCGCGTATCGCGTGGGATGGAAAGGAGTGCCGCCTCATTTTTCGCAGGATCAATGGTGACAACCATGAGCGTATCGCTGCGCCCCACATCATCCGAACGCTCATCAACGCCCATAATCATAAAGGTCGCCTTGTCCCGTGCTACGAGCAGCTCATCATTGCGGTCATCCTTGCGGCGGTCGAGCAGGCTGCTCTGTGCGAAAAAAGCGCCCGCTGCGGCTGCGGCAAGAAAGATAAAGATCATGAAAAGCACGAAGTACGGCCAGACCGTCTTTTTCTTCGGCTGTTGTTTCGCTGGTAATTTTGTCACTATGCAATCGGTCCTTCCGCACATCCCGCCACGGATTTTAGTTGCTTTCCTAAGTGGCGTGGATTATACTGAAATCCAATGCGGATTCATTCAGTACCACTTAATATATAGCAAACGCGGAGAATATGCAATATAGGAAATGAAAGTATACTGTCCATCATTATAGGGAGGATGTTTATGGGACTTGAAATAGAGCGCAAGTTCAAGGTGCTGCCGTCGTGGCGCCCGAAGGATGCCGGCAGCACCATCGCGCAGGGGTACCTCACGCGCGATCCAAAGCGTACCGTGCGCGTGCGCCTTTTGGATGCGCGCGGCTTTCTCACCATCAAAGGGGAAACGCACGGCTGTACGCGTGCCGAGTATGAATACGAGATTCCCGCAGAGGATGCGCATGCGCTTTTGGCGCTCTCTGACCGCCCCCCTGTGGAAAAAACGCGCTATACAGAGGATATTTTTGGGATGCATTGGGAAATAGATGTCTTTCACGGCGCAAATGAGGGGCTGATCGTGGCCGAGGTAGAGCTGCCGGATGCCGCGGCACATCTGGTGTTGCCGGACTGGGCAGGGGATGAGGTGACAGGGGATGCACGCTATTACAATGCTGCGCTTGCTGCACATCCGTACCGAGATTGGCCAAAGGCAGAGTGAAAGGAATTGCCCCATATGCTGTGGAAAACTTGGATGGTATCTGCTACAAAATATGCCGCATGGTAAAAAAATACAATCAATATATGGGGTTATCCACTGTTTTATCCACAATATCCACAGAAATGCGGATTTTGTGAGGGAAAATTATGCACACTGTGCAAAGATATGTGGATAAAGGGGAATATGGGCTTTTACACAAAGTTGTCCACAGAGTTTTACACAACTGGGGATAACTTTTTAGAATCCTTGTCAAATGTTGTGGGAGAGAGTATGGTGCGCTTCCCCTAAGCGAACCTTAGTGGAGCAAGTGAGTAAAGCGGACGTTTCGTCTCCTGCGGACTTCTTTCGTTTAAGCGCAGCGCGTTTAAGAAGTCCGCAGGTATTTAGGCGAATAAGCACGCGATCACTTGCGGAACGCTGTGTTCGCGTGGGGGACGCACCACAGGTGTCCACAACTTTTGTGATAGAACCACTTTTTAGAAAGGGAATGTCATGGCAGAATGGGAACTGTGTCTGCGCCTCGTGCTCTCGTGCATCATGGGCGGTATCATCGGATATGAACGGCAGACGCGGCATAAATCCGCAGGGCTTCGGACGAATATGCTCGTCGCACTCGGCTCTTGTCTTATCATGCTGCTTTCGCAGGCACTTTATGATGATGTCGAGGGCAAGACGAACGCGGACCCGGCGCGTCTTGCGGCGCAGGTCGTCAGCGGCATCGGCTTCTTGGGGGCGGGCGCCATCATGAAGGAGGGGCTGACCGTTACGGGGCTGACAACGGCGGCATGTCTTTGGGTGGTCGCGGGCGTCGGACTTGCCGTGGGGGCCGGCTTTTACCTCGGCGCCTGCGTGACGACCGCCATCGTCTTTCTCATCCTCGGCAACCTCTCGCGGCTGGATCTTTGGATGTCACAGGATCAGATCCTGTCTTTATCCATTCATACGGTTGACCGGCCGGGGCAGATCATGCGCATCAGCGCGTGCATCGAAGATCTCCACCTGCGCTCGCGCGGCGTCAAGGTCAAGACCGATGAGGATGAGGCGGAAACATCGGGGGAGCGGCGCATCTACCTCAGCTTTGAAGTCTACAACAGCGAGCATCTGAAACCACTCTTTATCATCGACACACTGTGCCAGATCGACGGCGTGTTGCGCGTGGATGTGGTCTGAGGCGGCGCGCTTTCGCCGAAGCTGCTTTTGCGGCTCTATGTTCAATGTTGTGGGACACATCGGAACATTTGACAAAGACCCCGCTTTTGCCGCAAAGATCTGCCGGATGTAGGAAAAGAGGTGCGTTCAATGATTATCTCGTGGGATGAATACTTTATGGGCGTGGCGATATTCTCCGCCTACCGCAGCAAGGACCCGCATACGCAGGTCGGCGCGTGCATTGTGAACGGGGACAAGCACATTGTCGGCGTCGGCTACAACGGTATGCCGAACGGCTGCGATGACAGCGTGTACCCGTGGGGCAGAACAGGCACCTTTGCCGAGCAGAAATACGCCTATGTGGTACATGCAGAGCTGAACGCCATCCTCAACGCGTATACGCAGCTCAAGGGGTGCAGCATCTATGTGTCGCTCTTTCCATGCAACGAATGCTGCAAGGCCATCATCCAGAGCGGCATCCGCGAGGTCGTCTACCTCTCGGATAAATACGCCGAAACCGACAGCACGAAGGCATCCAAGCGTATGCTCGCCTCCGCCGGTGTCACCTGCCGCCGCATGGAGACCGATCTGAGGGAGATCCCCGTGCGCTTTGCCGTGGACGCATAAAGGGGCTCATATACACTTTCGCATGGGTGCAGAGAGGATGAGGGTTCTTCAGAAATCATGCGGTTCACCTCTTTCCTTTACTGAATTATAGCATATAAACAAAAAAGTAAAGGAGTTTCCGTAAGAAAGTAAAGAGAAGGCAGTACGCACATAAAAACAACGGGTCTTTGTATTGTATGATTGTGAGGTTTCATGTTCTCTGCTATAATGAAATTATTCTGATGGCGAAAGACATCCTGTATTTCGTAGTTGAGGAGGATATCTCATGCAGAGTTTTACCTTTCACTGTCCCACCGAGATCATTTTTGGCCGCGGTGCAGAGGAGCATGTTGCCGAGAAACTGCGTGCCTTTGGTGCGCGCCGCATTCTCATCCTCTACGGCGGCGGCAGCGCCGTGCGCTCCGGACTGCTCTCGCGCATTGAGAAAAATCTGACATCCGTTGGTCTTGCCTTTTTCGTCATGGGCGGCATTCAGCCGAATCCGCGCGTCTCCTTCGTACGCGAGGCGATTCGCGAGGGGATTGCCGCAGAGGTGAACTTTGTTCTGGCCGTCGGCGGCGGCAGCGTCATCGACTCTGCCAAGGCAGTCGCCCACGGCATCGCAAATCCCACGGCCGATATTTGGGACATCTGGACGCATAAAGCAGAGCTGACCAAAACCACCCCCTTTGGCTCCGTGCTCACCATCCCCGCAGCCGGCAGTGAGACAAGTGACTCCGCCGTCCTCACGAACGAGGACACGGGGCGCAAGGTGGGGCTGAACTCCCCGCTGAACCGTGCAGTTTTTGCCTTTATGAATCCGGAGCTTGCCTTTACCGTGCCGCGAGCGCAGATTGCAGCCGGTGCCGCCGACATCATGATGCACACCATGGAGCGGTACTTCACCCATGTGAAGGAGACGAACGCCTTCACCGACCGCGTTGCCGAGGCGCTCATCATCACCGTCATGGAGTCTGTGCGCCACCTCATGATCAGCCGCAAGGATTACGATGCGATGAGTGAGCTGATGTGGTGCGGCAGCGTTTCGCACAGCAACTTTACAGAACTTGGACGGCAGAAGGACTTTTCTGTGCATAAACTCGGGCATGAGCTTTCCGCGCGTTTTGATGCGACCCATGCCATGACGCTCACGGCGCTGTGGGGGTCGTGGGCACGGCACGTCTACCGCTACGACGCGGCACGCTTTGCGCAGTTCGCCGAGAACATCTTCGGGGTCAATGCGGGCACCGATGAGGAGCGTGCCCGTGCGGGCATTCGCAGGATGGAGGAGTTCTTCACCGAGATTGAGATGCCGACGAGCATCGCAGGTCTTGGCGTTGGGACACTCAGCAAGGGGGTCATCGGGGATCTTGCCGCAGGGGCGACGCAGGGCGATACGGTCCGGCTCGGCTGCTTCCATCCGCTGACGCGCGTGGATGCGATTGCCATTTATACCGCCGCGAACCACTGAGCGGACGCCGATCGAGAAAATCCAATCAAAAAGGACTGCAATCAGCAGTCCTTTTTTGATTCTTTTACAAAGGCTGTCATATGCCCACGTTCTCAACAGCGCAGTGAAAGAGGCGCTGTCACAGCAGTCCCGCAAGCGTGCCGCGCAAAAGATAGACTGCGCCAATGATGAGGAGAACGATAAGATACTCCCGAAAAGACCCCACAGTAAAGAGCCGTATACCGACTTTTTGCGATGGCAGGAGGAGCGGCACCTTCCCGCAGAGCGCATCCTCCGCGATATGACAGAGTGCGCCCGCGAGCATCCAGAACAAAAGCGCAAAGAACATGGGATCATAGAATGATGTGTCATGCCCATATCTGAGAGCGCCGATGCCCAGGAGGTAGAGCACGGGCCAGTGCGAGAGGCCGCGGTGCCGGGCGCGCCACGCACGAAAGCCCACGCTGCGCGGGGAGCCTTCGATCTTATCCGGCAGGATGGCGCCGAATGCCGCCGCGCAGGTGAGCAGGGGATCTGCCGTCACGGCATAGGTGATGGTGCCTGTGAGGACGATGTGACTGACCCACTTCATTTGAGGAGCGCCCGCGCCTTTTCCGTGACATCCGCGAGCGTCACGCGTTCCATTTCCCGTTCCATCGCATGCTGGATCTCCATCAGATGTCCGTCGAGTATCCCGTGGATGTTTCTGCCGAGCGGGCAGGCGGGATTGGGGCTTTCGTGAAAGCGGAACAGTGCGTGCGAGCCAAGGCTCTCCACTGCGGCGAACACCGCACGCAGCGTGATCTGATCGAGCGGCTGCCTCATATGTGCGCCCCCCTCGCGTCCACGCGTGACCTCAATCAACCCTGCGCGGCGGAGCTGTCCGAGGATGCGCCGCACGATGACCGGATGCACGCCGATGCTGACCGCGAGCGTTTCGCTTGTCGCGGATTCCTCCGCACCATAGACTGCAATGTAGATGAGCATGTGGACGGCGATGGTAAATCGGCTCGAAATCTGCATATTGTACCCTCCATTGTTCGATTATATCATACATGAAATCCATCCGGAATGCAATCATGAATCAGCGCTGCGGTCATGGCGGCCAGGCGGAAATCCATGCGCAAGGGTATGGAAAAATTGGCGCAGGGCGTGCGTGAGCGGATTACTGTAAAATAATAATAACCACAAAAAACACTTGAAAAATAGATGTCATGTGATAAAATAATCCTATGACGTAGGCACATGGAAAGTGTCAAGGTTTTTATGTACAGGGAGGTTGGATTCATGCAGATTGTACAGGATGCGGGGACGCGTGCGCTTTTCCCGCGCGATGCAATTTCTGCCGTGCGCGGCGGCAGCCCGCACAGCGCCGTCACCCATGCCCTCAGCAAGGCGGCGGATGTCTACATCAGTGCAAAGGGGAAGGAGCTGAGCGATGCCGACGGGGCGGCAGCACAGCTTATGACGCCGGCGGAGGCAGCGCTGCATGCACAGCAAAAGGAACTGGATGACAAGCGTGCCAAGAAAGCGCAGGCGGCGGAGATTGAGCAGCGGATCAAGACGGATGCCGCCCTCACGGATGAGGATAAGGCGAAGCTCCAAAAACAGGCGGACGAGCTGCGGCGTGCCGGCATGACCGACGAGGACAAGATGAACGAGGCCTATGAGAAAATCGAAGGCTTGGAGCAGCTCGTGCGGGACGGCAAAGCGACCTATAAGGAAGTCAGCGAGCAGATTCTTCATTATGAGAAGCAGGCTTCTGCGCTGAATGACATCATCGCGGAAAAGTCCAAGCGGTATACGGCACTGCGCACGCAGGCGGTGCAGGAGCGGGCCGGCATCGAGGCAGCTGCGGCAAAGGCAGAGGAAAAAGAGGCCGCCCCGGAGGAACGGGCGGATGGTACGACACTCCTATCCACACTGCTGAAGTATATGCAAAGCCGCCCCGATGAAAAGGCAAAGGGAAAGGCGACGCCGGAGGAGGCAGGAGTCACCTTGTCCCTGTCGGGCAAAGCGTAATCTTCCTGTAAATGCTAAGACGCGCATATGCGCTTATGACAAAGAGGACGGCACAGACAAGCGTAGTCTGTGCCGTCCTCTTTGTGATGCCTTACTTAGAGTGCCGCGCGGCTTTCTGCATGTGTGAGCTGCCGGCGCACCTCGACGAGGAGCTTGTAGTGCAGTGCCGCCGCCTGATGGGCGAGGTGCCGCACGGCGGGCAGCTGCCAGAGACAGTGAACGGCGGCGCCGCTCTGGAGGGTGATGTCGGTGCCGTCCTCTGCCGCACGCGTGAGCAGGAAGGCACGCGCCGTATTGATATAGCCGAGGGTGCCGCGCCGCGCATCCACGGGGCGCACCATAACGGGCAGGAGTACGCAGCCGTGGAGGATGGGGAGGATGACGTTGCGCCGCCGTGCGAGCATCCGCGCCGCATGGCGGCGGATGAGGCGGATCTCCTTATCCTCCCGCCACGCAAGACACGAGAGGACATATGCAGTGGCGGCACGCAGGGTGATGTTCCCGCGTGCGCCATAGACGGTGGTATCATTGCCGCCGTCGGGGCTGAGGATGGGGACGATGGCGAGGATGTCGGCCGCCGCGGGCAGGGATTGCATGAGCTGTTCTCTCCTGGATAAGTTCATCTGTTGGATCTCCTTTCTTCTGCCGAAGCGCTACCGCTGGCGAGGCGTGCAGACGCTTTGGCTCCGTAAAATTGGATCTCCTGTTCCTTTCTGAAAAGAATTATATCGAAAATATGTTCGCATGTAAAGAATTTTTTATGCAGACTCCTCTTTCTCCTGCCGGGTGCAGGTTCTTAGGTGTAAGGCTTACGAAAACAGAGAAAGGAGTTGAAGCAGATGGCACGCAAAGATGCGGCGAGCAAGCTGACGCTGAAGGTTGTGACGGGAGTTGGTGCGGATGGCAAGAATGTCTACGCCCACCGCACGATTGGCAGCCTCGCGCCGGCGCTGACGGATGCGGATGCGCTCGCAGTCGGCAAGGGGTTCGCAAATCTTCAAAAGCACGGTCTGGGCAAGGTGATGCGCACAGATACGGCGGTTTTGGAGGAGGACTGAGCAAGGCAGCAGTGATGAAAGGAGGAATCTGCGATGGCGGCAAAGAAGAAGCTGTGCATGACGCTGGCACTGGATAGCGGCAAGACGCTCTCGATGAGTTTGGCTGACCCGAAGGACGGCCTGACAAAGGCGGAGGTAACGACCTGTCTGCAAAATGTCATTGACAAGAAGGCAATGACAGCAGGCGGCGCATATCCCGTCTCCATCAAGGAGATTGCGGTGCAGTCGGTCGAGACGACGGCACTCGCCTAGGGACGGATGGCATAAGAAGGTTCTTTCACAAATATTGTGGTACACCCACCACGCGAACACCTCGCTTAGGTGGGTGCCATACCCCTCCACAACATTTGAAAAAGACCCCAAAACGGCCCGCAGAGAAGTCTGCGGGCTTTTTTGCTGTCCGCATGAATTTTGCGGGCACCTCACGCATATCTTGCTTTGCGCCATGTGTTTCAGGGGCTTGCATATTTTGTATAATTTTGCTAAACTCTATACGGTATGCGGTTGTAGCTCAGATGGACAGAGCATCTGCCTCCTAAGCAGAGGGTCGCGCGTTCGACTCGCGCCAATCGCACCATTGTCGATGAAACGCCCATGACAGGAGGGAGTCGTGGGCGTTTTTGACGTGCGGCGGCTTTTTCGGAGAACACAAGATTAAATACATGTAAACCACTATTGTAATGATAAAAACATGCGATATAAATAATAGAAAAGTAAGTGTGCAGATCTCAAGGAGGACGAAACATGAACATTCAAGGAAACAGCTATCTGCATCAGGAGAGCCTAATCCAAAAGATGCTCGGGGCACAGAAAAAGGGCAAGGGAGTGGCAAAGGCACAGCGGAACATGCAGGTCGGGGCGCAGGTTCCGACGGATTACGTGAAATACGGGGAGTTCTCCCTGCGCTTTACGCCATCGACGCTGAAGTTCACGCCGCCGGATTGGAGCAAGCTTGCCACGAAGCGAGAACGTGTGATGCCGGATGAGGAATATCTTGAGAAAATGCGTGATTTTGCGCGTAAGGTATTCGCGGATAACGATGACCATGTTGCGGAATCACAGGCGCTCTATCGAGGATATGCCTCCCCGGTATCGCCAGACCGCAAAGCCATCTATGAGGAGGTCATGCAAAAGACGGGGGGCTATATGCCGGCGTCCAGTATGTTCTGGGATCATCAGGGGAACAAGACGCTGTCCTATGAGTATGATTATGGAACATATACGGCGATCAATACCCCCGAGGAATTTGCCCGCGCAAGAGAACTTGCCGCCGCCTATCTGGATGAGATGACACGCTTGCTCAATAAGTATGGGAAAAAGGCGATGGGACACATTTCCTTTGAACAAATCAAGAGTGACCTTGCCGCACAGCAGCCGCAAGGGGCGCAGTCTGTACTTGGCAGCAATGTTGATTACTCCGCTTGATGAGGAGAACCTTCCGCGGCAGTCTTCCTCGGCTTGACTGTGCACGATGAGGGAGGATCTCTTTGCGCACCACTTCCTCTCTCCTGCGGAGCGCGTTTATTTACCGTCCTCCCAAAACCCTTGCCGCGCGGAGAAGGGGCATCATAAACCAAAAACCTGATGTATATGCCATTGCATGTACATCAGGTTTTTGGTTATTTGGGTGCATTTGCATACTTTGTACGCGCAGGTCAAGTTATTGGACGGGGCCGAGGGGATCCGGGCCATAGGCATTGTCTCCGTCGGTTCCCTTTTTGGCGAGGAGGTAGATGGAAAGCCCCAAGTTGACAAAGGGAACGAAACTCAGGAGGCAGAAGAAGCCCGACAGATCGAGATCGTGCAGACGGCGGATCATGAGCATGTAGCTGGAGACGGTCAGCGGCAGGCAGAGGAGGAAGAAGATGCCATAGATGGCAATGAGTGCTCCCGTAAGCTCATCGGCGTTATCGCTGCCGGCAATCGCAAGAATCCCCGCGATGATGTAGAAGGCGAAAGCGACCCCTGCGATGGCGAAACAGCGCTTGATGTAGCGCAGGCGGTTGAGGCGTCCGTTCCATTGAAAAAAGTTGGCGGCAAGACCTGTGTCAATAGGATGCATAAAATCTCCTTTTCAAATGAGTGTAAAAATGTCACTATTTTTTATGAATCATAGGGCTTATTTCCCAAATCCAAAGAGGGATTTGAGTTTTGCGCCAAATCCTGCGGCGCCCGTATTTTTTGCTGCGGCGCTGTGTGTTCCGTCATCGGTAAAGGGAGAGGGATCGGCGGCGGCGTCGCTTTGGCGCACGAAGTCTTGTCCATAGTTCGGGGAGGCACCGGAGATGATTTCGATGCCGCAGCCGGGACACTTACGTGCGGTGGAGGGGATGAATTTTTGACATTTTGGACAGCGCATAGGAAAAACCTCACTTTTGGAGCAGTCGCATGATGTACGCGATGCTGATAAAGGTACACAAAAGACAGAGCGCCGCGCAGGCGATGCTCATGTCATCGGCGGCAATCTCCAGCAGGGGCAGGAGTTCATCGAGGGCGGCGCCATCATCGGCGCGGTCCAGCAGACCAAAGAATTTTGCAATCGGGAGGATGATGATGGGGATGGGCAGGAGCATGGCAAAGGCAGGGACAGCCTCAACGGCACGCGCACCGATCGTTTTGAGACGACGCACGACGAGCGGCACTGCTGCGAGCGGATAGAGCGATGTGATGAGGAGGAAGGCGTAAAAGTCCATCCCGGGCGGCACCAGCTCTGCCATGACGAGGATGGAGGCGAGCGGCAGGAGGGTAAATTGCAGGGCGGTCGGCAGGAGGGTGCCAACTACGGCCAGCAGGAGCAGGGTGCGAAAGAGGAAGTCATCGCGTGTGATGGCCCCTTGTGTCGTAAAGAACATGGTGTAAACGGACGGCAAAGGCTCCTGCACGGGCGGTGCACCGTAGGCGTTTTCTGTGGGCAGACCCTTTTCAAAAAAGATCCATGCGGTGTAGCACACGAGGAAAAGTCCGAGCGCAAGGAGGACGGGCAGAACCGCGACGAGCAGGATGCCGAGGGTGTCATAGTCCTGCGGCAGCGGGATCTGCAGGAAGGACGGCAAAAGGGCGGTGCCGGTCAGATGCTCGATGGCGGCCAGAAAGAGCAGGAGCAGGCTGCCGAAACACGTCAGGGGCAGGAGGGCGAGCAGCACGAGAGGCGCGGCAAATACGCCGCTGTGGCGCATGTCATGCAGACGCCGCACAGTCGCCGGGATGGCGATAAGGGGCAGCACGGTATAGAGGACGGTGATGAAAAGGATGGCGCAGCAGATGAGGAGCACCCAGAACGCGATGGTGCTCTCACGAAAGAAGATGGAGGAAAAGAGATAGACGAGCGGGGTAAAAAGGAGCTGCGCGAGCAGGGTCAAAAGGGGCGGAAAGCCGAGGAGGGCGCCGACGGTGAGGGCGTAGTCGCGGCGTGAAAGCCGTCCCGCGCAGGTGAAAAGTGAAAAGAAATGCACGGCTACTCTGCCTCCTGCGCGTGTGTCCCTGTCTGCGCTGCCGGGGGACGTATGTCAAGATGTGCCGATACTGCCTTGTCTGTGTGCTGTATGCCCTGCCCGTACGCGGGCGGCGGCGCACATACCCCGGCGGGGTCGAGCGGATCCGGGCCATACGTGTTGTCTCCGTCGGTGCCCTGTTTGCACAGGAGATAGATGATAAGACCGATGTTGATAAAGGGGACGAGGCTTAGCAGGGAAAAGTAGCCCGAGACATCCAGATCGTGCAGGCGGCGGATCATGAGCATCCAGCTTGCGACGTGGAGCGGGATAAAGAGCAGTGTGATAAGCCCCAGCCCAGCAAACAGCATGCCCTGTATGGGGTTGAGGGCGGTGTTGTTCCCGCCGGTCTGCGCGAGCAGCAAAAAGACCGCCGTCATGGTGACGAGGTAGAGGGCGATGGACAGGGCGATGATGATGAGGGTGCGCTTGATGTAGCGCAGACGATTGAGGCGCCCCTCCCAGCGAAAGAAGTGGTCTTTGAGGTTCACATCTATGGTATACATAAAAGCTCCTTCAACAGGCAGAATATGGATTTCGGGGGTGAAGCCAGCGTTCCTCCGCTTGCTCCGCTAAGGTTCGCTTAGGTGGGTGCCATACACTCCACAACATTTGACAAAGACTCTTGACAAAGAGTCGAAAACATATTTAGTGTATCATACGTAGGGATTTTTCGCAAAATAAAAGAGGAATCAAAAAATTCCTCTTTTTTGGGACTTGACCCCTATGATTTAACAGTGAAACCCCGATAGGTCGAGGGCGTCAAAGCCGTGCAGGAGTGCTTTCATCTGCCGCTCGATGGCATCTGCTCCGCCCGCTGCGTCCGACTCGATGTTCAGCGGCATGGTCGGGTCATGCAGAGACATGCGCAGGAGCGCCCAGCCGTCGGGGAACACGATGCGCACGCCCTCAAAGGACGGCTCTGCGATGGTGAGCCCCGCCTCCCGTGCACGCGCTTCACATGTTGCAAGCACCTCCTCGCCGTAGGCGTGTACATTTGTGCCCTTGATTTTGATGCGGATCTCGCGCTCCTCGGCAGGGTGGCGCAGGTCTTTGATGAGGTCGCCGAGGGTTCCTCCCGCAGCACGGGCGCGTGCCGCAGCGATGATGAGCTTCACGGCGAGATAGGCGCCGTCGTCGAGGTAGTAGTTCTCTGAGAGTGCGCCGTGTCCAGAGGTCTCTATGGCGAGAGGGCTGATTTCCCCTGCCGCGTTGCAGCGGATGCACTCGTTGATGACGTTCTTGTAGCCGCGCATATAGCGCAGGTGCTTCATCCCGAGTTTTTTCTCGATGAAGTCATGCAGGCCGTCGGAGGTGACGGAATCGGTGATGATGGTGCCGCCGGGATATGCGGGCGCGAGGATGGCGGACATCATGGCAATCAGCGCGTTGCGGCTGATGTCGGTGCCGTCGGCGAGCACAGCACTCATGCGGTCCACGTCGGTGTCAAAGATGAGGCCGAGGTCGGCATGGTTTTCGATGACGGCCTTTTTGATGGCCTGCATGGCGGTTTTATCCTCGGGGTTCGGGACGTGGTTCGGGAAATGGCCGTCCGGCGCGAGGAACTGGCTGCCTGTGGTATCGGCACCGAGCGGGGTCAGGATGCGGCCGGCAAAAAAGCCGCCTGCACCATTGCCTGCATCGACGACGATGTGCATGCCGGTGAGCGGTTTTTCGGTGCCGCCGAGGGCTGTTTGGATTTTTTGGATGAGGTGCGCACTGTACCTTCCGATGAGGTCGCATTTTTCCACATGATCGAGGCTGCCGTGCGCTTCTTTTGCCTGCGCGGCATAGGTGAGGATGGCTTGGATGTCCTCTTTGTTCATGCCGCCTTCGGAGGTGAAGAATTTCATCCCGTTGCGGTTGTACGGGAGGTGGCTTGCGGTAATCATGATGGAGCCGTCTGCCATCGTTTCCTCGAAGATGGTCGCCATGAACATGGCGGGGGTGGAGGCGAGCACGCAGTCGATGGCAGCCGCGCCCGCATGGGTCAGTCCTGTGAGCACACAGTCCTTGAGGGCGAGCGCAGAGATGCGCGAGTCGTGACCGACGGCGATGCGCAGCTCGGCACCTTGCTTGCCGGTCTTTTCTATGAGCAGGCGGACAAAGCCCATGGCGATGCGGTTGGCGGCTTCGGGGGTCAGTGTCACAGGCTCATCCGGTACGCCCGGCACTGCGACGCCGCGGATGTCGCTGCCGTTTTCCAGTTTCATGAAGTCCTCGTGCGTGAGTGACATAATGTGGCCTCCTTTATCTATGGATTTTTGACTCTTTTATAAAAGTTGCGGTGTACCCACCACGCGAACACCTTGCTTTGCAAGCGGTCGAGCGCTTGCTCTACGCGTGTTTGCTTTGGCGTATCGCACGGCACATGTATCTTCTCCATAACATATGGCATAGAACCTTGATGCTGCGGTTGGCGCCGCAGAAAAAGGGGGGCTATGCTGCACCGAAGAACTCCTCCTCGGCGGCCATACAGAGTGCATGATAGATGGGCAGATGGTATTCTTGGATGCGGTAGGTCTCCTCGGCGGGTGCTTTGATGATGACGTCGGCGAGGTGTCCCTCTGCGATCTCTCCGCCCGGCGTACCGGTGAGTGCGATGGTCGCAAGGCCCAGTGCATGCGCCATGTGGAGGGCATAGATGACGTTTTTGGAGTTTCCCGAGGTTGTGATGCCGAGCAGTACGTCGCCGGCTTTGCCAAGGCCCAGGATCTGTTGGGCAAAGGTGAGGTCGGGTGCCTGATCGTTGGAGAATGCGGTGCTGATCGCCAGCTGCGAGGGGAGCGAAATGGCGGGGAGTGCTCCTTGGAGGTTCTGCATGAAGTAGTCCACGGTCTTAGGGGCGGTGTGCCCAAACGCCGCATGGAATTTTTCGTGCAGCTCCTCGCTGAGGTGGCGCGGCTGCACAAATCCCTTCATCAGCTCGCCGACGATGTGCTCCGCGTCGGAGGCGCTGCCGCCGTTGCCGCAGACGATGAGCTTGCCGCCCTCGTGGTAGCTCTCGCACAGGGTGGTGATGGCGGCGCGTATATCGCCGCGGCAGGATTCGAGCGCGGGATAGTGCGCGATGAGGGTATTGATGACGGCGTAGGCAGATGTTTTAATCATGCAACATTCACTCCTTAGGTGGTTCTTTTAGGAACTGTTTTATGGATTGGTCTTTATAGCCTCATTATGAAGGATTCTGTCGATTTTTTCAAGGGAAAATAGAGGTTCTCATGTATGGCTCATGAAAGAAGCAAGCCCCCCGCAGGCATGATTCCATGTCTGCGGGGGGCTGTATTCTCATAGATGTACGTTACCGGCTGCGGTAGCGGTCGGCAACGCTGCGTGCGCTGTCGCCTGTGGATGAATCCATCGGAGGCTGGGCAGATGAGGAGGTGCCTGCGGGCGGACGGATGTCCGTGATGGGCGGCTGCGGCGCCGCGTTGCTCCTGCTTGCGCTGCTCTGGTATACATTGTCCTCTTTGCGCGAGCGGAAGCGGTTCCATGCCCAGCGGATCGCGATAAAGATGGCTACGGCAAGGACGATGTTCATGAGAACGCCCATGATGTCACCGAAGGCGCCGCCCATGCCGAGCATGGAGGAGAGCATGGAGCCGAGCAGCATACCGCCGGCGAGAAGGCCGACGTTGCGCAGGGCGCTGCCCCATCCGGTGCTGCTTTTTGCAGTATTTGCCGCGCCGGATGCAGGGGTGGATTTTGTTGCATTGGCAGCGGGGGCATTCTTATCGAGCTGGTTGGCGCTCTTGGAGGGCGCATAGCCGCTGCCGTTTCCGGAGACGGCTTTGCCGCTGGAGCTGCTGCTGCTCGGGCTGGATTTGGGCGCTGCGGGGGCCGAGCGCGGTGCGATGCGGGCGCCGCCCTTTGCTGCCTCCGCCTGTGAGAAGATGGGACTGCCCATATCTGCGGGGACGCAGATGGGCGCGGTCCATGCGGTCAGCGAACCGATCATCGCCGCTGCAAGTATTTTTTTAAGGTTCATTTTAGGTTCTCCTTTTATCCTTGTATTTGATGTGTCAGTATGCGCCCGTGACAGCGGGGTGTCACGGGCCGTCATGGCCGCATGGTTTAACTACTCCCGATAGGATTTTACGTCCTCGGGGAAGGCGTAGATCTCACCGACGGTATCAAGCTCGCCCGAAAGATAGCGGTCGATGTCGTCCACGTCGATGTAGAGCTTGCACTCGATGTCGAGATAGCCCTGTTCGCGCCCCTCGGAGAGATCGCGGATTGCGATGAGTTTTTCGCGCAGTTTGAGCAGATCGCTGCGTGCTGCGTGTACGTCGAGGCGGATTTGGGGAACGCCATACTCTTTGAGGACTTCGTCCATTGTCATACGCTGTGACATAGTGTTTTCCTTTCTATCCATCCGGATGGGGATATTCTATAAAATTCATCTGAATTATGGATGAATCACTGCTGTTTTGGGTGGAGGAATATTTTCTCCATTGCTTCGATATTGTAGCAGTTTTTGGACAAATTGTCCATAGATCAAATGGGTTCTTTGCACTGCATTTGGCTGATTAAGATTAGAATATCCGCAATATTTAGCAAAGAGGCACAAATATGTGGTATAATGAGAATGCATCTATGAGCTGGAGGGGGACTCTTTTGAAACAAGGATTTTATGAAAATGCGTGGGAGAATACGCTCACACTCGATGCGGCGCAGCGTGCGCAGCATCGGCGGCTCGTCCTCGCGCGGACGGTCGTGTTCCCGCTGATGGCGGCGGCGCTCGTGCATGGCTATGACCATCGCTTTGTGCCGGAGATGGTGTTCGGCGGATTTTTGCTGCTGCTCTTTGTGCTGCTCGTTGCGCGGCATCATCGGCTTGAGCGGCAAAAGCTTTTCACAAAGGCGTATCTCTCGGTGATTGCGGCGTATCTTTCACGTTTTTCCGGCGACTGGAAAAAGTCTCCGGTACATGGCGGTGCATATCTCAATGAAAAGCGTCCGCCCGACCGCGATCTGCATATCTTCGGCACGGCGTCGCTCTATCAGTATCTATGCTGTGCGCGGACGCAGCGCGGGCGCGATCGGCTCGCAGCGGCGCTCTCGGCGGTGCCGCATGATCTCGTGCATACGCGGCGGCGGCAGGCGGCGGTCGCGGAGCTCATCGCGCATCCGCTGCTGTGTCTGGAGTTGGAGGCGTATGGGGCGCAGCTGCCTGATGGGCATGATACGATGGCGCTCGCGGCGGAACTGCGGCAGCCGCAGGTGGTCTCTCCGCGCATCCTGCGTGCGGTGGGGGTGCTTGGCGCACTCGCGGGGGTTTCTTCGTGCGTGATGGCAGGGCTTGGCGCCGCCTCATGGACGCTGCCGCTCGTGATTTTATCGGTGAATATTGCGCTCGCGCTCCTCTTTTATGTGCGTACGGTGCGTGTTCTGGCGCCGCTGGGGCGTATGGCGCATGAGCTGCGGCTCTATGGGAAGATTTTTCGGGCGCTTGAGGCCGCCCCTTTGCGCAGCGATGCCATGCGCGGAATCCTATCGCCGCTTGTTACGCCTGTGCGTGCAACACAGGCGCAGGAGCAGCTTGCCCGCATTGCGGAGTGCACAGCGATGCGGCGCAATTTCGTGTTCTTTATTTTGGCGAATGCACTGTTCCTGTGGGATTTTCACTGTACAGCGTGTTTTGCACAGTGGCGCGGCCGGGCAGGCGCGGCGGCGGACGGATGGTTTTCTGCCTTTGCAGAGATGGAGGTGCTGTTATCGCTTGCCTCCATCGGGCATACGCGCGAGGTGTATGCGTTTGCCACGTTCATCACGGATGGTACGCTGTGTCTTGATGCGGTGGAGGCGACGTCGCTGCTCCTTCCTGAAAAGGCGGCAACGCCAAATGACGCGCATCTTGCAGCCGGGACGCTTGTCATCACCGGTTCAAATATGTCCGGCAAGACGACGTATATGCGCGTTCTGGGGTCGAATGCGGTGCTCGCATACGCGGGTGGGCCAGTCTGTGCGCGTTCTTTTTCCCTCACGCCGATGGCGGTTTATACCTCCATCCAGATCAGCGATGATCTGACGGGCGGGATCTCTACGTTCTACGCGGAGCTTCTGCGCATCAAGCGGATGATCGAATACAGCAAGGGACGCCTGCCGATGCTGATCCTCATCGACGAGATTTTCCGTGGGACGAACTCTGCCGACCGCATTGTGGGGGCGCGTGAGGCAATCCGCCGCCTGACGCTTCCCCATGCGATTACGATTGTGACGACGCATGACTTTGAGCTGTGCACACTTCAGCGGGACGGGATTCCGGTGCAGAATGCGCATTTTGAGGAGCATTACGAGGGGGATAAAATCCTTTTTGATTTCCGCATACGGGAGGGACGCTGCCAAACGACGAATGCGCAGTATCTTTTGCGCATGGCGGGGATCATGGGAGAGGAGACGGATGCGCCGCCGTCTAAAGGGGATGCCTAGGGCGCATACTGCAATGATTGACGCGGCACGCAAAAGGCAGGACGCCTCCTAGGGGGACCCGGGCAGTATGTATCATCGAGCCGTTTTTCAGAAAGGAGCGATTTGAGTGAGCCACTTTTCCATTGCACACCGCATGCCTGCATTCTGGGCGTGTGCGAAGGCGTCTATCGCGCAGCGATTTTCTGCGTTGAAGGGATGCCGCCCGATGCGCGTTTCTATGGTCACCGTTTTTTTCTTTCTCGCGTGCACTCTTGGCACAGCGCCGTCAGCGACGATTGCGCTTGGGACGCAGTGCGCTGCTGCACAGGCAAAAAGCGAGATGCAGGAAACAGCGCCGGCCTATTGGCAGATGTACTATAATTTTGCTCCGCCGACGGATGCCTTTATCGCAGAGCTTGCCGCAGAGCAGTCGCTGCCATACACACAGGGCAAGGAGGGAGAAGCACGCTTTTATGCAGATGATGGGCGTCCCATCTATCCGAGCAATGACGGCGCCGTCGGGTGCATCCTGACGGTGACGCTGCCGAAAGGTGCGGTGCTGACGCGGTATGGTGCGCCGACGGGACGCTATGTTTCACCGGATGCAACGAGCTTTGAGCAGCGTGCGCTTCCCGCGACAACGCGGGAAGGCGATTTCCATGTCTATCTGGTGCGCAGGGAGATTGCGGGCGTAGAAAAGGGGGTCATTGCGCCGTGGTTTGGGCGTACGGGCGGCGGCATCCAGTATAAGCTGCCTGAGAGGATCTCCGCTTTGATGGGGACAGAGCCGCCGATGCTGACGGAGGAGGATGCGGATGCAGATCAGCGACCTGCCGCAGATTCTCGCGCGGCATAATGTGCCGCGATCGCATTACTCCCTCACGACGGAGGATGAGCCGATGACAGAATCCTATCTCTGCATACGCATGTATCCTGTCATTTGCATCTATATCGTGGAGCGCAACCGCATCACCCTGCGCCGCACATTTGATACGGAGGATGCAGCATGCCGGGCATTCCTGCATGAGCTGCGGATCACACCATAGAAAATTGCCGTATGGCTGCTGAAAGGCAGCTTTATGCGGCGTTTTTTTGCCATGATGTATGCCACCATGCCTAGATTCATGTATACATGGACATTTAGGGCTTTATCATGATAAAATATTCGCATATTTCATTCATTTAGGAGGTATACGTTATGGAATCGCTGATCCCGATTCTAAAGGACATCGACTCATTTCTTTGGGGGGTGCCGCTGATTACTCTGCTTGTTGGGACGGGCATTCTCCTCACGGTGCGGCTTTCCCTGATCCAGGTGCTGCATCTGCCGCGTGCGCTTTCTCTGATCCTGCATGCAAAGAATAGGGGTGCGGGGGATATTTCGAGTTTTAAGGCACTCTGCGTGGCGCTTGCCGCAACGATTGGCACGGGCAATATTGTTGGTGTGGCGACGGCAGTCAAGGTCGGTGGGCCGGGCGCGATTTTTTGGATGTGGATGGCGGCGTTTTTTGGGATGGCGACGAAGTACGCAGAGGGGCTGCTTGCGGTGAAGTACCGCACGACGGATGCGCACGGTGAGATTGCAGGCGGCCCGATGTACTATATCCGGCGCGGCATGGGGGAGCGGTACCGTCCGCTCGCGGGCTTTTTTGCGGCAGCGACGGTGCTGGTCGCATTCTTTGGCATTGGAACGTTTCCTCAGGTGAATGCGATTGTGGATTCTGTGGAACTCTCATTCGGTATTCCACGCATTGGGACTGATCTCCTGCTGACGCTGCTCATCGCAGCGATTACGATTGGGGGTCTGCGCAGCATCGCAGAGGTCGCCTCGCGCATCATTCCGTTTATGGCGGTGCTTTATGTGGTTATTTCTGCGGGCGTGATTTTCGTGCATGCAGGGGAGGTTCCGGCGGCGCTTGCCCTCATCTTGGACAGTGCGTTTACGGGAGCGGCGGCTGCGGGCGGCTTTACAGGAGCGACGGTGATGATGGCGATGCAAAACGGTATTGCGCGCGGGGTCTTTTCCAATGAGTCGGGACTTGGCTCTGCGCCGATTGCGGCAGCGGCGGCAAAGACGAAGGAACCGGCGGAGCAGGGGCTGATCTCCATGACGGGGACGTTCATTGATACCATTATCATCTGCTCGATGACGGGGTTGGTGCTGGTGCTCACGGGGACATGGCAGGGAGAAGCGGCAGGGGCTGCTATGACGGGCGCGGCGTTTACAGGGGTGTACGGCTCTGTGGGCGGGGCGCTGCTGACGGTATCGCTCGCGCTCTTTGCCTTTACGACGATCCTCGGGTGGAACTACTACGGCGAACGCGCTGTGATCTATCTTGCGGGTACGCGCGGCGTTCTGCCGTACCGTATTGTCTTTATCCTGCTGATTGCGTGCGGTGCATTTTTGAAACTTGAAGCGATTTGGATTCTTGCAGATATTGTCAACGGACTGATGGCGATTCCAAACCTCATCGCACTGCTCGCCCTTACGAGTGTTGTTGTGGCAGAGACAAAGGACTATCTCCAAAAGATGCGTGCGTGAGCATTCTGCATGTGAGGTTTTTAAGATTGCTGTCAAATCGCCCCCCTTTATGCACTCACTGCATAAAGGGGGGCGATTTATGTTCAAATGTTTTCAGCGTTTGGTCCATGTGCCCCTCAGCAGTTCCCGCAGTGTACATATTTTAGATGGCGGCGTGCGATGGCGGTGAGATGCGCAATGGATGCAAGAGGGGTCGGCGGCGCCGTTTCGTTGTGGCATGGGAAATAGCGGCTGATGTGGAGCGGGATGTCGGGGGAGAGGGAGGCGAGCCAACGCGCCTCGGCATCCATGTCTGCGGCACTGTCGTTTTGTCCTGGAATGATGAGGGTCGTCACTTCGACGTGGACGCCGCACGATACGGCATGTGCGATGGTCTTTTTGACGGTCTTCAAATCCCCGCCGAGGCGGCGGTAGAAAGCTTCCTGCCAACCCTTGAGGTCGATGTTCATGGCGTCGATATGTGGTAGGAGACGCGCACGTGGCTCTTGGCAGATTGTGCCGTTTGTGACGAGGACGACCTTTAGCCCCGCCGCGTGCATAAGGGGCGCCGTATCGAGGATGTAGTCAAAGCTGAGCAGAGGCTCGTTGTAGGTAAAGGCGATGCCGATGTTGCCGGGCGGGCGGCAGGAAAGTTCCTTTGCGAGCGCGGCAAGGCGCGTGGGCGCAATATCCTCTGTCCTCGTGCACGCGTCTGCCATGGCGATGGAGGCGTTTTGGCAAAAGGGACAGGCGAGGTTGCAGCCAAAGCTGCCGACGGAGAGGATGAAGCTGCCCGGGTGAAAGTGAGAGAGCGGCTTTTTTTCGATGGGATCGAGCGCAATGGCGGTGAAGCGGCCATAATTTAGAGACTGTATTGCCCCGTCGATATGCGCCCGCGCACGGCAGCGTCCCGTTTCACCGACGCGCAGACGGCAGTGGTGCGGGCAGAGGGTACAGGAAATACGCCCGTCTGCACCTCCTGTACGTGGATTTTTGTGCTCCTGTCTGTTGTCCGCCGCTTTGATCGTGGGGGCGTCTATGATGCCTTGCATGGGGTCAGTGGTGGCGCTCTACGGTAAAGCGCCAGATGGATATGGGGGCGTCCTCCGGGATGCCGCCTTTGCGGCGTGCGATTTTGATCTGTTCGTCCACAGTGTCCACACCTGCGAGATCCGGCAGGAGCAGTCCCCGGCGGCCGCGTGACTCGACGATGACGCCGTAGATTTTTGCATCGAGTTGCGCCGGATCGTTGATGAGTTCTGGCTCGCTCAGGACATCGACGCTGTATATGATGTCATCCAGTTCGCGCTCTGTGACGGGGGAAAAGCGCGGGTCGTGGAGGGCGGCGGAGAGGGCATTTTTGCGGATTTCTGCCGCGATGTTCTTTGCTGTTGGCTCAAAGGTGCCGATGCAGCCGCGCAGCTCGTCGTTTACCTTGAGCGAAACAAAGACGCCCGCACGCCCCTCCATCTCGGGCGGCAGATCCTCGGGCAGCGGCATACGCTCTCCTGTTCGGATAAATTGCTCGATGCTCTTTCGCGCCAGATATACATAGGCGTCCTCGCTGGCGCGGATGGCGTCGATGGCGCGTTTGCGGGCGGCCTCATAGCGCTCTACCAGTTTGCGCTTTGGGTCTTCCCGCATGACCTTAAAGGAGACCAGCCCATAGCCAACCCCGAATGTACCTTGATAGGAGAGTTTTTTGCTTTTTACCGCCTGCCCGTCAAGCGCCCCTGCCATGATCCAGAAGGAGCGCAGACCGCACTCGCTGGCCGCTTTGCAAAGGGCGGGATCCATTTGCAGGAGTTTTACAAAGTCGCCCTCCTCAAGATATTTCATGCAGGCTTTGTCAAAGCGCGGCCCTTCGGGGGCAAAGCCATAGGGGCCGTCGGGTGTGAGCTTGTGTGAGAGGTCGCCGCTGGCGATGTAGACCGCCTTGCGCCCGAGTTTTTCCGCAACGCGTGCGATGCACATGCCGAACTGGTAGTGTGCGAGCGGTGTCAGCCCCGACAGGCCAACGCGCACCAGGCGAAAGCGCTCTGTGTATGCCTGCAAAAAGCGCAGCGGCACCATGACACCGTGATCGAGTGCGGCGCCGCGCCCGCCATGGGGGCCTGCGGCAATCCCCGCTGCCAGTGCCTCCCGTTCGAGCGCTTTGGCAAACTCGGCATCATATGCTGCACTGACAATCACATCGGGTGCCCCGAACTGCGCAAAGTCCCCCACTGCCGCATCTCCGGGGGCGATGTGGAAGTAGTCTGCATACATTACGGTATGGGGACTGGAGATGATGACGGTATCGGGCTGCAGATCTGCCGCCGCGGACATCGCACGCGCATAGGCATTTGCCGTGAGCTGGATTTTTTGCTCCTCTCCCTTGCCGATCTCCGGCAGGATGAGCGGGGGGTGCGGCACGACAAACGCTGCTAAAATGGACATAGGAATCCCTCCTCGTGCAAAGTGTTTTGTATATCTATTCGCTGTGCAGCACAAAAGCCCTTTCGTTGGCGTGTATTTTTGGTTCTTTCACAAAAGTAATGGTGTGACCACCACGGATTCTCCGCTTGTCCGGATCTCGGCGCACCGCCAAATCGTGACAGATAGGTTAAAATCTGCTATAATGAAACAACATATGCACTCGATAGAGTTGTGCGGCGGATGCCGCCGAAAGGATACAGAATGAATGAGCAAGGTGCAAGACCTGCGGCGACAGCCGGGGTTATGACGGCGGCGGCTGTCATCTATGCGCTCGCGGTGAGCTATCTGCCGATGCTGACGATGGCACTCGGGATGTTGTGGCCGGTCTTTATCGCACTGATTTGCGTGCGCGTGGGGGGGCGTTGGGGCGTTCTCGCTGCGGTGGCCTCACTTCTTCTCATGATGCTCTTTTCCCCGGCAATGACGGGGGCGCTCTTTGTGATTTCGTTCGCACCGACGGGGATTTTGCTCGGCATGATGCTGCGGCGTGGGCGGGGGGCGGTGCATGCGCTCCTTGGCGGGGCGGCGGCCTCGCTGCTCGGCAAACTCGCTGCGGCAGCGCTGGTCTTTTTCCTCTTTGGGATGAATCCGATGGGGATGGATCTTCAGATGGCGGAGCAGGCCATGGATGAGACACTCGCGCTCTATCAGTCCCTTGGCATGAGTGAGGAACAGATCAGTGAAACACGCACGGCTGCAAAGGGCGTGCTCAGTGCCTTCGTTTTGCTGCTGCCGTCCTTTTTTATCGTGAGCGCCCTCATCGAGGCGTTTCTTTCGCTGATGGTGCTGCGCATTGTGCTGCGGCGGCTTAGGATGCCTTTTCCGTCCTTTCCGCCGTTTACTGCGTGGCGGCTGCCAATGGCGTTTGCCTATCTGTTCGCCTTTTCGCTCATCGGTCTTTACTGGGGGGCAACGCGCGATTTTACGCTGCTGTATCAGGCGGCGCTCAACGGGTATTTGATTGCATTTTTCGCGGGGCTGATGCAGGGGCTTTCGTTCCTGCAGTTCCTGATGAAGCGCTTTCGCGTGGCGCCGCTCCTGCGCGTGATGCTCTACGTGTTTATTGCGCTGAGTACGTTTCTCGCGCAGGTGGTTTCGTGGACGGGGCTTTTCGATATTGTCTTTGACTATCGAAAGAAGATATTGGAAAAGAAGAATTCTTAAGGGAAGCACTGATAAAAAACTTTGTAAAACGTTTGCCGTCGTGGGCGTAAGGGGGGAATGTTATGCCGCGGAATTTATCCGCGTGGATGGATCTGACGGTTCATCTCATCGTTATACTTGCACTTGCACTTGTGACACTGGGTTATAATATCTATGTGGGGGCAGCGGCACTCGTCCTATGGGTGCTGCTTGCTCTGTTCGCATGGGAGCGCTGCCGTGATCGAGAGCGCCGCTTTGACAGATACTGTATGGGCATCATCCATAATGTCAACAATGTGATGAATTATGCTGTGGACCAGCTCCCGCAGGCGATTCTCGTGGTGAGCCGAGATGGGCATCTGGAATGGTGTAACCGCCAGCTCGGACTGTACCTCGGCACGGCGCCGCCGGAGCAGGGGACCGCGGTTGCCGATTTCTGGGAGGAGCTGCTCATAGAGTCCGTCTGGGGCACGGAGGGCGAGTACCATTTTACCCATGGGGGACGTTCGTATCGCGTCTATCACCGTCCCGTACCGACGCCGCCGCAGGTGGAGCCGCTCATGGCATTTTATGTGGAGGATGAGTCGGCGTTTGCGGATCTGCGCCGCCGCTTTCACGAAAGCCGGACGGCACTCCTTTACATCCAGCTTGACAACTACGATGAAATCATGCAGGGACAGAGCGAGGCGGAACGCTCACAGCTGCTGCTCGCGGTGCGCGAGCGCCTCGATGCGTGGATGAACGGACTGGGTGGCTTTATGCGCAGCATCTCGGACGGTGAGTTCGTGGCACTGCTGGACCGCACTGCACTGGATCATGCGATTGCAGAAAAATTTGACATCCTTGACCAGGTGAGGAAGATCGTCAATACAAAGGGGATGCCCGTGACGCTCTCCATCGGTCTTTCCATTGCAGCAGAGCAGACGCTGAAAGAACTTGGCGAGGAGGCAGAGGAAAAGCTCGACCTTGCGCTTGGGCGCGGCGGCGACCAGGTGGCGCTCGATATAAGTGGCAAGACACAGTTCTTCGGCGGTAAGGCAAAGGCGGTCGAAAAGCATACGCGTGTGAAGGCGCGCGTGGTGGCCCATGCCCTGCGCGACCTCATGGAGGGCGCAGATACAGTGTATGTCATGGGGCACCACAACGAGGACTATGACTGCTTCGGTGCGGCGCTTGGTGTTGCCTGCATGGCGCGTGCGCTCGGGAAATCCGTGCATATCGTGCTCAGCGATATGAATGAGGGCATCGACCGCTTTGAAGATGTGCTCAGCAAGGAGGAGCTTTATGAGGGGCTCTTTGTCCGGGCGGGCGATGTCTCAAGGGTCGCCTCACTCTCCGCGCTCCTCGTGGTGGTGGATGCACATATCCCGCATATCCTTGCGGAGCCGTCACTTCTCGATGATGTGCCGAAAGTCGTCGTCATCGACCATCACCGCCGCAGTGAGCAGTTCGTCAAGAATCCTCTGATCGTCTACATTGAAACCTCCTCCAGCTCGGCGAGTGAGCTGGTGACGGAGCTGCTCATGTACTTCAGCGACAATGTGCGTCTGACGAAGTATGATGCGACGGCGCTTTATGCGGGGATTGTTGTCGATACGAAGAATTTCAACGTGGGCGCGGGCGTGCGTACGTTCGATGCCGCCGCCTATCTGCGCCGTGCGGGTGCCGATCCCGTCCTCGTGCGCAGTCTCTTTCAAAGCGACTATGAGACGACCGTGGCGCTTGCACGGGCGAAGGCGGCGGCGGAGTTTTTCCCCGGAGGGCTCATCGTCGGCAGCATTTCGGAGTACTTGCCAAACGGGCAGATCATCGCGGCACAGGCCGCCGACGGGATGCTGCGCGTGGACGGCGTGCGCATGAGCATCTATGTGTTCCAGATGGCGCACGATACCGTCGGCATCAGCGCCCGCTCGTCGGGTGATATGAATGTACAGGTGATTATGGAGGATTTTGGCGGCGGCGGACATGCGAATGTGGCCGGCGCCCAAGTGAAGGATATACCGCTCGCATCTGTGCGGGCGCGTGTGATTGAACGGGCAAGAGCCTATATCGAGGAGAGTGACCAGCATGAAAGTCATATTGCAGACGGACATTAAGAACATTGGGAAAAAGGGCGAGATTGTAGAGGTTGCGGACGGCTACGGGCGCAACTTCCTCCTGCCGAAAAAGCTTGCACTGCCCGCGAGCAGTGAGAATATGAACGTGGCAAAGGCGCAGGCGGGTGCGAAGGCGCGTCGGGACGCCATGGCAGAGGATGAGGCACGCCTCATGGCAGCCCAGCTCGAAAAGGTCACGGTGGAGATTCCCGTGCGCATTGGGGAAAACGGGCGCCTCTTTGGCGCGGTCACGGGCAAAGATGTCGCCGAGGCACTCAAAAAGAAGAACATCGACATTGATCGGCGCAAGATCTCGATACAGGGTGAGGTGACGGGTGAGGGCCTCTATGAGGCTGTTGTGAAGGTGCACCCGCAGATCACGACGACGATTCAGATTCACGTGCGCAAAGAGTAGTGCGGCGCTGTCTTTTTGTTTTGGCGTAGAGGTAAGAGAAAGGAACCTATGTCTTTTTTTAAGGATCTCTTTCATGGCAGCAAGGATGATCGGGCGGCAGCACCCTCCAAAGAGGCCGCGATTGATGCAGAGATTGCCGCGCTCTTTCGTATGCTCGCAGATACGATGGGGACAGAGCGCCTCGTCATCCAAGCGGGCAAGATGAATGCGATGAGCCTCATGCGTTCTGAGGATCGGCGCGAGCGCGTCCTTGCACTCATGCGTATTCTTGAGGAGGATCCGCTCCTTGCACCGCCGCCGTCTGCGGCACAGATTCCCGAAGTCCTCAGCCGCATGACCGAGCAGATGGCGACCATCCTCGCACGGCGCAGCCTCGAGGACCGCATTGAACGCAAAGTGAATGAAAAGCTCGAAAAGGAGCATGAGGACTATGTGGAGGATATTCGCCGGCAGGTGATCTCCGAGGAAAGCCCCGGTACCGAGTCTCCACATGACAAGAAAAAGCGCGAGGATTTGGAGGCGCTTGAGCACGTACACCTCACGCGCTCGGTGATGGAGCTGCTGCGCCCACAGGCATTTTCTGAGATTGTGGGGCAGGAGCGTGCCGTGCGCTCACTCATGGCAAAACTCTCCTCGCCCTATCCACAGCACCTTTTGCTCTACGGCCCTCCGGGCGTTGGCAAGACGACGGCGGCGCGCCTTGTGCTGGAGGCGGCAAAAAAACGCGCCATCTCGCCCTTTGGTGCGGATGCTCCCTTTGTCGAGACGGATGGGACGACACTGCGCTGGGATCCGCGCGATATGACGAACCCCCTGCTCGGTTCGGTGCATGACCCCATCTATCAGGGCGCACAAAAAAGTCTGGCAGACAGCGGTGTGCCGGAGCCAAAGCCCGGTCTTGTGACAGAGGCGCACGGCGGCATCCTCTTCATTGACGAGATTGGCGAAATGGATGAGATGCTGCAAAATAAACTACTGAAGGTGCTTGAAGATAAACGTGCCTACTTTGAGTCGGCCTATTACGACCCTGACGACAAGCGCGTGCCGCCCTACATTCGAAAACTCTTTGATGAAGGGGCGCCCGCAGACTTTGTACTGATTGGTGCAACGACGCGTGAGGCAGACCATATCAATCCGGCACTGCGTTCACGCTGTGCTGAGATCTACTTTGAGCCGCTGACCCCTGCCCACATTTTGATGATTGTCGAAAACGCGGCAAAGCGTCTTAACGTAACGCTCGCGCCGGGGGCGGCCGAACTCATCAGCGAATATACCATCGAGGGACGCAAGGCGATCAATATTCTCGCGGATGCGTATAGCTTGGCGCTCAGTCGGCTCGATGAGGCGACCCTATCGCGGATGGCCGAGGATGTTTCACGTGAAACACGCGGAGACGCTGCCCAGATCTCCCTGTTGGAGACTGCGCCGAGCGAGAAAGCAGAGTCGGGGACATTGGATGCGGCACACAGTGCAGAGCATGGTGAACCGGCGGCATTTGCCGAGACGGTTTCACGTGAAACAAATCTTGAGAATCCCGCCGCTGGGGAAGAACTGTCGCCGCCGTCACAAATCTACGGGAAAGAGATGGCAGATGCCTGTGATGGCACATGGGCGCCGCCCGCAGAGGATCCCCTGCGCGATTACTGTGGTCTGCATAGGGCCGAGGCACCCGATGCGGATGTCGCAGCACCCCATGATCTTACTGATATGGAGCACAGCGAGCCGGCAGCGTTTGCAGAAACCGTTTCACGTGAAACCATCCTCACGCCGCCCCTCACGGTGACGAAGGAGGATATTTACGAGGTTGCACGGGTGAGCCGCCTCCATCCCTTTGGACGAAAGAAGGCGTCGGACAGCCCCGCCGTCGGACGTGTCTTTGGCCTCGGTGTTGCGGGGTTCCTCGGCTCGATCATTGAGATTGAGGCCGTGGCATTTCCTGCGGCGGAGGCGGGAAAGGGCACTGTGCGGTTCAATGAGACGGCAGGCTCCATGGCAAAGGACTCGGTGTTTAACGCCGCCTCCGTTATGCGTCAGCTCACAGGGCGCGACATTCATGACTATGACATCCACGTGAATGTCATTGGCGGCGGCAATATCGACGGACCGAGCGCAGGGACAGCCATTCTCGCTGCGATTGTCAGCGCTGTCACGGGCGCCCCGATCCGACAGAATGTGGCTGTCACGGGAGAGATCTCTCTCCAAGGGGAGATGCGCCCTGTGGGTGGCGTCTTTGAAAAAGCATATGGCGCACGTCAGGCAGGCATATCAACGCTCATCATTCCATGGGAGAACGAGAAGGACATCCCTGAGGCGCATCTCGGCCTTGACATCCATCGGCTGCGCACGGCAGAGGAGGCGTTTGCCATCCTCTTTGCAGATGAAACATGGAGAGCGCACCCTGCCGCCCCTGATTCCTAGCTTTTGTATTCCCATATCCTGCGGTACGCTCACAACGCAAATATTGTAGAGCGTACGAATGCAGCGTGCCCGCCTAAGCGAACCTCAGCAAGTGAGAGGAGCATTCGACTGACCCTTGGCTGCTTCTTTCGTTTAAGCAAACCGCGTTTAAGAAGCAGACCGGTGTTTAGGCGAACGAGAACGCGCTCCCTTGCGCAGCGAGGTGTTCGCGTGATGGGTGTACCACAATATTTCTGAAAGAACCATTTTTCATGTATTTCTTAGAAAGGAGTTTCCCATGTCCGAAGGGCGTACCCCGCCGCAGAGCATCGAGGCGGAGCTGTCCGTGCTCGGTGCGATGATGCTGAAGCCCGAGGCTGTTTCGCAGGCGCTTGAGATGCTGCATGCGGAGGATTTTTACCGACAGGCGCACCGTGCGGTCTTTTCGGTCATGCATGACCTCGCGCGTACGGGGGAGCCTGTGGACATTGTGACCGTAACGGAGGCGCTCAAAAAAGGAGGCCTGCTCGAACAGGTGGGCGGCATCTCTTTCCTCTCCAATCTGACGAATGCAGTTCCGAGCATTGCCAATCTGCACTACTATGCCAAAATCGTCCGTGAGAAGGCAACCCTGCGTGCCCTCATCGACGCGAGTACGGAGATTGCAAGCGCCGCCTATGAGGCGAGCGATGATATTGCAGAGCAGCTCGATGATGCCGAGCGCAAGATTCTCGCCATTGCGGGCGGGCAGTCCACGGGGGCATTCGTGCCCGCGAAGGATGTTGTATTCGATGCGGTGGATCGCGTGAGCGAGCTTGCCAAGGCAAAGGGTGGCGTCACAGGTCTTTCGACGGGGCTAAAGACCCTCGACAACATCACGCGGGGACTGCAAAAATCCGACCTCATCATCGTGGCTGCGCGTCCTGCGATGGGAAAGACGGCCTTTGTCCTCAACGTTGCAACGCATGTTGCCCTCCAAGGGGGGACGGTGGCGTTCTTTTCGCTTGAGATGCCGCGCGAGCAGCTCATGCACCGCATCTTTTGTGCGGAGGGGTACATCGAGGCGACAAAGCTCGCACGCGGGGAGCTTGACGATGAGAAGGACTGGCCGCGGCTGATTGACGTTGCCGACCGCATCATGAAGACCAATCTCTTTTTCGATGATACGAGCAGTACGACGGTGCTCGACATTCGGACGCGTGCCCGTCGGCTTAAGGCAGAGCATGGACTTGACCTTATCGCGATTGACTATTTGCAGCTCCTTCAATCGCCCGGACGTGCAGAGAACCGCACGCTCGCTGTTGCGGAGATGACGCGTTCGCTGAAGATTCTCGCACGCGAACTGCAAGTCCCCATCCTCGTGCTCTCCCAGCTCTCGCGTGCGACAGAGGGCCGCTCGGACAAGCGCCCCATGCTCTCGGATTTGCGTGAGTCCGGCTCCATCGAGCAGGACGCGGACATCGTTATGTTCCTCTACCGCGAGGATTACTACAATCAAGATACGGAGAATGCGAACATTACAGAGCTGAGTATCGCAAAGCACCGCAACGGCGCGACCGATACGATCCGCCTCTTTTTCCACAAGGAATATACGAAGTTCGCAGATCTCACACGGGCACAGGAGCCTTAAAGCAGAGCCAAAATTGTTTCACGTGAAACAAAATCGCATTTTTATCGCAGCTCCTCTTAAAAAAAGAGGGGATTTTTTTTGTTATTTGTGTTATGATGAGGAGAACTGAGGAGGCATGGCATGGTGCTGTGTCTCTCGGAAACGAATACGCGTATTGGCAGGGGGGACGGTCATGCTAAAGAGCATTGCAATCATGACGAGCGGCGGCGACAGCCCTGGGATGAATGCAGCCGCGCGTGCGGTTGCGCGGACAGCGCTTTATGAGGGCGTACAGGTATGGGGCATCAACGATGGGTATCATGGCCTTTTAGAGGAGGATATAAGAGAGCTCAAATCAAAGGATGTCGGGGACATCATTCAGCGCGGCGGTACTTTCCTCGGGACTGCACGCAGTGAGCGCTGGAAACAGCCCGAGGGACGCCGACAGGGGTATGACAATCTCGTCAAATGCGGTATCGAGGGACTGTGCGTCATTGGCGGAGATGGGTCACTGCGTGGGGCGCAGCTCCTCTCCGAGGAATATGGGTTTCCCATTGTCGGACTGCCGGGCACGATTGACAACGATGTCTGGGGGATGGACTATACCATAGGCTGCGATACAGCCTCGAACACCATCATCGACGCCATCAACAAGCTGCGTGATACGGCGTCTGCGCATCGGCGCGTCATCGTCCTTGAGGTCATGGGACGCAACTGCGGGTGGCTTGCGCTCGTCTCTGGGATTTCGGGCGGCGCGGAGTACATCATCGTCCCGGAGGAGCCGTTCGATCTCAAGGCGATTACCGATGATTTGACGAATGCCTATGAAAAGGGCAAGCGCTATATCCTCATTGTTGTTGCTGAGGGCGCGATCAAGGGGCAGGAGGTCTGTGACTACATCGCGGCACATACGGATCTTGAAACGCGCGTCTCCGTCCTCGGTCACATCCAGCGCGGCGGATCGCCGACGGTCATCGACCGCGTACGTGCGAGCCAGCTCGGGGAGCGTGCGGCGCTTGCCCTCATCTCGGGGCTTTCGGGTGTGGTCTTTGGGTACAGCAAGGGACATGTCGTTTCGGTGAACCTCTACGACGCGGTCAACAACAAAAAGAAACTCGACCCGGAGTACCTGCACCTGGCGAAGGTGCTGTTCTAAGGAAATACGGATCACATGGCGCTTTGTCAAATGTTGGGATAAAGAGACATATTCGCTATGCGGTGCTTGTTCACCTCATATAAAGGAAACGTTCACTACAGGTCACACATCGGAACAGAAAGGAGCAGTACGTGGCACATATCATCGCAGTTGCAAGTCAAAAGGGCGGTGTCGGCAAGACGACGACAGCGGTCAATCTTTCGGCTGCCATTGCCGCCGCGGGGCGCCGCGTGCTGCTCATCGACATCGACCCACAGGGGAATGCGACGAGCGGCCTTGGTTTGGATAAAAATGCACTGGGCGCGACGACCTATGAGATACTGATCGAAGACCGCCCCATGGATGCAGCGATTGTGCATGATGCATATGGGGTGGACATCCTGCCCGCCCATGTGGAGCTGGCGGGCGCAGAGGTGGAACTGGCGGGGGCAGAGCGCAGTGAGGCACGTCTGAGGGATGCGCTGCGCGATGCGCGCGGCCGCTACGACTATATCCTCATCGACTGTCCGCCCTCACTCGGCTTTTTGACCATCAATGCCCTCACAGCCGCCGATGCGGTGCTCATCCCCATTCAATGCGAGTTCTATGCACTCGAAGGTGTGGCACAGCTTATGCAGACGGTGGAACTTGTGCGTGCGGGGGCAAATCCTGCACTGCGCGTGCAGGGGGTTGTGATGACGATGTACGATGGACGGACACGCATCGCGGCGCAGGTGGTCGAGGAGGTGCGGCGGGTCTTTGCGGAGGCGCTCTATGAGACGCTCATCCCACGCAATGTGCGCCTTTCGGAGGCGCCGTCATTCGGTCAGCCCATCACCGCCTATGACAGTGCATCACGTGGGGCGGCGGCGTATCGGGCACTCGCAGGGGAGGTTATGCAGCGTGAAGAAGGGTAAAACGGGAGGTCTTGGCCGTGGTCTTGGCGCCTTTGGCCTTGGGAGTGCAGCGCTGCCGACGGGGGAAAAGGCTGCGCCGGCAGCGGCATCCGTGCGTGCCGCCCCGGTTGAGGTTCCCGTCGATGCCATAGACCCCAACCGCTTTCAGCCGCGTCGCGAATTTGACGAAGGAGCGCTTGAAGAGCTGCGCGATTCCATTGCACGCTATGGCATCCTTCAGCCGCTCGTCGTACGTGATCTCGGTACGGGGCGCTATGAGCTGATTGCAGGCGAGCGGCGTCTGCGCGCGGCAAAGCTCGCGTGTCTTACGGCAGTTCCCGTGATTTTCCGCACGGCGAGCGATGCCGAACTTGCAGAGATGGCACTCATCGAGAATTTGCAGCGTGAGGATCTTGGCCCCATGGAGGAGGCAAAAGCTTATGAGCGTCTGTTGGAGGAGTTTGGGCTTTCGCAGGAACAGCTCGCACAGCGCGTTGCACGCAGCCGTTCCTACATCGCGAATATGGTGCGCCTTTTGCGCCTGGCTCCTGAGGTACAGGATCTGCTCGCCAGCGGTGTGCTCACGGTCGGGCAGGCGCGTCCCCTGCTCGCACTGCCGTCCCACCTGCTGCAAAGCGAGGCAGCAGAGCATATCCAGGAGCGCGAGCTCTCCGCGCGTGCGGCAGAGGTACTGGTACGTCGCTTGCTGAAGGATCCACATGCCATCGACAGAGTGTCGGCGGGCAAGGAGCGGGTGCGCCCCGATATTTTCCTGCGCAGCGCAGAGGAGCGCCTCACACAGAGTCTCGGGACGAAGGTGTGCATCCGGCAGGGACGTACGCAGGGGAAAGGAAAACTTGAGATCAGCTATTTTTCGGCAGACGACTTAGAGCGTCTGCTTGCGCTCCTCACTTCCGCAGACCCTGCGGCGGGCGGGACGCACCGCACGCAGGAGACTGCGCACACGCTTACGGTATAAAGGAAAAGATCTTTTCCATAATACTGCAGCCTATGCTCTATTCAAGATGAATCCCATATCGCCGCCGCCAAAGAGCCATCATAGCCATACAGAGCGCCTTTGCGCCGTGCCAAAGAACCGATGAAGGGGAGAAAAAAAGGGAATGTATCTGCAAAATCTCGTGAACTATACCGCTGCACACTCAGCCACAATGCTGCTTACCGCTATAATACTGATTCTCATACTGATGATTATTTTGCTCTATGTCCTCATTCGTCTGAGCGGAATGGAGTCGCGCTACCGCGCCCTCATGCGCGGGTCAAAGCACCCGGACTTGGAGGGGATGCTGCTCCAGCATATCAAGGAGGTGGAGGTTGTCGGCAAGGCGAACCACCGGATCATCGAGGAGAACAAGCTCATCCGCAAGTTTTTGCGGCGGACGATGGTGCGCACGTCCGTGCTGCGGTTTCGCGCCTTTGAGGATATGGGCGGTGATCTGAGCTATGCCGTGGCGATGCTCGATGCCAACAACAACGGTATGGTGTTTTCCAGTATCTTTGCACGGGATGCTTCACGCAGCTATGTGAAACCCATCAAGAGTGGGCTGTCAGAGTACCCGCTCACAGAGGAGGAGGAGCAGGTGCTGAATGACGCGATGGGGCAAAAGCTTCCCATCCAGTAAGTAATTTCTGCGTCCCGTATGCTCTGCACGAGTGCCTAAAACCTGCTGCTCTCAGCAGGTTTTCATTTTATCGGGATAGGATAAAGGGAGGGAAATTACAGGCGTCTCAGCCATGCGGCAAAAGGCGCAGAATAGGAGCCTATTTTGGACGAAGCACAAAAACCACAATACACGGTTCAGTTCATCGATCATGCCCATGCGCAAACGCGCAGCATCGTGCTGTCAAGGCGTGCGCTGTACGCGCTCATCGGCGGCGTGGGGGCGTTGATTCTGGCGGCGCTTTTTGCCGCAGGGTTTGCCCTGCGCGCCGGTACCATGCTGCACGTACATGAAGTGGAGGCGGCGCAGCTGCGCGAGGTGAACCGCTTGCAGCAGGAGCAGATTCTTCAGGTCGCGAAAAAGGCCTCCGCCCTCCAACAGGAGCTGCTGCGTCTGCGCACGGCCGAGGATGGGCTGCGCAATGCACTTGGCGCACAGGGGACGGCGGCAGACACCCCTGTACCGGAGAACGGGGAGGGCACAGGCGGCGCTCCGCATGAGATCTCAGTCGCGCAGGTGCGTGAGGCACTCGATGGGATTACGGCGGGGGCAGCCGCTCGCCGCGCCTCGCTGGAGGCCCTCTCAAAGGAGGCGGAGCGTACATACGCAGGGCTTCTCTTTATGGACGGCGCGCCGCAGACGGTGCCCTCTCTCTGGCCGACGCAGGGGGTCATCAGCTCCCCCTATGGTCTGCGGTTTGGCGGCACAGAGTTTCATCAGGGCATCGACATCGCCGCAGAGACGGGCACCCCCATCGTTGCAACGGCTGATGGGGTGGTGACCGCGGCAGGATGGAACGGCGGCGGCTACGGCAACATGGTCGATATCGACCATGGGGAGGGCATTACGACGCGCTATGCCCATGCCTCCTCCGTCGCCGTCACCGCAGGACAGCGTGTGCGGCGCGGACAGATCATTGCCTATGTCGGCTCGACGGGCTTTTCGACAGGGCCGCATCTGCACTATGAGGTGCGGCTTGGCGGGCACCCCGTGAACCCTGCACTTTATCTCTAAGTTGTGCTGTGGCTTTCAGAAAAATGCTGCGGGATGTCGTTTTTGCAGTGCTTTGTCAAATGTTACGGACAATCCGGCATACGGCGGCGTATTGCTTTTCGGTATTTGCCATAGAGCCTGCTTTTATTTTGGAAAGGAACATAGATATGAATGCTGTCATCGGTCTGCTCACCGCAGGCGCACTGCTCGTCCCCGGTCTTGGACAGGCGGCGCCGCATCATGGCATGAATATGGGGACCGAGGTGATTACGCAGAGGGACCATGCGGCGGAATCGCGGCACGGGAAAGCTGCCGTGGCACGTAAGACGCGCCCCGTACAGGAAAAAGACGCTGCGCGGGGACACAAAAAGGATCAAACGGATAAAACGCCGGCGCAGGATGCCGCGAAAGAATCTGCGCAGGATGCTGCACTTGCCGAGGAGATGGAGCAGATCGGCGGGGAGCATGAGGGCGTGGGCTCCCCACCGCCGATGGAAAGCGGTGCAGCCGCGGAGGAGCCTGCTGCGGCGACGGATGCGGAGGCAGAGGCGGCGCCGCATATGGAGCGCGGTGCTGATCCGGAGGATCATCCTGCTGCGGTGTCAGAGGATGCAGAGGAGCCGCCCGCCGCAGCGCCGGCGCTTTTGCCCGTGACGCTGCAAGAGGGGGACTGGGTCTTTATCGAGGGGGATATGCGGCACGGATGGTTCTTTGACCGCAGCCGTATGGTGCGCGGGGCAGACGGTACGATTGCCTACTGGCAGCTTATCCTCTACAACGAGGTAGGCAGGAGTCAATTCGCTGAATCTATGCATGATGAAGCATATGAAAACCTCGGGTATACCCTTCAAAAGCGCGTCATGGATCTCTCGCAAAATCATGTGCGCACCTATGACATCATTGTCTATGACAGGGAGGGGGGCGTAATCACGGAGAGCAGCCGCGCCGGCAGCATCACTGAGATACAGCCGCAGACCATGGTGGAGAAAGAGCGCGATGCAGTGAAAAAGGCGGCACGAAAGTTGAGAACACTTCCCAAAAGTCAATGATATTCCCCCCGGATATTGACAGTTTTTTGCTGTGCTGTTATGCTTAATGCAAGATGAAACATAGTTCCGTGCAAAAGTATAAAGGCTCCATCAGAGCCGCTGCCGATGATGCCGCACCTGAGCAGAGAATGCAGAAATGGGCTTTGTACGCACAGGGGGGCTGTGCAGAGCTGCACGGCCCCTTCTGTATCGAGAGAGGCGCTTTTCCAAATGCTGTGGATCCCTGCACATACCCCAACAACAGAGCAGCAGCGGGCATATCACAGCGTCTGTACGCGGCGGAGCTATGGATAATGCCTGTTGTGTTGTGTATGATGTGAGGAGGCATGAGTGTGGACAAGAGGGAGAGTTTATGGGAGGCCTATCTCGTGAAGGGGATGAGCCGGCGCAGCTTTCTAAAGGGCTGTGTTACGCTGACATCGCTGATGGGGCTCAGTACGGACATGCTGACGAAGGTGGTCGAGGCGGCAGAGGCAAAGCCCTTGCCGGTCGTCATCTGGCTGCATGGGCATGAATGTACGGGCTGTGATGAGTCATTCATCCGCTCGGGGGCGCCGCTCGCGTCCGATCTGGTGCTGAGCAGCATCGCGCTTGAGTACAGCCATGTCCTCAGTGCGGGCTGCGGTGCGCCGTTCGAGGAGCACCTCGAGACAACGATCAAAAAGTACCACGGGGAGTATATCCTCGCCGTCGAGGGCGCGGTCGCCTCGGGCGCGCACGAGTATACCTGCATGTCGGGCGGACATCCCTTTTCGCATACGCTGAAGCGTGTCGCCGAGGGGGCAAAGGCGGTCATCGCCTACGGGACGTGTGCGACATCGGGCGGCATCCAGGCGGCTGCGCCGAATCCGACGGAGTCCACGGGCATCCGATCGTTCATTGGTGCGAAACCCTACATCGCCGTGCCGGGCTGTCCGCCGATCCCCGAGGTCATGACGGGCACAGTGATGCATGTCGCGCTCTTTGGCACACTGCCCCCGCTCGACGGCGAGGGACGTCCGCGCCAGTTCTACGGCAACCGCATCCACGACACCTGCTACCGCCGCCCGTTCTTCGATG
>ERZ773083.353-NODE-353-length-39158-cov-10.972918_pt1 | contig 39158 bp, 38 predicted proteins | sample MGYA00511465_ERZ773083 | MGnify/ENA primary metagenome ERZ773083 (study PRJEB29015, sample SAMEA2738001) | human oral metagenome | biome: human oral; feature: human-associated habitat; material: dental | place: China | collected 2060 ... | reverse complement strand
AGGGCACGAAGCGCCTTGCGAAAGTCTATGACGGCAATGTCTTTGCGACAACGGACCCGCACATCACCCTCGTCCATACGGGGAAAGATGTCGGCACATACGATGCCTACAGTGACCAGCTCGGCTATGACCTCATCGGCGGCGCGACCATTACGCAGCGCGTGCTGACCATGAGCAGCGTCGCGGCGCAGAGCAAGACCTACGACGGCACGCGCGACGCAGACGCCGCGCAGTTCCACGCGACGCTGAATAACGTCGTCGCGGGCGAGGAGAGCCTTGTCAGGGCGACCGCCACGGGCGCGGCGTACAACAGCAAGGATGTCAGGGCGGCAAATACGGTGGGCTATACAGGGCTCGCGCTCACGGGTACGGGTGCGGCGAACTACAGTCTCGCCGCGACGACGGCAGAGGGAGTTGGCACAATCGCAAAGCGCACGCTGACCGTTGGTACCGTCACGGCGCAGACAAAGACCTACGACGGCACGACCGCCGCAGACACGTCGAAGTTCCAAGCGACTCTTGGTAATTTCGTCGCGGGCGAGGAAAGCAGTGTAGCGGCGACCGCCGCAGGCGCGGCGTACAACGACAAGAACGTCGCGGGGGCAAATCGCATTGACTATACAGGCATCGCCCTGACAGGCACAGGCGCGGCGAACTATGCCATTGCCGATACCGCGCAGGGCGCAGGTACAATCACGCAGCGTGCGCTGACGCTCGGCGCAGTCACATCAGAGCAGACAAAGACCTACGACGGCACAACCTTGGCAGACGCAGCGCAGTTCCGCGTGGCGCTGAATAATACGGTCGTGGGGGACGATATAACAGCAGCCGCCGCGGGCGCGGCGTACGACGATAAGAACGTTGCTGCGGCAAGTCGCATTGACTACACGGGCGTCGCCCTCACGGGAAGGGATGCGGGCAACTACAGCCTCGCCGCGACGACGGCGCAGGGAGCAGGTGCGATTACAAAACGTGCGCTGACGTTTGCATCCGTCGCGGCACAATCTAAGACCTACGACAGCACAACCTTGGCAGACGCAGCGCAGTTCCACGCGACGCTGAATAATGTCGTCAGCGGCGAGGAAAACAGCGTGACGGCAACCGCTGCGGGCGCGGCGTACAACGACAAGAATGTCGCCGGGGCAAATGCCGTGGGCTATACGGGCGTTGCGCTTACAGGCACAGGCGCGGGGAACTATAGTATCGTGGGTACCGCGCAGGGGGCGGGTACAATCACGAAGCGCACGCTAACCGCCAGTGCAGTCGGAGCGCAGACCAAGACCTACGACGGCACGACCGCCGCAGACGCATCGAAGTTCCACACGACACTCACGGGCTTCGTCACGGGCGAGGAAGGCAGCGTGACAGCGACCGCCACGGGCGCGGCGTACAACGATAAGAACGTTGCCGGGGCGAACACGGTCAGCTATACAGGGCTTTCCCTCACCGGCACAGGCGCGGGGAATTATGCCGTCGCCACGACCGCAGAGGGCGCGGGTACGATCACAAAACGTGCGCTGACCCTTGGCGAAGTCACAGCGCAAAGCAAGACCTACGACGGCACGACTGCCGCCGACGCATCGAAGTTCCGCGCGACGCTCGGCAATACCATCGCGGGTGACAGCGTGACAGCCGCCGCCACAACTGCGACATTCAACGATAAGAACGTCGCGGCGGCAAATCGCATTGACTACACAGGCGTCGCTCTCGCGGGTGCGGATGCGGGGAACTACAGCCTCGCCACGACGACGGCGCAGGGGGCGGGCACGATCACGCGGCGCACGCTGACCGCCAGTGCGGTCGGAGCGCAGACCAAGACCTACGACGGCACGACCGCCGCAGACGCATCGCAGTTCCATGCGACGCTGAATAATGTCGTCAGCAGCGAGGAAAATAGCGTGACGGCAACCGCTGTGGGCGCGGCGTATAACAGCAAGAACGTCGCCGGGGCAAATGCGGTGAACTACACAGGGCTCGCCCTCACGGGTACGGGCGCGGGGAATTATACCATCGCTGACAGCGCGCAGGGCACAGGCACGATTACGCGGCGTGCGCTGACCCTTGGCGCAGTCGCAGCGCAGAGCAAGACCTACGATGGCACGACCGCCGCAGACGCATCGCAGTTCCGCGCAGCACTCGCGGGTGCCGTCGCGGGCGACAGCGTCACAGCAGCCGCCACGGGCGCGACCTATAACAATAAGAATGTCGTCGGGGCAAGCACGGTGGGCTACACGGGCATTGCACTCCGAGGTGCGGATGCGGCGAACTATAGTCTTGCCGCCACAACCGCACAGGGCGCGGGCAGCATCACGCATCGGACGCTGACGCTCACCGCCGCGCCGCAGAGCGTCGTGCAGGGCGAGGCACTGCCCTCCTTTACGGGACGTGCGGACGGCTTTGCGGACGGTGAAGATGCGTCCGTATTCGGTCCGGGGGGTATCACCTTTGGAACGTCGGCTGCCAATACCAACACGCCGGGCATCTACGGAATTATTGGCCGCGTTGGCGGCGTCAGTGACGGTGTTTTCGGCAACTACCGCATCAGACAGGCGGCGGGCAACGCGAACGCCTTCACCATCCACGCCACAGCCCTGCCGAACGGCATCCTCGCCGCACTCGTGCAGGATGCGAAGCCCGTATTCGACGACGGCTACAGCCAAATCGTCTACCTCTACAGTATGCCGTGTCCCATCCGTGCACTGACACTCGGACTCTATCGCTTTATTCCGGCGCGTGACTTCAGCATTGAGGGACTACACCTTAACTAATATTTTATAAAAAAGAGATTTCATTTGTATGTAGTGACCCCCAAAAGTTAGATCCTCTAAGTCTAACTTTTGGGGGTCAGGTCACATTTGAAATCTCTTTTTTCTTGCAAAGCATTCTTTAGACCAACATTCCGAGGGTAAGTTGCAGGTTTAATGTTTGCTGTCTTGTGCGCATGGTATACTTCCCCGCATTTAGCCGCACGCTTCAATCTTTCGTCATCTATTTTACAACTTGCCCTCCCGTTTCCCCCCCTTCCTCATTCAAAAATACACTGGAAACAGGTGCGAGATAGTTACGGATCGCGCTGATGTCGTCCTCAATAAAGAGTGCAACAGGCGATTCTCGGAGCATGACGAGTTCTAGGAGGCGTGCCTGCTCTGCCGGATTCGTCTCTTTCATCGAGGCGGGATCCGCAGCCGCACGTGTCAAAGTAACCGCTTTCTGCTCTGCCGCAACATAGGCACGTGTCTTGTCCATCATTTGGGTCAGCAGGTCGTATAGATAATCTGAAAGCTCTATAGGAGGTACATGTTTTTCGATCTCTGCATACGATTCCTGCATCTCCCGCTCGAGGTTCGATAGCCGTGCATGCGTCGTCTCAAGATCGACTTTTCCAGATTTTATATCTGTCAAAATTTGGTGATAGAGTATCCATTTTCGGTCTAGTTCTGCGATTTCTCTTTGATAATCTTCCCACCATACACCGAAGACTTCCTGATCACGTGTACGTGCGTCGAGTTCATCCTGTGTTGGCAGAGAAACTGCATTGGCTCTTAACTGTAACTGATGGACGGTTCCACCAAGAATGCAAAGCAAAACGACAAAAGCAACAAAAACACGCCAAGGAAGATAGCGAAAAAGAATCCCCAGCAGAAGGATGATAATAGCAGCAATAATGTAGATCAGCATAGCTTTGCGCCCCACAAAAATACTGGATCAGCCGCCTACACGCTGGTGCAGTGCCTGGCGATTTAATATGCGAATACGCCCCCTGGCTGTTTGTACAAGCCCTTCTTGACTGAAGTCTTTTATCATACGGCTGATGACCTCTCGTGCCGTTCCAAGGTAGCGTGCAATCTGTTCGTGCGTAAGGCAGATCTCATCCGTTCCTCCCGTCAGTGACTCATCAATGAGAAACTGTGCCAATCGCCGATCTGCTGAGAGGAACATCATGTGCTGAAATTTCAAAACCATCTCCGACAGATGCCTTACTGCAAGTTCATAGACATTGCATTGCGCACGGAGGTTGCCTGATAGAATGCGGCGCACAATACGCGTATCAGAGAAAAAAACCTCTGTATCTTCATGAGCGTCAATATAGACGGTATCCGTTCTCTCCATAAATGAGGTAGCGGCAAGAACGGAAATATCCCCCGGTCTAATGAAATACATCGTGAGTTCACGCCCATCTTCGGAGAATATATAGACGCGAAGACATCCTAATTTAACGTGCATTGTCCCTACCGAACCAAGGGCCCCATGGTGAACTGTCGTCCCTTTGACATAGCGCATGAAGCGCGTATGAGAAAGCAACAATTCCCGTTCTGCTGCGGTCAGCGGATCCCATATACGAAATTGATCAATATACTCAGAAAAATGTCTGTTTTGTACATATTGTCCCATTCTGCCGTCCCCCCTTTTTCCATTCCCTCTGCCCCATTACTCATGGCGCAAATATCGTACGGCGGAAAGCCCTGCCCTAGCTCCTTCATAAGCCGCCTTGACAATTTGCAGCAATCCCCCTGTGCAGTCCCCTGCTGCATAGATACCGGGAATATTGGTCTCCATATTTTCATTCACAACTACTTTTGCATCTTTCAGCAAGACGCCAAGCTTCATGGCGAGATCCGAACTGCCGGCCACCCCGATTGCCATGAATACACCGTCCACATCAAGCGCAGGTGCATCTGCAAACACGATGCGCTGAACACGCCGTGTTCCTTCTAAACGCAGTATGCGGCCCGTCTGAACCTCGATCTCATGAGGAACTTTTATCGCCAGCTCTTCCCCATTTGTCATCATAATAATGCGCTCTGCATGGGGTTGAAGGATCCGTGCTTCATGCAGTGCGTAGTCTCCAGAACCAACAACGGCGGCAACTTTTCCCCGATAAAAAAAAGCATCACATATGGCGCAATAGCTGACCCCGTGCCCCTCATATTCCCGAACGCCCGGAATAGAAAGCGTCCTGCGTGCAACCCCAGTTGCTAGGATAACAGCATCCCCCGCATAGTCTTGATGTTTCCCTTCAACGACAAACCCGCCGCCCACCGCTGCACGGCGAACCTCAATCACCTCGTCTTCAACAAAGACAACACCAAGCCGTTTCGCTCCCTCGATACCGCGCCGCTCAAGTTCCGGACCTGATACGGGTGCCGAAAATCCATAATAGTTTTCAATGCTCTCTGCTGTCTCCAAAAAGCCGCTGCCTTTCGTAATAACCGTTGTATCAGCACCACCGCGCCGTGCATAAAGCGCCGCAGATATACCCGCAGGACCGGAACCAACGATAAGCACATGCATTGTATTTCTCCTAATTCAATAGGTTTATAATGAGAACACAAAAAGAGACGCCCTTGCATGTGAAAATACCCTTCCATACAACTCTTTATCGCTGCATTTCATCAGTATCTTCTAAAGAAACGTCTCTTTCCATATTGAAAGAACAGCTTATATCAATGATGGTTAAAGAGAAGACTGACCGAACGATGGCTCTGAATACGGACAATCACATCGGCCAAAGACTGCGCAAGAGAAAGCGTAACAATCTTCGGCGATTGTTTCTCTACAGGGAGCGGAATCGAATCTGTAATAACGAGCTGTTCTATCGGTGACGCATTCAAACGCTCTACCGCAGGCTCACTGAGGATCGCATGGGAACATGCAGCGAGAACATGCTTTGACCCGCGTTCCTTAAGAGCCTTTGCTCCCTCACAGAGAGAACCTGCCGTATCTACAATATCGTCAATGAGCAACGTCGTCTTCCCGTCAACCTCACCGATGAGGTTCATGACCTCTGCCTGTCCCGGAGCAGGACGACGCTTTTCAATAATGGCAATCGGTGCGTGAAGGAAATCCGCCATGATGCGGGCGCGCGTGACACCGCCGAGATCTGGAGAAACAACCACCAGATCCTCGATTTTTTGATCGCGGAAATAACTGGCAAGCACAGGCGCAGCAGCAAGATGATCCACAGGAATGTCAAAGAACCCTTGAATCTGTCCGGCATGAAGATCCACTGTAACAACGCGGGTCACCCCTGCTGTCGTCATAAGGTTTGCGACGAGTTTTGCCGAGATTGGCTCACGACCGCGTGTCTTGCGGTCTTGCCGTGCATATGCATAGTAGGGAACGACCGCCGTGATGCTATGTGCCGAAGCTCGTTTGCATGCGTCCGTCAAAATAAGGAGTTCCATAAGGTTATCGTTGACCGGGTGGCTGGTCGGCTGAATGATGAAAATATCCTTTCCACGAATACTCTCCTCAATCATTACCTGAATCTCACCATTGTTGAAATGCCCAACAAACGCTTCACAGAGCTGTATTCCAATACGGTCAGAAATCTCTCTCGCCAGCTTTGGATTTGCATTTCCCGTTAGAATACAAACGTTGTCGGTTTCAAAGCTCATCTTTCTTTTCCCCCTAGCATATATTCAGTTTCAGTATAACACAAGCGAATTTTTTTGAAAAGGCAATTCACTTTGTCTTTTTATGCCTCACATCCCTTTTTCTTTGCGCTTATCGGCCCACCCCTCAATCTCCTTTTGTCGCGCACGGGCAACAGCGAGCGTCCCTTGGCGCACATCATGTGTAATGGTCGAGCCGGCGCCGATATAGGCATCATCCCCAACTGTAACAGGAGCAACAAGGTTTGAATTGCACCCAATGAAGGCACGGTCACCAATCACAGTACGGTATTTATTCTTCCCGTCATAGTTGACAGTAATGGTTCCACAGCCCATATTGACATATGCGCCCATATCACAATCACCAATATAGGAAAGATGCGGCAGCTTTGCACCGACACCGATATTGGAGTTTTTTACCTCGACAAAATTCCCAATCCGAACGCCTTCTCCGATGTGACTGTCTGGACGAATGTGGGTAAACTGCCCCAGATCTGCGTGATGCTCAATAACAGCATCATGCGCATATGTAAAATGTGCTGTAACACCATCCCCCACAACCATATTCTGAAAACGGACATTCGGACCGATGCGGCAGTCCTCTCCAATCACCGTCATTCCCTCTAGGAATGTAAACGGGTACAGGATAGTATCCATTCCTACGCGCACCTCGGCATCAATAAAGGTCGTATCTGGATCGATGACGGTAACGCCCTCTGACATGATTTCCTCAACTTTGCGACGCCGCAGAATCCGTTCTGCCACTGCGAGCTGACTGCGCGAGTTGATTCCCAGCGTACTTTCATAGTTATCGGCGACAACTGCCCAGATCTTCTCTCCCGCATTCCTAAGAATCCCGAGCACATCTGGAAGATAATATTCTCCCTGTGCATTGTCATTCGTTACTTCGGTAAGTGCGGTAAAGAGTGCCTGTGCATCAAAACAGTAGATTCCTGCATTGACCTCATGAATCGCGCGCTCCTCCTCTGTCGCATCTTTGTGCTCGACGATTTTCAAAACTTCGCCGTTTTCTCTGCGAATGATGCGCCCATATCCTTTCGCATTCGGCATCATTGCCGTGAGCACTGTTGCCTTTGCCCCCGACTGCACATGCTCCTCATGAAACCGCGCAAGCAGTTCTGCTGTCAAAAGAGGAGTATCTCCGCACAGAACCATGATCGTTCCGCGCTCCCCCAACAGCAGTTCTTTCGTCTGCAAAACAGCATGTCCCGTTCCAAGCTGTTCATGCTGCTCCACATATTCTACACTGTCGCCAATCCATTGTCGTACAACCTCTCCGCCAAATCCCGTGACGACAATATTGCGCCGCGCACCTGCCGCATCTGCTGCATCAATAACATGCTGCAGCATGGGTTTTCCCGCTGCTTGATGCAAAACCTTCGGCAGCTTTGATTTCATGCGCGTCCCCTTACCTGCCGCGAGTATCACTGTAACGAAATCCAACATCCATTCTCCTCCAGTTCTCAGGAAACACTGCACGAGGGGGTACTTCCTTTTGTTTTTTTATTTTTTCTTTTGACCAGTGTTTTTCCGGTCTTTTGCTCCTGTTCTTCGATTGCATGAAGCAATGTCTGCTCTGAATTTTCCATATGCTTTGCCCCAACCTTACGTGCATAACGAGCATCACCCGCCCCAATAGCATCGACAATCGCACGATGTTCCTCCAGTGTCGCCTTCAAACGGCCGGGATAAGACATAGAGATCGTACGGAAGCGTGTCAGTTGTTCGCGCAAATTCCCGATGATAACAAGCAGCCGCTCGTTTCGTGCCGCTTGATACAAAAGCTCATGAAACTCAATATCTGTTTGAACAATACGCTCTATATCATGCTCTTCAATCGCACGACCAATCGCAACAAGTAAGCGTTCCAAACGCTCTTGCTCCTCATCTGTGATACGCTCCGCAGCAAGCTCACAGGCAAGTGCTTCAAGTGCGGCACGAATTTCAAAAATCTCGTTGATGTCGCGGATGGATACACTTGCAACATAAGCACCGCGCCGCGGTACCGTGACAACATATCCCTCCTGCTCAAGTTTTCGAATCGCTTCGCGTACGGGCGTACGGCTAACAAGCAGTTCATCGGCGAGATCATTCTCCTTGAGCCACTCCCCAGGCTTTAATACCCCGCCGCGAATCGCATCTCGGAGCACTTCGCAGACAATTTCCCTAAGCGGCTGGTAGCTGTTCACCACGACCGGTGAAAGTCTTCCTTCCATAAAACGTCCCTTCATTTGATTGCTCATCTTACATTTCACTCATACGGCAGCTTTTTAATATCTCCCTACCGTCTGTGTCACATACACTTCGGCCTCCGTATCCCGGCGAAACTCCTCCGCAATGCGCTCTGCCGTCATGCGGTCGGGGCATAGGCCAAACACAGTGGGCCCACTGCCTGACATCATTGCACAATAAGCACCGCCCGCACGCATCCGCGCACGATACGCACCAATCACGGGATGACGTCGCTCTGTGACAGGCTCTAATACATTTACACAAAGACGTGCACACGACAGTATATCCTGTTCTTGCAGCGCCTGGAGAAAGGAGTCATGATCCGGATGCACCGCAGAGGGCTGTGTATCATAGGTCTCGTAGGCCCATGCTGTAGAAACGGCAACCGGTGGCTTTGCAAGAACGACAGGAATGACAGGAAGTTCAGCAAGCGGCTTCATCACCTCGCCCCGTCCCGTAGCAAATACAGTGCCGCCCAAGAGAGAAAACGGTATATCCGAGCCAAGACACGCTCCCAGTTCATAGAGTTTATCGTCAGAAATCTCCAGCGAATAAAGTGTGCGCATCCCACGCAGTACGGCAGCAGCATCCCCACTGCCACCCGCAAGCCCCGCTGCGATCGGGATGCGCTTCACAATGTCAATGTGAACACCACCTTTTATCCCGTACTCCTCCATGATAAGAGCCGCAGCACGGTAGGCAAGATTACGCTCATCGGTCTCTAGATCTGCTGTGTCAACCGTGAGCGTGATGCCTGCATCCTGACGTGAAAGCGTCAGCGTATCAGAGAGTGAAAGAGACTGCATCACTGTCGCGATTTCATGAAATCCATCCTTCCGCATTCCCAGAATGTCAAGCGTCAGATTGATCTTAGCTCGTCCAAGAATCGTCACCATAGATGATCTGCCCCCATTGCCGCTATCTGCTCCAAGATTAACAGGATTTTTATTCGTATTCAATAGTTTTTATCAAAAAATTGTCATTGGGTCGATGTCAATTGCAGCATCATTTCGCAAATGAAATCCCTGCTCCCGCAAAAATGCTTGTACAGGCTGGAGTGCATCTGTCTTAATCAAAACAACAAAACGATATACCCCCCGCTCCCGTGCAATCAGTGCAGGCGATGGTCCAAGAGCAACGCGCCCCGGCACATCTTTGAACTTCGTTTGAAAGGATGCGATAAGCGCTGACGCATTTTCCCAAGCACGCGCAGAGATTTTGTCATGAAAAAGAATCTTCACAAGACGGCTGAACGGCGGATAAAAGAGTTCACGGCGCAGCTTTATTTCCCGCTCGTAAAACGACTGATAATCTTGCCCCATGGCATGAACGACAGCATAATGCTCCGGATTATATGTCTGAACAATAACTTCTCCGCGTGCGCCATGACGCCCCGCCCGCCCCGCAGTCTGTGTAATGAGCACAAAACAACGCTCTGCTGCACGGAAATCCGGCATGTTAAGGCTTGCGTCGGCACTGATGATCCCCACTGTATGAACCCCCGGAAGATCATGCCCCTTCGCAACCATCTGTGTGCCAAGGAGAATATCGTAATCGCGGCGGCGGAACTGCGCGAGGATTTCATCATGGGCAAACCTGCGTCCTGTCGTATCCCGATCCATGCGCACGACCTTCGCCTCCGGCAACAGTGTGTGCAATTCTTCCTCAAGCTTTTCCGTTCCGGAACCAAAGTATTTAATATAATGGCTGCCACATTTCGGGCAGAGCTTTGGAACTGGGATGCGAGTGTCACAGTGATGGCACAGGAGCACGCCGTTTACATGATAGACATAGGGCAGTCCGCATTCGTTACATGTGATGACAGCGCCGCAGGAACGACACATAATAAAGGTCGAATAGCCGCGGCGGTTCAACATAATGATTGCCTGCTCACACCTTGCAAGTGTTTCCTTTAACAGCTCTCTCAGCGGAAGTGAAATGACTTGTCTGCGTCCACGAGAAAGCTCCGCACGCATATCTACTGCCTGGATATGCGGCATCGGCTGGCTGCCAATACGTTTTGGCATGGAAAGCAAGATCAGCTCCCCACTACAAGCCCGTGCATAGGTTTCAAGTGCTGGCGTTGCACTTCCCAAGAGCAGAAGCGCACCATGCTGGCGCGCCAAGATCTCTGCGACCACACGTGCATGATAGCGCGGCGATTCATCCTGTTTATAGGACATATCCTGCTCCTCATCCAGGATAATACAGCCAATGTCCTCTGCTGGCATAAAGAGTGCAGACCGTGCTCCGATGATGATTCCTGCCTCTTGCCGGCGGACACGAAATATTGCATCATTGCGTTCTGCAAACGACAACCTGCTGTGCATAACGACAATATCTTGCGCAAAAACAGACTGGAACGCCGTAATGAGCTGTCCCGTCAGAGCGATTTCCGGTACGAGAACAATCACCTGACGCCCAGATGCACGAACCATACGCGCTGTCTCTATATAAACGCGCGTTTTCCCACTGCCTGTAACCCCAAAAAGCAAATATCCCCGATAACCGCCTTGTGCAAAGCCCGCATGAAGGAGAGCAACAGCATGTGCCTGATCGTGGGTCAAAGGCACTTCCTCCATAGCCTCTGCCTGTTTTTGCATGCCATAGCTATCTCGTGTTTTTCGATGCAAATGCAAGACAATATAGCCTGCCACAAGCAGATTCTTTATTGTATGTGCAGATACCCCTTTTTCTGTGAGTGCTTCCTTCGACCACTCTGCCTGTGTTTGAAAAAGCGTAAGTGCATATGCCTGTGCACGTTTGCGGGAAAGCGCCGTGCACATCTCATTCGTAATGGGAGTGGCTGCACGATAATATTTTTCGTACCGTGCCTTATCCCTCCCATCCGCCAGATACTCTTTATGAACCAGACGATAACGCAGAAGTTTTTCAATCGCTATATCTACTGTGACATGCGGCAACTTCTGCCGCAGCTCAGATAGCCGCTGTCCCTCGCTCTGCAAGAGTATCTCATAGACAGCATTGACCTGCATGTCGCTCAGCAATGGATGATTTTTACTGTCTGCCTTTGCACGATAGATCGGAAAGATATGTACTCCGCTTTTCCCAGGCATAAAGAGCCGCATCATCTCTGCCGGCGCACACAGATAAAATTCTGCCAGTGCCTGTGTCGAGGCAAACAGTGCAGGTGTGAACCATGCCTCCGCATCGACGGTTCCATAAATCCCCCGTAAATGGTACCCTCCATCCCGCACAGGGTCATAAGGACGCGTCTCAACGACAAAGCCCTCCACCTGCACCTCCCCAAACGGAACCAGTACACGCCACCCAGCACCAATCTGCATGAGCGTTTCCGGAACGATATAGGTAAATGCACGCGCAATACTTTTGACGGGGATGTTGATATATACATCAGCAACGGTCATGCCTGTACCTTTTCAATAAAAAAGCTGTTACACGAACAATTTCGTGCAGCAGCTCCTTTCCGTACCATCATTTTTATAAGGCAATCGCCGTTTGATTCTCGAGAATGATTTTGCCTGTCTGACATGCGGGACAGATGCATGTCGTTTCTCCCTGCTCTTTTGCTTTCTTGGCTGCGGCCGCTATCCCACCGGACTCCTTTTCGCCAAATACAGCCACGCCATCGGGTGAGTCTGCAAACGCAATCAGTGCATCAATGGTTAAAACATCATCTTTTAACTCTTTGACGAGCTCTGCGAATGCCGTCTGCTCCTCCGGTGTTCCCGCTGCATCCAGAAATCTCTGTGCCTTTTTCTTTAGGCCTTCATAGACAGACGGTGCAGCAGTGAGTTTTCGAACTTGGTCAATGAGATCGGTGCGATCCAGTGCCATCGTGTTTCTCCTCCTTTTTTAGCAGTATTGTCTAAATCATAAAAATAATCTATTCATATTATAAAACAAGAAATAATTTTTGACAACATAAAAATCAAATCCCGAGTATTTTTCTCGGAATTGTGTGCTCTATCACAGTATGATTTCATTTGTCATTGTATGATATACGAAGATAAGCACAAATGCTAGGAGGAATATCAATGGCTATCTTAAACAACATCAATCATGCAGAGGTTCTCTCCCTCGGGAAACTGGTTGCATATGCAGACGGTCAAGTTGTCAGCAAGACACTGGTTCAAAATAAAGGTCTCGGCATCACACTTTTTGCATTTGCACGAGGTGAAGGCGTCAGCACGCATGAATCAAAAGGAGATGCTCTTGTTACGGCACTTGAAGGAGAGGGCATCATCAAGATCGACGACCAGACTTACAGCATAAAAGAAGGTGAAAGCATCGTCATGCCGGCAAATCATCCACATTCTGTCTATGCTGCGCAGGACACACCATTCAAGATGCTCCTCGTCGTCGCATTTCCGGAATCATAAAGAGTTCAAACAAGGGGCTGCTGCATCAGACAATTGGTCTGATGCAGCAGCCCCTTCATTATGTCTCAAAGACTGCTTCTGCTGCCGCCATAATCCCCAAAGCTGCATGTTCGAAGCTAAGTGCCCCCTGTAAATATACTGCGTATGGCTCACGCATAGGACCATCAGCGCTGAGTTCAATAGAAGCCCCCTGCACAAAAGTTCCTGCTGCCATGATGATTTGATCTGTATAGCCGGGCATATCCCATGGCTCTGGTGCTGCAAAGGAATCTACCGGCGACATGGATTGAATGGCACGTGCAAATGCCTTCAGTCGCTCTGGATTCCTAAGAATGATCGCCTGAATGATGTCGCTGCGCTCATCTTCAAGACGAGGAAATGTATGATACCCCAGTCCCTCAAAAATACCCGCCGCGAAAACAGCTCCCTTGAGTGCCTGTGCAACAATATGGGGGGCAAGAAAGAATCCTTGAAAGAGCAGCCGATTCGATGTGAGACTCGCCCCTAACTCGTCCCCCATACCGGGGGCGGTGAGACGATAAGATGCCGCTGCAACGAGTTCGCTTCGCCCGGCGATATATCCTCCGGTCGGTGCAAGCCCACCACCCGGATTTTTGATGAGCGAACCCGCCATGATGTCAACAGTCTCTACATCAGTGGGCTCCATACGATCAACAAATTCACCATAGCAGTTGTCAACAAACACAATGCAGTTTGGATTTGCATCCTTGACACGTGTGCTGATCTGCCGAATATCCTCGATGCTGAGCGGATGACGTTCACTGTAACCGCGCGAGCGCTGAATAAGAGCTGCTTTGGTTTGCGGTGTAATGATACGCGCAATCCCCTCCAAGTCAACAAGCCCCTTTTGAAGTGGCAGCTCATCATAAAGGATGCCGAACTCCCTAAGCGAACCACTGCTTTCATGTTCATAGCCAATAACAGTTTGCATTGTATCATATGGTTTTCCTGTGAGAGAAATGAGCTGATCCCCAGGGCGCAGGATGCCAAACAATACGGTCGCGAGTGCATGTGTTCCTGAGACAAACTGGGTGCGCACGAGTGCACGCTCTGCACCGAATACATGAGCATAGAGTTCATCCAGCTTCTCACGTCCAAGATCGCTGTATGCGTAGCCAAAGCTCACATTAAAATGTGCTTCCGAAATTCTGCAGGTATGCATAGCATCCAGAACCTTTTTCGTATTGTATTCTGCTGTTCGATCAATCTGCTGAAATATGGTATACGCTCGTTTCAATACTTCTTCTCGTAAGACCGACAAATGAGCTCCTGCACGCGTCCTCATCTGCTCTCCTTTCATTCCGATAGACTGCACTTTTCCTTGTCTGCCGCCTCTGCCGCCACATACCCCAGATAGCGAACGAGATACAGTTCCAATCGCTGTGCAAGCATATCAAGATCCGTCGCATCAAAATCATAGCTGACATGGGGCATTCCAAATACATGATATTCGCAAAAGAACTCATCACGATAGAGATTATAGTATATGCCCAGGTCACATTTTCTCGAAAAGTCAGCATAGTCAATGATAAGATAAGAGCCATTCGTAAGCGCCGCAGGTGCCTCGGGTCGTATAAAGAGTGTAAAGCCCTCACATTCATGCGGCAGATTCTCTGCATATGCCCACGTCTTGAGATCCTCACACAGAGCACTGAGTTCCTCCGTTTGGAGCACATCCGTGCATAATCCTTCAAGCACCGATGGAAGGAAACTTTTCAGTGTATGACCAAACGTTTCCAAATCGCCATGAATGAATGATGGCAGACAATATGAGACAACCCCGATATGAATACGAAGTTTATAAGCCCCCATGGATGTATCATAAAATCCAACAATTCCCCTGTGCATATCTGGAGCCTCATAGCGAAAAAAATCATACTGCATATCATGCAGACAGCGCTGTGTATTCAGTCGATAACCCGCAGCTTCCATCGGCAGCTGCACGCGCGAAAACCAATCTGACAAAAGGTCATCGACCTTTTCTATGCACGCATCTGCCACTGGAAAACCTCCGCCCTATTCTCATTTCCCCGTGCGCCCACGCTTGGTAAACGGTATCCCCTCCGCGCAAAGCGGACAATGATCCGGTGTATAGGTCTTTGCATGCATTGTGAGAAGTGCTGATGCCGGCACCTCGCCAAAATTCGCCTTGCCGCCGCTGCGGTCAACGAGCATACATACAGCAACGGCAACAGCCCCTGCCGCCTGTACGACTTCGACAACTTCTTGTATCGATCCGCCTGTCGTTACAATATCCTCGACGATGAGCACCCGTTCTCCTTCACGCAGCGAAAAGCCCCGACGAAATGTCATTTTCCCATCCACACGCTCTGTAAAAATCGCACGGGTTCCAAGTGCCTTTGCTGTTTCGTGTGCAAGCAGGATTCCCCCCGTCACAGGACCGACCACAGTCTCAATCCCCGCATCATGAAACGGCTCTGCCATTGCTTCACAGAGTTTTTGTGTATATTTCGGATGCTGGAGAACATTGAATTTCTCCACGTAGTTAGGACTGTGCAGACCAGAGGTCAGTAAAAAGTGACCGTCCATAATCGCGCCCGTTTCCACAAGCAGGCTGCGTACTTCCTCCTGTGTCATTATATCCCCTCCATCTCCTTCAAAATGCGGCTTGCTGCCGCCTGCGGATCTTTTTCTGCATAAATAGCACGTCCGACTACAATCTGCGAAGCGCCGGCACGGATGGCCTCCGCCGGTGTCATCACGCGGCGCTGATCATCGTGACGCGTTCCTGATGGGCGGATACCAGGCGTCACAATGAGAAAATCTGAACCGCATGCACTGCGAATTGCAGCCGTTTCCAGAGGGGATGCCACAACCCCATCAAGCCCTGCCTCCTGTGCGAGGCGTGCACGGCGGACAACTGCATCTGCAATCGTTCCCGTGTACCCAAGTCCCCGCCAATCCTCATCATCCATACTGGTAAGCACCGTAACACCGATCAGCTTCGGCGCGGGAATCCCCCGTACCTTTGCCGCCCGGCGCAATGCCGCTGCTGCGGTCTGCATCATCTGTAAACCACCTGCTGTATGGACATTCAATATATCCGGCTGAAGATGCAGCAGCGAACTTAGCCCTCCCGCAACGGTATTTGGAATGTCATGGAGTTTAAGATCGAGAAAAACTTTTTTCCCCCGCTCTTTCAGCCACCGAACAGTACCGCTCCCTTCTGCATAGAACAGCTCCATCCCTACCTTGTAGCAACTGACGGTATCTCCGAGCTGCGTCACCAAGCGCTCTGCTGCTGCACGCGCAGGAACATCAAGTGCTGCAATTAAACGATCATCTGACATGATTCACTCCTATTATACGCAGGGAAACATTTCCACAGGCACACATATCCCTTTGCAGCCTGACATAGCGTCCTGTACGGAACCGCAAAATGGACACTGCCTCTGCTGTGAGCGCAGAGAGTACGAGTTCCCCACAGGCACCGCTTTCTATATGGCTTTCCCCCGCAGTATCAATGACCTCTGCGAAAAACAGGCCCTCGTTGAGATGAATTCCCACCCCCTCCTTGCAGGAGCAGCCGAGCAAAGCGCCCATGTGTGCCAGCGTAAAGATATGTGCGCACTGTGCGCCTGTGCGCTCTCCGATGCGCCGTGCAAGAGCCCCCGGCTCGATGCTGTCCCCCACACTAATCAGCCGATGCAGATGCCGATCCTTTTGCCCGTAGAGGAGTTCTGACAGAAAAGGCAGATTTTCCTCCCATGCAATGATGGTATCTGGTACAGCAGTCTCCATAAGACGTGATGCAGCTGCCCGTTCACCATCGTTGCCAGGCAGTACTGTCGCACCAATACTTTCAAGTGCATACTGGAGATCGAGTGTTCTGCTGTCGCCAAAATTTCCACACAGCAATACCGTTGCTGCACGATTCACGCCGCATATCGAGAGCATGGTTGTGGCTGCCTGTACTTGGCGTGCAATATCTCCCTGCGTATAACAAACAACACAGTCTGCGGATTCTGCGGAACAATCACGCAGTACGCTCATGCGAAAAAGTCCTGAAAAAGGAAGGGTGGGCATCAAAAAAGGGGCAGTTGCCCCTTCTTCCCCCATGCGCTCCAAAAGCGGCAGACGCGTCCAATCGGCAAATTCTTTTATATGCTCATACGAAATACCTACACGCGCAAATGAATCGCGATAAAAGGACGACTTTTCTGCCGCCCACTTGACTTGTCGCTGCAAGAGCGCAATTTGCTGCTCAAATCGCATATCCCGCCCCTCTCTGCTCACTTTACAAGCGGTCGCTGATAAAAGAACGGCTGAAAACGGGTGTAGCCAATTCTACGGAAGTTCAAAATGGACTCTGTTGCTCCGACAAAGAGAATCCCACCAGGATTCAGCGCCTCAAAGAAGTAGTGGTAGATTCGATCCCGCATCTCATCCGTAAAGTAAATCATAACGTTGCGGCAGAGGATCAAATCAAATCCATGTTCAAACTGATCTTTCAAAAGATCATGCCGCCGAAATTCAATTGCGTTTTTAATCTCCTCTTTCACAGCAAAGAAATCGCCATCCTCATCGAAATATTTACGGCGGCGTTCCGGAGACATGCTCTTTATCTCATTTGCCGTATAACTGCCGCACTTTGCCTTGGCAAGAATCTCAGCATGAAGATCGGAAGCTAAAATACGATGGTGTACACCGGGCGTAAGCTCCTTCATGATAATCGAAAGTGTATATGGCTCTGCCCCGCTGGAGCAGCCTGCACTCCAGATATTGAGTTTGGAAGATCGCCGGAGAAGCTTTGGAATAACATTCTTTTCCAGCTTATTGAATCTCTCCGGAGTGCGAAAGAATTCTGACACATTGACTGTCAGATTTTCAAGAAATGCTGCAAGCCTATCTTGATTCAGATATACATAGTCAAAATACTGCACATATGAATCAAATCCAGCATTTTGAATCAGATTTTTGATGCGATGCTTCATCTGAGGCTCTTTATAGAGGTCGAGATCAATCTCTGTTTGTGCCTTTAGTTTCTGCTTGAATATCGCCCAATCCTGATCTTCCGTCATACAATCTCTCCATGCGCATCCCTGCTGCGTACTTACTGAACGGTAAAGACACGGCAGTTCTTTTTCACTGCAAGTTTTGGCAGCACCACATGCAGAATGCCCACATCATAGGAAACAGATACCGCTGATTCATCGACATCATCAATGAAAAAGAGTCGCTCGAATGCACCGGACTTGCGTTCCCGACAGATAAATTTCACTTCGGAAAAATCCTCTTGAACACGCTCCGCTTTGATTTTTAAGCGCCCCTCCTCATCATAGGAGACATGAATATCCTCCTTGGAAAATCCCGGCAGTTCTGCAAAAATCTCATAGCGGTTCTCACAGTCAATCACATCTACGCGGAACGGGAAGAGCATCCCACCGACCTTATCAAGTGGATTAAACGAATGCTCCATGACGGTCTCAAGCGCTTTTGCGACCATCTCCTGTCCCTTTTCTGCATTCTCTTTTAGGTTGAACGGCAATGGGCGAAACATAGAAACCACCTCCAAAACTAAGATATACCTTCTCTTGTTTCATTATAACAATAAGCGCCATTCTTTTCAATATCGCAAAAATGCCGAAGCATGACACGCAATCAAAGAGTTTGCAGCATCTCTTGGACCCCCGCAAGATACGTGTCACGGGCAAAGTTCACGAGTGTACCTGTTTTCCTTACCTTGACCTCAATGCTGCCGCTCTCTATGGTCTTAGGCCCTATGGCGATGCGTACAGGATACCCGATCAAATCACAATCGTTGAACTTGACACCCGCGCGCTCACGCCGATCATCAAGCAATGCATCCACACCTGCTGCACGCAGCTCCTCATAGATCTCTTCCGCATAAGCAAGCTGCTCATCGATCTTTGCATTGACCGCCACAACAACAACTTCAAACGGTGCGATTGCACGCGGCCAAATGATCCCCTGTTCGTCATTGTTCTGCTCAATGGCAGCCGCCATCGTACGACCGACACCAATGCCATAACAGCCCATCTGCAATGGCTGGGATTTCCCATCCTCGTCGAGAAAATATGCGCCCATCGCCTCACTATATTTCGTTCCAAGCGCAAAGATCTGCCCCGCCTCAATGCCGCGGCTAATGTGCAGATGCCCTTGCGTGCATGTAGGGCATGCATCCCCCTCCACCACAAGGCGAATATCTGCGACGATGACCTCCTTAAAGTCCCGCTGTGGATTAACATTCTTATAGTGAAAATCTACCTCATTTGCACCGGAGACAGCATTCTTCATTCGCATTGCCGTTTCATCAACAACGATATGCGTGCCCTTACGAATGCCGATTGGACTCATGAAGCCAGGACACCCGCCCGCGGCACGTATAGCATCCTCATCTGCCATACGCAGATCACGTGCACCTGGAACTGCATTTGCAAGCTTTACCTCATTGACCTCGTGGTCGCCACGCAAAAATGCAAGAATGAGTTGATCATCCTCTGTCTGGAAAGCAACTGCCTTGATGGTCTTTTCCACAGGAACGTTCAAATATGCCGCAAGCAGAGCAATGGTATTCGTATGCGGCGTCGAGATCTTTTCAAGCGGCAGTGGCGTCTCATCAGGTGCGTCAAGCGGACAAAGTTCTGCCTTTTCGTCGCTCGCCGCATAACCGCAGCTATCGCAACAGGCAATGCGGGACTCCCCCTCGGGCGCAATGACGGTAAACTCCTCGGAGTGCCCGCCGCCAATGGCACCGCTGTCCGCCTCTACCACGCGAAAATTCAGTCCGCAGCGCGTGAATACATTGGAATACGCTTCATACATCTTGTGATAAGAAGCCTGCATTCCATCAACATCTTTATCAAAGGAATAGAGATCCTTCATGATAAACTCGCGACTCCGCATGACACCAAAACGCGGACGCCGCTCATCACGGAATTTATCCTGAATCTGATAGAGCATGAGCGGAAGCTGCTTATAGGAACGCAGCTCATCACGCACGAGCGCCGTAATCATCTCTTCATGGGTGGGGCCCATACAAAACTCCCGATCATGGCGATCCACAACCCGAATCATTTCCGCACCGTATGCGTTCCAACGCCCGCTTTCCTCCCAAAGTTCAGAAGGCTGCAAAATGGGCATCAGAATCTCCTGACCGCCCGCCGCATCCATTTCCTCGCGGATGATCTGCTCAATTTTCCGAAGCGTACGCCAAGCAAGCGGCAAATAGGTATACATCCCCCCCGCTGATTTGCGTATCATCCCCGCGCGATACATCAGACGATGGCTGGCAAGTACCGCTTCAGCAGGTGTATTCCTAAGCGTAGGTGCATAAAGATTCGTGGCTCTCATGACTTCTTGCGTTCCTCCAATATCGCATCAATTTCCCGAAACAGTTCGGAAAGCAGATCTTCTTCTTTTACCTTGCGCACGACCTCCCCCTTGCGGAAGATCAGCCCTTCGCCATTGCCGCCTGCAATCCCCACATCCGCACCGCGCGCCTCACCCGGCCCATTGACAATGCAGCCCATCACGGCGACTTCAATCGGTTCTTCCAGACCGCGCAGCCGTTCCTCAACCTTTTCCGCAATCTCTACGAGGTTGATACTCGTACGTCCGCAGGTTGGACAAGCAACAAGCGTCGGCCCATACTCTTTCAGAGCGAGCGCCTTCAAAATCTCATTTGCCGTGCGCACCTCAACAACAGGATCTCCTGTGAGGGATATACGTATCGTATCGCCGATGCCCTCGGCGAGCAGTGCACCAACACCGACAGAGGACTTTATGATGCCCGTTCCTGCCGTGCCTGCCTCTGTAATGCCGATGTGCAGTGGATAATCCACACGCTCGCTCATAAGGCGATAGGCCGCAAGCGTCAGCGGTACATCATGGGCTTTGAGTGAAATTTTCATATCATAAAAATTGAGTTCTTCCAGAATACGAACATGCTCCATGGCAGATGCAACAAGTGCCTCAGCAGTGATTCCGCCATACTTTGTGAGGATCTTATGATCAAGCGACCCCGCATTGACACCAATGCGTATGGGAATACCACCCTCACGTGCCGCCGCAACAACCTTCTTGACGCGCTCCGTGCCACCAATGTTGCCGGGATTGATGCGCAGCGCCGCAACTCCCTGTGCCATTGCCTCAAGCGCAAGCTTATAGTCGAAATGAATATCCGCAACGAGCGGCGTTTTTACCTGACCAATGATATGACCGAGATTTTTCGCTGCCTCCATATCCGGTACTGCCAAGCGAACAATATCACACCCTGCCGCTGCAAGCTCCCGAATCTGCTGGACGGTTGACTCCGTATCCGTTGTCTTTGTATTGCACATGGATTGCACAGAGATCGGTGCTCCGCCCCCGATGGGAATATTTCCAATATGGATCTGCCGGGTTTTCCGGCGCTGATATGCATGCATAAAGCGGATCAGCCTCCCGCAAAGATACGTACAATGTCGTTCTTCATCGCAAGCAGCATGAGTAAAATGATAAAGCCAACACCCGCGTTTTGAATATAGTGCATGACCTTCGGGCTCAGCGGCTTGCCGCGCACGGCCTCAACACAGAGTGTCAAAAAGTGTCCGCCGTCCAGTGCCGGTACAGGGAGCAAGTTGATGATAGCAAGATTGAGACTGAGGAGTGCCGCAAAATTAAGGAGCGGCACAATTCCCATTTCTGCCACCTCTCCTGCCATCTGGGCTACCCCAATGGGACCGGCAAGTTCGGAGCCTGAAAGCTCAAGGATGATACGGTAAAGGGCCTCAAGCATCATGGCAATAATCATGGCCGTCCGTTCAACCGACATTACGGCAGACTGGATAAAGCCGGGATAGGTGATGTCGTAGTCATTTATGATACCGATATAGCCACGCTGCTGTGCACTGTCATAGCGTGCCTTAACACTGACCGTCAATGCTGCTCCATCGCGCTCCACCTGCATTGTCATGGGAACTGTTCCATGGCTTGCACGGACGACCTCCACCATCTCCTGCCATGTCTCCACTGTTTTCCCATCAATGGAGAGGACACGGTCCTGCGCCTTTAGCCCTGCCTCTGCTGCTGGATTGTCAGAAAGTACCGTCCCAATGACAGGCGCAGGATTTGGCGTCTGCACCCCAGCGAAGAAAAAGATACCAAAAAAGAGCAGAACCGGCAGGATGAAGTTCATCGCTGACCCTGCGAGAATGACAATCATACGAGAAAGAATTGGTTTGCGGCAATATCCCCGCTCTCCTGCTTCATTTTGATCCGGTGTCATTCCTGCAATATCATTGAACCCTCCGAGGGGAATGATGCGAATGGAATAAACCGTCTCCCCATAGCGAAACCTCACAAGGCGCGGTCCAAAGCCGATGGCAAACTCATCCACACGCATACCGGTCAGTTTTGCCGTGATAAAGTGACCGAGTTCATGAACGAATACGAGAAGTCCGAAAACAAAAATGGTCGCGACAATTTTCTCTAACATCAAAACTCCTTTATAATCAGTACTCAACGAAGCACAAAATATATCGTATAGTAATAGACCAGCGGCGCAGTAAAAAGCACACTGTCAAAACGATCCCACATGCCGCCATGTCCCGGAATCAGCGCCCCTGAATCCTTGATGCCCGTATGGCGTTTCATCATGGACTCTACGAGATCACCAAGCGTTCCAAAAAGTGCAGTCGCAAAGCCAAGCCCCGCCATCTGCACGAGCGGCAGATGAAGCAGATGGGACAGCCCTGCAATCACAGCTGTTGTCCCGACAACACCACCAAGAAACCCCTCGACTGTCTTATTCGGACTAATCACGGGGGCAAGAGGATGCGCTCCAAATGCACGCCCCGTAAAGTAGGCAAAACTATCGCTTGCCCATGTCCCAATGAACATGACCCAAACCATAGCCGTACCAACATCCATACTGCCAACAGGTGTTATAAAAACGTCTCCTGTGAGAAACCGCAGCAGAATCAGATGTGCAAATGGCAGACCAATATAAAAGACTCCTGCTGCGAAAATACACGCATCCGGCACGGATATTGCACGATGTAAAAAAACACACAGTGCAATAAGAAGAAGCACCACTGCCATCATAGAAAGCATCATGAGATCAAAGCGCCCTTGAAAGGCACCTATCAGAAGTACCGCAATTCCTATGCTGCCAATAAAGCGCGGCAAAGCACCACCCTGCGGAGAAAAGGCGCGTGTAAACTCGAACCATGTAAGCAGAGCCAGCACCAGTGCAGCCATGGCAAACAGCATCCCTCCCCGCTCAATTACATAGGCAGCAATAACAATACCAACAGCACCGGAAATGATGCGTGTAATCAATGCTAATCCTCCGTAGAAAGCCCGCCAAAGCGTCGATTGCGTCCCGCAAAATTCTCAATGGCAGATGCAAGTTCCTCGGGTGTAAAGTCCGGCCAATGCGTATCCGTAAACCAGAACTCTGCATAGGCAGACTGCCATAAGAGAAAATTACTCAGCCTTAAATCTCCGCTGGTGCGGATAAAGAGATCAACGGGCGGATCGCCGGATGTATCCAGGGCATTTGAAAACATCTCGGCATCAATATCATCAGGTGCAATTTCACCTGATACCGCACGATCTGCAAGCGTGCGTGCAGCGCGCAGGATCTCATCCTGCCCACCATAGTTCGCCGCAACATTAAATCGGATTCCCGTATTACGCGCCATCCGTTCCTCCGCATCCTGCATACGGCGCAAAAAACGGTCAGCAAAACGATCACGCCGTCCAATAAAGCGCATGCGAACATTGTCCGCGTGCATTTCATCGAGTTCGCGCTGCAAAAATGTATCAAAAAGGCGCATCAGAAAATCCACCTCAAGCGGTGGTCTTTTCCAATTTTCCGTCGAAAACGCATAGACCGTAAGGACTTCGATCCCCATACGAGAAGCAGCCTTTACAATACGCTTTAATGTACGTGCGCCGGCTTCATGGCCCGCAGATCTAGAAAGCCCCCTCGCCTTTGCCCAACGCCCATTGCCGTCCATGATGATGGCAACATGACGCGGCACTGCACAGTCAATAACAGGAGCGGACGGTGCTTCCTGCGGAGCGGCAGAAGGGCGCTTCCTGCCGCCAAATATTTTTTTCCACATGGCTCTCCTTCCCATCCCTCCAACTGATCCGTATCTCTATTTCTACTCCGGATGAAAGGGACTGCTGCCCGTCAAATTGTCTTTTCATAGGCAGCAACAGTATCGCTGCGCAACGGTGCCGGTGCAAGTGCAACCTGAACACATGCGCCTATATCCCGTATACGCAGGACATAGAGCTGCTGCTCATCAACTCCAAAAAAATCACGCGACGCACGTGTCTGCACAATCTCATAGGAAATGCCCGCAGCTTCAAGAACCAGTTGGCTTTCCGCCCATGGACGCGCCAAAAGATCAGAAAGCGGCATCAGATCTCCATAACCTCTTTTTCCTTTGCTGCACGCATCTCTTCCATCTGCCTGACGAATTTGTCTATGAGTTTTTGTACAGACTCCTGTCCACGTTTGGATTCATCCTCATTGATTTCCTTATCTTTCTCAAGTTTTTTGATTGCCTCATTCGCATCGCGGCGAATATTGCGCAGGGCAACCTTCGCCTCTTCCGTTTTCTTTCCAACCATCTTGATGATCTCTTTGCGGCGCTCCTGCGTCGGCTGCGGAATCGCAAGACGGATCACATTGCCGTCCGAGTTTGGTGAAAGACCAAGATCCGATTTTGAAATGGCGATTTCAATTTCATGGAGAATCGTCTTTTCCCATGGTGCGATGATGAGCATATGAGGTTCTGGAACAGTCACTTTTGCGAGCTGATTCACCGAAGTCGGCGTACCATAATATGACACCATTACCTTATCGAGCAGTGTCGGTGTCGCACGTCCCGCACGCAGCGAGGAAAACTCACGGCGAAGTGCCTCAATCGCTTTATTCATATGTGTTTCATGCTTTTCAAGGATCTCCTTAATCATTCGCCTTTCCCTCCTACAGTCGTTCCAATCAATTCTCCCAGTGCCGCTCGTGCAATATTTGCATGATGATCGATACTGAACACAACAATGGGAATTTTGTTATCCATACACAGACTGGTCGCCGTCGCATCCATAACAGCAAGTCCTTTTTTCAAAATATCGAGGTAGGTGAGTGTCTCAAAGCGTTTCGCACTTGGATTCTGATTGGGGTCAGAATCATAGATCCCATCTGTTCCCTTTTTTGCCATGAGAATGACATCCGCCTCGATCTCTGCCGCACGCAGCGCCGCTGTTGTATCTGTCGAAAAGTACGGATTACCCGTTCCGGCACCAAAGATCACAACACGTCCTTTTTCCATATGGCGTATTGCGCGACGACGAATATACGGCTCTGCGACTTGTCGCATCTCAATCGCGCTCTGTACACGCGTATCGACATTCTGTTTTTCAAGTGCATCCTGCAATGCGAGTGCATTCATCACCGTCGCCATCATACCCATATAGTCAGCCGTCGTCCGGTCCATCCCCTTGGCACTGCCGGCAAGTCCACGCCAGATATTGCCTCCGCCGACAACGATCGCCATATCAATGCCATGATCGCGCACCTTTTTAATTTGTGTGGCAATGTCCTCAACCACAGCGGGATTAATACCAAATCCTTGATCCCCCGCGAGAGATTCCCCGCTGAGCTTCAAAACGACGCGGCGGTATTTCGCTTCCACGATGATTCCTCCTGTCACTCTGTCTGCATTATATGCGCCATTATAGCACACTTTCCTCAAAAAATCCGCTGTGTGGTCGCAAAAAAGAGCTGTCATGCGACAGCTCCTCTCAACCTGCTTTAATGGATCTGCGCGGCGACTTCAGCAGCAAAATCCTCCTGCTTTTTCTCGATTCCTTCACCGAGCTGGAAGCGTGTAAACGCCTTGATCTCTACCGTTCCAAGCACATCGGACACCTTTTTATCAGGATCTTTGACAAATTTCTGTTCCAAAAGACAGACTTCCTCATAAAATTTATTAATGCGTCCTTCTACCATTTTCTCGATGATCTTCTCAGGTTTTCCTTCCTCAAGCGCCTGCTTGCGAAGAACTTCCTTCTCATGTTCAAGATCATCTGCTTTCACCCCCGAGCGATCGATTGCAAGGGGCATGGCTGCCGCAATCTGCATGGCAATATCCTTGCCAAGTGCCTCATCGCCACCGGAAAGTTCGACGAGAACGCCAATCTTACCGCCCATGTGAATATATGTTGCTATACGCCCTGCACTCTCATAGCGTGCAAAACGGCGCAGGGAAATCTTTTCTCCAATCGTTGCGGTTGCCTCTGTGATGAGTGAAGCGACATCCTTGCCGTCAAGCTGACTGGCGTTGAGCGCATCGAGATCCGCAGGGTTCGTATCTGCGATATGCTTGGCAACCTTTGCACTAAGCATCCGGAACTGCTCATTGCCCGCCGCAAAATCCGTCTCACAGTTGATCTCGACAATCACGCCGACCTTCGCATCATCTGAGAGATATGCTGTTACTGCTCCCTCTGCTGCAACGCGCCCGGCCTTCTTCTCCGCCTTTGCAATCCCCTTTTCACGCAAATAGTCAATTGCCTGCTGCATATCACCGTTCGTCTCGGCAAGCGCTTTCTTGCAGTCCATCATACCTGCGCCTGTACGCTCACGCAGTTCCTTTACCATTGCCGCACTGACTGTTGCCATACATATTCCTCCTGCCAATATTCTCATAAAAAAAGGTAAGGGATAATATCCCTTACCCCTGTTCGTTTCTTTAGGAAGCACTGATAAATCCGGCACCACCATCCCAACGCATCTTTTTGGCCCGCTTTTTGTCGGCAAAACCTACACATAGCTTGGGCTATGCCTCCGGTTTGCTTCCTCAATCGGACAAAAAATCTACACCAATCTGACGCACTTCATTTTATCAGCGATTCCTTTACTCTGCCGCAGCTTCTTCTGATGCGCCGCCCTGATTCCCCTCCAACACGGCATCTGCCATGCATCCGGTCAGCAGTTTGACCGCACGAATTGCGTCGTCATTGCCCGGAATCACATAGTCGATCTCATCTGGGTCGCAGTTCGTATCGACAATTGCAACAATGGGAATATTCAGCTTGCGTGCTTCAGCAACAGCAATACGCTCCTTGCGCGGATCAACGATGAACAGCGCCCCCGGCAAACGATTCATATCTTTGATTCCACCAAGGTACCGCTCCAGTTTTTCCTTCTCATGGCGAAGTCCCTGAACCTCTTTCTTGGTCAGAACTTCAAATGTTCCATTCTCCTCCATCGCCTCAAGCTCCTTGAGCCGATGAATACGACGCTGAATCGTCTGGAAGTTCGTCATCATGCCGCCGAGCCAACGCTCATTGACATAGAACATACCGGCACGCAGCGCCTCTTCACGAATGGCCTCCTGTGCCTGCTTTTTCGTACCGATGAAGAGAACCGATTTCCCTTCCTGTGCAATGCTGCGGAGAAAATTATATGCCTCGTCTACCTTGCGCACCGTCTTTTGAAGATCGATGATATAGATGCCATTGCGCTCGGTGAAGATGTAGCGCGCCATCTTCGGATTCCAACGCCGTGTCTGATGTCCGAAGTGAACACCTGCCTCCAAAAGCTGCTTCATTGAAATAACTGCCATCGAGATACCTCCTGTTGTCCTTCCGCGCTCCTCATCTGCCGCACCACCTCGTCTGCCTCATGACAGTACACAGCACAGAGCGGCTATCGGAAACACGTGCTTTTTCACACTGCGGGATATTATAGCATAAGAATCTGAACAAAACAACGCCTCAATCAAAAAAATCTACAGTGTCATAGATTGTGCTTTCTCCGCATGAATATACAGCATAAAAGGACTGCTCTACAGCAAATTCATCATACGATGCGTCTGCGGTATAATGCGCACATCTGAAAGAAACGACAGTGCAATGCTTTGAAAGTGCAGCAAGCGCTCCGGTGTTGGTGCACTGCACCCGCCGTACGGGGTAACAGGCTGAAGGACAAACAACGCACATGGAACAATATCCGCTGCTAGAAGTGCTGCTTTTTCAACTTCTGCCTCCTCTGTTTCTGCTGCAACAACAAGCTTGACATAAACATCCTTTCTGCGCGCGATTTCCAAAAAACGCGCATGCGCTTCCCAGACAGGACGAGAGAGTACACTCGGCAGTTTTATATCCATGCTGATAATGGAAATATCCTCGATACATTCCGCCAGTGCCTCATCGAGTGTTCCATTGGTTTCTAAAAAAATCGGCAGCCGCACACAGCTTGCAAGCGCCTGAATGAACGGTACATGCAGCAGCGGTTCGCCCCCCGTGATGCTCAAAGAGTGATGCGGTACACCCGCAGTGACATGTTCAATGAGCTCTGCAACACGCTCTGCTGAGAGTGGATTCTGATGCGCTGACAGCTTGTGTGACCCTGCTTCTTCCTCTACCATGCAGATGCGATGCCGGCCAACTTCGTTCTCTGTGTCACAATAAGTGCAGTCGAGATTGCACCCTTCAAGCCGTACAAATATCTGACGGCAGCCAACATATTTCCCCTCTCCTTGGATGGAGGAAAAGATTTCAATGATATTTTCGCACATATCAGTCCTTAGTATAAGTGACAGAGGATTTTGGCGATTCCCAGACCGTCAGCGCGGATAGCATTGCCGCATCTCCGATCTCCTCACGCGCCGCTAATCGCTCAAAGATGATGCGCGCCAAATTCTCTGCCGTAGGATTGACCCCCATGCAAAATGGCGGAAGTTCGTTGAGATATGCGTGATCAAAGTCATCCAATACCGCAGAAAGTGCCTGCTTTGCTGTCTTAAAGTCGATCAGTATCCCGAGTGCATCCAGATCCTGCCCTCTAAAAACCGCCTCAACAACCCAGTTGTGCCCATGCAGACGATCACATTTTCCGGGATAGTCAACGACACGGTGTGCCGCCTCAAAAGCGCCTTCAACACGCAATGTATACATATTGATCTCCTTCTATGGAAAGGGCTGTCGCACCTCGTGCAGCAGCCCTCTTTCACTTATTTCACATCGCCCATAACCTCATCCATACTCATGGCACGCGTATGTTTTGTATGACTCCACTCGTGCTCATTGCGATGGATGAACCCTAGGAAAATAATGGGAATCCATGAATAGATAAAAACAGGATAAAGAAGCAAATAAAACCATGCCTTCAGCTTTGCACGCACCTTAATCAAAATAATCATCGGCAAAACATACTGCCCAATCATAATGACAGTCATGAGCTGTGACGGCAAAAACTTATAAATGCTCGTATAGAATGGTGGAAATGCAAGCTGCACATAGCTGATGATGATAAAAATGGTGGAGAGCATCAGGAAATGCGGCTGCATGAGATAGATACAGCCATCCCAAATACGGATGTCTCTTCTCCTCCACCCCTGGCGCAGCATCGTTGGAATGAATCTGTGTGCGACATCGAACTGTCCCTGCGCCCAACGGCGGCGCTGATTCCAAGCCTGACGAAATGTCAGCGGCTTCTCATCGTAGACAATCGCATCATGTGCCCATGTCGTTTTTATCCCTTCGGCAAGGAGCTTCATCGTAAACTCCATATCCTCTGTAAGACAAGTTGCACGCCAACCATGACGTCTCAGCACATCCGTCGTAATGCACATACCTGTACCGCCAAGACATGCAGAAAGACCGATATTCGTCTTAGCGAGATGGGAAATATGGTCAATGACCCAAAATGCAATGGCGAATGTTCCCGACACCCATGTATCATAAGGATTCTTTGCATCGAGATACCCTTGAATCACCTTATCCCCTTTGAGCAGACGATGGTTCATTTCCTTCAAAAAGTTCGGATGCACAAGATTATCCGCATCAAAGATGGCAATGGCATCATAGTCCACATCCATCTCAAACAGCTGCTCAAACATCCACTCAAGAGCATATCCCTTACTCTTTTTTGTCGGATGTGTACGTTCACAAACAATCGCCCCCGCCGCTGCAGCAATCTGCGGTGTACGGTCGCTGCAATTATCTGCAATAACATAAATATCATAAAGTTCATCCGGATAATCGAGGCGTTTGAGATTCTCGACCAGCTGCCCAACAACAGCTTCCTCGTTATGTGCTGCAACAACGACTGCAAATCTTTTCTCAGGTGTGAGGATCTTTTCCTCCCCATGACGCCACAGACAACAGAACCCTATACAGAAAAAATATAGAGTAAAAAGAAATAGGATGATCTGTACCGGCACCATAACAATATCAAAGATATGAGCCGGCAAAAAAGGTGCAACGATATGGATGATCTCAGTCATGCAGCTTCAGCCTTCCTTTGCCCGTACCATAACGGAAACTGTATGATTGATAATGCCAAAAAGGGCGTAGGTTGCAAATATTGCCGCAAATACTGCGGGAAGCACGGCTGCTCTCCCAAGATAGAGAATGGACACAAATACAATAAGAGCGAAAATCTTTGCACCAAGATAGACCTTCTCTCCACCGCCCTTAAAATCAGGATAATGAATATGACTGACCATAAGATACCCCGTAATAATGACCGTGAGCAGGTAAGCAACACCTAGCATCAGGGGATCAATCTCGAGGACGAGAAAGAGCCATGTCGACATCGCAATCAAGTTCCCACCCGCCGGTATTGCAAGCCCCATAAAATAACCGTGTACCACATTCGCATTCACATTAAACCGCGTCAGCCGCCACATACCGCAGATGGCAAAGAAAATCACTGCAGCCGCACCCCAAAGACCATATGTGTGCAGCGCAAATGTCCATGCGAGCAGAGCCGGGGCGATGCCAAACGAACCAATATCACAGAGGGAATCCATCTCCTTGCCGAACTCACTGGATACACCAAAAAATCGTGCCGTCCGCCCATCCAGGCCATCTGCAACAAGTGCGAGCAGAATGAACACAGCCCCCCAGTCAAGGCATCCCTGTATGGTAGAAAGCATAGAGCACATACCAAATACGAGATTCATCGCCGTACAGAGATTCGGCAATAAACGTCGGTAATTCATTCGCTCTCCAGCCTCCCCAGGATGGTTTTGCCACCCTGTACTTTTTCACCTTTTTCAACAAGTACCTCCGCACGTGCAGGCATGACAACTTCAAGGCATGAACCAAAGCGAATCATACCATATATATCCCCCTGCCGCAGCCGGTCATCCAGTGTCACCCATGAGACAATACGCCGCGCAAGAATTCCTGCAATCTGTTTGACTGTAATACGTAAGTCCCCTCGATCGATACCGATCAGATGGTGCTCATTCTCAAAGCCAACTTCGTCCTTATAGGCAGGACGAAAACGCCCACAGTAATATTTTTGCAGCTTGATTTCGCCGTCAATGGGGCTTCTGTTCACATGTACATTAAATACCGACATGAAGATAACAATCTTGTTACAAGGCTCTCCCACAAAGTCATCCATCACAACAGGGGAAATCTCTGTTACCGTACCATCTGCCGGAGATAATATATGATGCTCATCCTGTGCAATCTGCCGTGCGGGGCTTCGAAAAAAATAGGAGAAATATGCTGCCAGTACAATGAAGGGTACTGACACATAGGGATGCACAAAAAATCCCAGCACAATCCCAAGAACGAGCGCTACGCCAATGTATTTGTATCCTTCGCTTACAATGACCATACACATCTTCCTCCTTTCATGCTCTCCATTATAATGGAAAGGCTTTTCTTTGTCCACATATGCACATTTATTTTCGGGAAGCATGCACTTTCAGCACAAATTTCGGTAATGCCAACAGGCGTCCTGCACGCTGTGGCTGCAAAAGGCCGCGAAACAGCCATTCCAGTTTGGCACGCTGCATCCAACGAGGTGCACGCTTCATCACGCCTGCCATTACATCAAGCGTACCTCCGACACCAATGGCAACAGGAACATCAAGCTCTTTGAGATGCTTATAGATCCATTTCTCCTGTTTCGGAACGCCGAGTGCAACGAGCAGCAGATCCGGCTGAGCCGCTTTTATTTGTGCAGTGATGGCAGTGCTTTCATCCTCTTTGAAAAAACCATCCCGCACGCCTACAATCGAAATCCCCGGATAGAGCCGCTGCGCCTTTTCCTTTGCCTTCTCTGCAACTCCGGGAGCAGAGCCCAAAAAGTAGATACGCCTCTGTTCTTTGGGCGCACGGCGCAGCAGCTCCTGCACGAGGTCAAAGCCTGCAACGCGCTCAGGCATGGCATAGCCCAGATGATGCGCGGCCCAGACAGTCCCCGCTCCATCCGGCACGACGAGCACGGCTTCGTTTAGAATGTCACGCAGCTCCCTGTCTTTTGTTGCACGCATAATCATCTCTGCGTTTGCAGTTGCAACCATCACCCCCGTACGTGCATCCATATGTGCACGTACCACATCGACAGCCTCCGCCATGGTCACAGCATCGACTGTTACGCCCAGAATATTTACTCGTTCGGTCAAGCTGCGCTTCCCCCTCCATCAATCATCCGTGCCACAGCGCATGAAAAGAGAGCGCCGCAACGCGCTCCTTCCCATTTGCTTTTATCCTCATCAATCGTCCCAGTGCTCTGTAAAAGTACTGGAAGCATCTTTTTACTGTCCTGCATCCTCCGCCTTCTTCTTCGGTACGGCAGTACGGATATAAAGTTCACGCAACTGCTTCTCCTCGACTGGAGACGGTGCTTCACACATGACGTCCGACGCACTCTGTGTCTTTGGAAACGGTATGACATCACGGATAGAGCGGCGCTTTGCCATAAGCATGACAAGCCGGTCGAGGCCAAAGGCAAGACCTCCATGTGGGGGTGTTCCATACTCAAATGCGTTCATCATGAAGCCAAATTTCTCACGCGCTTCCTCCGGGCTAAGACCAAGCGTTTCAAAGACCTGCTCTTGGAGGTCGCTCCGATAGATGCGCAGGCTGCCGCCGCCAATCTCGACACCATTCAGTACCATATCATAGGCATTTGCTTTGACGCGTCCGGGATCCGTCTGCAGAAGCGGAATATCTTCGTCACGCGGCGCGGTAAACGGATGGTGCATTGCTTTATAGCGCTTCTCTTCCGCGCTGTACTCAAACATGGGAAAGTCCACAACCCAAAGGAACGAGAGTGCATCGGGATCAATGAGATTACGGCGGCGCCCCATCTCAAGACGCAGCTCTCCAAGCGCCTGCGCCACAACGGCAGGCTGATCTGCGACGACGAGCAGGAGATCTCCTGTTTTTGCACCAACAGCATTTTTGATGCGTTCAAACGTCTCGTCTGAATAAAACTTCTTAAAGGGAGACTTGACCCCCTCCTCTGTATATTGAATCCACGCGAGACCTTTTGCTCCATAGCCCTGCACATAAGAAACAAGACCATCCAGTTCGCGTCGAGGGATATTCGCATATCCCTCGACGTTAATGACTTTAACGCGTCCGCCCATTTCAAGTACCGCATTAAACACATTGAACTCAGAGCCTCCGACATAGTCCGTAATGTCTTGCAGCTCCATGCCAAAGCGCAGATCAGGTTTATCCGAGCCAAAGCGCTCCATCGCTTCATCCCATGACATACGAGGAATCGGTATCTCAATGTTTGCGCCGATGGATTTCTCAAACAGCTCCTTCACCATCTCCTCCATGAGGGATAGAATCGAATCCTGATCCATAAACGACATCTCAATATCGAGCTGCGTAAATTCCGGTTGGCGATCTGCACGCAAATCCTCATCACGGAAGCAGCGTACGATCTGAAAATACTTTTCAAAGCCGGAAACCATAAGGAGCTGCTTAAAGATCTGCGGCGATTGCGGCAGTGCATAGAACTCCCCTGCATTGAGGCGGCTTGGCACGAGAAAATCACGCGCCCCCTCGGGTGTGCTCTTGCAGAGCATCGGTGTCTCAATCTCCAAAAATCCATTGCGGTCGAAGAAGTCGCGCATCAGTTTCGTCACGCGGTGACGCAGGATCATATTCGCCTGCATCTCTGGGCGGCGCAGATCGAGATAACGGTAACGCAGACGAATCATCTCGTCTACATCAATGCCGTCTTGAATATAAAAAGGGGGGGTTTTGGCCTTATTGAGAATGTGCAGCTCGCTCACAACGATCTCCACTTCCCCCGTCTCCATATTGGGGTTTACCGTATCCTCACTGCGTGCACGAACAGCACCGCGTATGGAAAGTACAAACTCTGAGCGCAGTGACTCCGCCTCATGGAATGTCCCAGCAGGCATCACAGCCTCATCAAAGACAATCTGTACAAGCCCCGAACGATCGCGCATATCGACGAAAATCAGCCCGCCATGGTCACGCCGACGCGATACCCAACCGCACAGTACCACTTCGCTGCCTACCTGCTCCTTGCGCAGTACGCCACAATTATGTGTTCTCTTTAATCCCTGCATCGTATCCATCTCAGCCCTTCACCTCAGAAATCAACTGCTTTACAATATTGTCAAGAGAATAATTCTCCTGTATACTCTCCTTCATATCCCGCACGAGAGCCTCTCCTCGTGCTAGCTCATCCTCACCAAGAATGACAGCATAACGTACTCCTGCCTTGCCTGCCTGCTTCATCTGCGCCTTCATGCTGCGGCCCGCATAATCCATAAGTACGCGCAGACCGCCCCTTCGCAGACGATGCAGCAGCGGAAATGCCGCTGCCGAAGCCGTGTGCCCAAGCGCAACAAGAAAGACATCTGCCGCCGGTGCAAGCGCCGGCAGCAGCCCTTGCTGCTCAAGAGCAAGCAGCACACGCTCAAGTCCGACCGCAAAACCGACTGCAGGCGTCGGACTGCCCCCAAGCTCCTCAACAAGACCATCATAGCGCCCACCGCCTGCAACGGCACTCTGTGCGCCAAGCGGCGGATATGCAACCTCAAAAGCCGTCCGCGTGTAGTAATCAAGACCACGTACAAGCCGCGTATCAAGCGTATAGGAGATCCCCGCTGCAGTGAGTGCAGATTTGACCTGCGCAAAATGCTTCGCACAATCCTCACAAAGACAGTCTGTAATCGCAGGTGCATGTACCATGAATGGCTGTCCGGCATCTGCTTTACAATCGAGAATCCGCATGGGGCTCCTCGTGTAGCGTTCTCTACAGTCCTCACAGAGCTGTCCCAAATGATCCTTAAAGTATGCCTGTAGGCTATCGCGGTAAGCAGGGCGGCACTTAGGACACCCAACGGCATTGAGTTTCAGCTCCAAATCCCCTAGTCCAAGTCCCTCTAGAAAATCAATCGCCAAAAGGATGACTTCGGCATCCACGAATGGACTCTCTTCGCCAATCGCTTCCACGCCAAATTGGTGAAACTCACGCATCCGCCCGGCCTGCGGACGGTCATAACGGAACATCGAACCAATATAAAAGAGCTTCTGAAGGCCGCCATCTGCATAGAGTTTATTTTGTAAATAGGCACGCACAGCAGAGGCCGTATTCTCCGGACGCAGGGTTAGACTCCGCTCACCACGATCCGTAAAAGTATACATTTCCTTATCCACCACATCCGTACCATCACCAATGCCGCGCTGGAAGAGTTCTGTATGTTCAAAGAGCGGTGTACGAATCTCACGATAGCCATAGCGGGCACATAGATCGCGCAGAACTCCTTCCACATATGTCCATGCACCAACTGTATCGGGCAGTATATCCTTCGTTCCCCGTGGAGCGTTCGTCAACATGCAGGCGTTTCCTCCTCATACGCGGCACGCAGCAGTGCACGGCGTTTCTCAATATAGATATGAATATCACGCAGATATGTCCTCAGATCCTTTGCGTGAAAAGCGGCATGCATTCGTCCCCCATGCACGCCAATCACCTTCGTTGTCGCTGCACCTCCAATGCCGATGATGGTCTGATTCTCCTCCATGATCTGAATGTTATAGATACTTTCTGTACCTGTATGGGCATAGCCGACATTTTCCAAATCGCCGCTCATATAGCCCTGCCGATAGAGATAATAGGGATGGTACCCTGCACGCACAACAGCAGCACCGGCTTCCTCGCTCATGCGTGCCGTCTCTTCATCTGAAGGAAGTTCGACGTGTTCCGAGTCCATCATATGCCTAAGATGAGACCCACGTTTAATCGCAAGTGCATGCAGCGTAATATCGTCCGGCAGCAATGCAGTGACCGCCTCCATTGTTGCGGTTACATCACATGCAGTTTCACCAGGCAGTCCAAGGATGACATCCATATTGATATGAAAATCATGCACTTTACGAAGATCCTGCACCATGCGCACAATATCTTCCGGTGTATGGTTACGGCCAATGCGTCGGAGTGTGCGCTCCTGCATAGACTGTGGATTGACACTCACACGCGTCACGGCGCATCGCTTCATCCACGCGATCTTTTCTGGTGTCATGCTGTCTGGACGTCCCGCCTCCACTGTGAATTCTACCACAGTTGAACTATAAAAGGCATTATATACCATTTCAAGCATTTCGGCAAAGATTTCATTCGGCAGACTTGTCGGCGTCCCTCCACCGATATAGATACTTTGTACAGAGAGGTCAAATCGCGCAAGATCCTCAGCAGCCGCTCTTAGATCTTCTGTAAACACCTGCATAAAGAAGTGCAGCTGTTCTGTCCCTGGCAAGAGGTGAGAGGGAAAAGAACAGTAAAGGCACCGTGAAAGACAAAATGGTATCCCTATGTAGATGCTCACTGTACGTGGTGTCGTTTGTCTGAGAAATGGAAGCTGCCGTACAGCAACATCGGTAATAAGCTGCGCTTTCACTAAGCTGCAGTAATAGTCCTCCTGCAGGCGTGCAATAATCTCCTCTGATGACATACCGCCGCGCAGCCATCGGTGTACAATCTTTGTCGGACGCACACCATGGAGAATGCCCCATGGCGCATGGGGCATTTGAAATCGCTCATGTGTAAATTGATAAAAATTCCGCTTGATGACACGATGTATGGCAGCACGTTCAAGCTCATCTGACTTCCCGGCAGCTGTATAGGTATATCTCTCATGACTTCCATCTGTTGAAAAAAGATATACCTCTGTCGTAACAAAGGGCGGCTTATGCTCCTCTTGCCGATTTACAATCGACAGTTGTGCATAATCCGCCTCCCCTGATGCACCAACAATTTCAATCTTAAATAGTGTCAGCACCTCACGGATGATTTTTACAACGACCTCAGCCTTGCTGTTTATAGTAAGTGACCGGATTCTCACGCCTTGTTTTGCTTCTCCTGACACTTCTTACAAACACCAAAGAATTTTGCCTGATGATTCTCAACTTTAAATCCAGTCTGTTCAAAGATTCCGGATTCAAGTTCATCCATCATATCATCTTCAAATTCGGTAATTTCTTTACACTCAGTACAAATGAGATGGTGATGAAAATGCTGATTGGGGTCGATTGGATTCAGCTCATAGGAATAAGAGGCTTTGTTGCGTTTATCAAATTCCTTACCAAATTCGATCTTCTGAAGAATCCCAAGTGAGACGAGGATCTCGAGACTTCGATACACTGTTGCGAGGCCGATTTCAGACTCCGTACCACGTAAAATATCATAAATCTTCTCTGCACTCAAATGTTCTCCGGGATGATCCAATATGACCTGCAGAACGATCTGCCGCTGCGGCGTCATCTTGCGCTGCGTTGCCTGCAGACGTTTCTTCAGCTCCTCCATTGAATAAGTCTCTGCCATATGCCGTCTCCTCCGTAAGTTATGCTGATAATATGGCTCTCCAACATATAATCACAATCAATGAGAATAGTATAACACAGGAGATGAGAAATGTGAATTACCTAAAAATGGGTCTTATGATATATTACGGAAAAAGATACCGGGAGAGCATCCCGCATATTTCTTAAAATAGTTCTGCTCTCTCGGCAATCGCCTTTACCTCTGCATTCCTGTTTGAAGTTTTCGAGATGCTTGTTCCACCTCGCGACGATCTCAGTTTTGTGCTGAGCCCCCCCCCCATCCCTCTTCATAGTTCGGGAAGAGTGCAATGTCCTTCATCGGCGTCATATAGGGGGCGAGCAGGGCATCCTTGCGGAGCGGACGCACCGTCAGTTCTCTGCCGACTGCCCCTTGGATTTTCTGCGAAAGCATATAGTCGACGAACTTCTTCGCATTCTCCGAATGCTGTCAGTCCTTGATGATCCGGACCGACTCGACTGGGAAGATTGCACCTTCCTTCGGGAATACGATCTTGACTGGCGCGCCGTTCTTCATATACGTTGCTGCGGGATCCTCCCACGTCAGACTGGCCGTACCGCCGCAGCCGGTGAACAGAGATCCTATGACCGCTGCTGCCGCGACCATGGACAGCAGTTTTTCATCTGCATCATCTATCTCCTCCTTGCAGGTTATAAAAATTCTGTCAATTGTAATTTTACCATATTCCCTGTATTTGTATATCCGACAAAACGCAAGCACTATCCAATAATTCTCAACAAAAATCCCCTGTACACCTCCAGTGGATAGGGGAGCGCAGATATATGCACTTCGGCCCCCCATGCAGTTGGTATTTTTAATTGTACCTTTTTTACAGCAGCGTCAAAATTCCGCGATGTACTTCATCCCCGATACGGGTCTCTGTGATGCGGCAGTCGATGTCATAGAACCGACGAAGGTTCTCCTCGATGAGCAAGCTTTCCGTCGGCCCAAAGAGCTGCTCGCCGCGCCGCATGAGCAGGCTCTTGTCCGAGATCTTGAGTGCATTCTCGGGCGAGTGCGTATTCATGACGATGGTCATATTCTGCTCTGTTGACAGCTTCTTCAGCAGGCGCAGAACAATCATCTGGTTATGAAAGTCCAGATGTGCCTCCGGCTCGTCGAGGATCATCAGCTTCGGCTCGACCGCGAGTGCGCGGGCGATGTAGACCATCTGCAGCTGTCCGCCGCTCAGCTCGGTCGCCGCACGGTCCGCGAGCGGCAAAATGCCGACCAGATCGAGCAGCTCCGCAACACGCGCGCGGTCTGCCGCCGCAGGTGTCCGAAAGAGACCGATGCGCCGCGCACGTCCCATCATGACCATCTCAAAGACGGTGTAGGGAAAGGCGGGCGCATGGCTCTGCGGCACGTAGCCGATCACATCGCTGACCACAGCGGGATCGGGCCGCTGCCCGTCCACCAGGCACTCCCCGCGCGTCCACGGCAGGATGCCGAGCAGGCAGCGCAGGAACGTGGTCTTGCCGATGCCGTTGCGCC
>ERZ773083.351-NODE-351-length-39182-cov-8.971171_pt1 | contig 39182 bp, 30 predicted proteins | sample MGYA00511465_ERZ773083 | MGnify/ENA primary metagenome ERZ773083 (study PRJEB29015, sample SAMEA2738001) | human oral metagenome | biome: human oral; feature: human-associated habitat; material: dental | place: China | collected 2060 ... | reverse complement strand
TGAGATGAGGTTTCTCATAGCATAAGCTAGTAAGATCCCATGTAGACGACATGGTTGATAGGCCAGGTGTGGAAGAGCCGTGAGGTTTGGAGCTGACTGGTACTAATAGATCGAGGGCTTTACTTAATACAATAAGCAGACATGTGCAACAAATATATATAACCTTCTATGTGGTTTTCAGAGTACAAACTCTGACAGATTCAGTGGCGATAGCTACGAGGGTCCACCTGTTCCCATCTCGAACACAGTAGTTAAGCTCGTAAACGCCGAAAGTACTTGGCTGGAGACGGCCTGGGAGGATAGGAAGTCGCTGATTAAATTAAAAGGCTAACCGTATGGTTAGCCTTTTTGTTATATATACATACATGTAGAGCCCGACCAGGGCACCTGGGAAAGGTAGGGTGTGAGCTAACAGCGGTGCGTAGCACCTATGGTATCGTACCGTAAACTAGTTGAGTAACTCCAAGTACTTGTAATTAACTGATACTGCTCTACGTAGTACCTATGTTACCGAACCGTAAAGCAGTTGAGTAACTTAATTGATATACAAAAAAAGAGCCGCCGAAGCGACTCTAGTTTTATTATTCTACACCAACCATTACGCTAGTGGATTTGATAACAGCCACGACTTCTTTGCCAACTGTTAGGCCTAAGTCTTTAACGGATTGTAGTGTAATATCAGCTGTAAGAATGTTATCGTTCCCTACATTAATTTTTACAATTGCATTTACAGCACCTTCTTGTATTTCGACTATTGTGCCTTTCAATTGGTTTCTTGCGCTTAATTTCATGGAATACTCCTTGTAAAAAGTATACAATATAGATTTGTATTTATTATATCATTATACAAAAAGATAACCGTGACGTATATCACATCACGGTTATCTTTTTGTATATGGAGCGGGCGAAGGGAATCGAACCCTCCTCTCAAGCTTGGGAAGCTCGCATTCTACCGATGAACTACGCCCGCATGATGTACATATTGTATCATATATTAATCTTTTTATTCAAGTAAAGTTAATTATACTATATATACCTATAGTGGTAATTGTATTGTATTACTACTTAAAAGGATGTATAAAATAATGAGAAAGGGGTCATATGTATGTCTAAAATATATAACATCCACAAATGGTTTTCTATTGTTTCTGTGCTATTTTTCTTAATGTTCTGTATTACAGGGCTTATTCTTATGTTTAGGACTGAGTTAAATGCTTGGGCTCAGGGTGGAACATCCCATTCATCTTCATCAATGGTCATGACTCAAGATGAAATCTCTATTTTTAAATATGCTGATGAAGGGGCATTATTAGTTAAGAAAACATATCCCTCTAAAGATATTTTGAATATTTCGCCTGCCATGGGAAATGGGGATATTTTACGTTATCGTATTATTGATTCATCTGCTACCGTAGCACCTCCAGCGCGTATGGGGATGGGAGGGGATTATGCATTATATAACCCTAAAACAAAATCCCTCATTACTACGCATCATGAAACGCTTGCACATCCTTGGGTTCGAAGTGTATTACATACGCTTCATCAACTACATACTCGATTAGATCTTGGTAAAACTGGAATTTATATTGTAACGATTTTATCTTTTATATGTGGTTTATCTATTATTTCTGGTATTTTTTTATATGGTCCATTCCGTAAAAGCTTTGCAAAATCTGCTGTATTATCTAAATATATGAAATTAAGTACATTACACCGAGAATTTGCTATGGTATCCACTGTATGGGGTTTTATATTATGTATTACAGGTGTATGGATAGGTGGATTTTTTATTGCTAATGACAGCTATAATGCAGATGTGCTATATACAGCAAAGCAGGAGCTTTCAGCGAATCAATCTGATGTATTGCAGCCCTCTGAAGCTATTTCTCGTATTATGAAGGCCTATCCTGGTCGTCAGCTTATATCTATGGATTATCCATCTAAATTTAATGATCATCATTATGCATTTTATTTAGGTGCTGAAAATGATGATGATCCGGCGATGTTTTTGGGTCAACCAGTATATGCTAATTTATATACAGATTCTTCTCAAGACATGTATTCTACTAAAACGATTCCTTGGTATTTTACTGGTATGACGACAATGATTAATCTACATATTCACAATCATAATACAATGGAACTTAAAATATTATGGGCCATTTGGGATATCGTTCTTATTATAGGTATTTTGTCTGGCATTATGATGACTATTAAAAAGAAATTTTTAAAATCTAGCGATTCAGAATCTAAAGCTCCAACTGTGATAAAACATGTTTGGCGTGCACCGATCTGTTGTAGTATTTTAGTATTACTTGGCCTTATTGTGCCACTTTGGTCTAATCCTATTACAAATCATATAGCAGCTATTTGTTTAACGGTTCCTCTTATTGTACTTTTTCATTCCTTAATCAAAGGATTTAATCATTAATTCTTTGTATATTTCATATATTTAATCACTGGGGTTCATTATTAGTTTATTGATTGATTTCGAACTAAAATGATATAATAATATATATTAATTATATTTTTATGTAGTAAAAAATGTATTTATATTATGATTTAGAAAGTGGTAGTTGTTATGAAATATATAAAAGCATTTATTCAGTCTGAATCATCTGGCGGTATTATGCTCTTACTTGCTGCTATTCTTGGTGTTATTACGGCCAATTCACCACTAGCTGCACAGTATTTCTCACTAATGCATATTTATTTAGGCCCTATGGATATATTGGAGTGGGTAAATGATGGTCTTATGGCCTTGTTTTTTTTGTATGTAGGCCTTGAGATTAAAACTGAAATGATTTCCGGTGAGTTAAATACTAACTCAAAACGTTTGTTACCAGTTTTGGCTGCCTTTGCTGGAGTGGTGACACCTGCGTTAGTTTACTTCTTAATTGCTGGATCTGTACCAGAATATACGCATGGTTGGGGGATACCGACGGCTACTGATATTGCCTTTGCTATAGGCGTTATTATGATGCTTGGTAAACGTGTATCACAAGCGATGAAGGCTTTTCTTTCCGCATTGGCCGTTATAGATGATTTAATTGCTATTATAGTTATCGCTATATTTTATGGTGGTGGTGTGGATTTCCCTCATTTAATTGTTGCGGCTATTGTAACAGGTGCGCTGTGGTATACCAATAAACAAGGCTACGTGAGACCAGTTTTATATGGTGTACTAGGTGCCGTTCTTTGGTATTTTGTTTTAAAATCTGGTGTTCATGCCACTATCGCTGGTGTTGTATTAGCTATGACGATTCCTGCAACGGGTAAGTTGGATGGTGAAACTGTTTGCCCTATGCAGGCATGGGCAAATAAACTGAAGAATTGGGTTAACTTTTTAATCATTCCTCTATTTAGTTTTTTAAATTCCGGTGTATCCTTTTCAGATTTTTCCGTAGATCATTTGTTCCACCCTGTTGTTTTAGGTGTTTCATTGGGCCTTATCTTGGGAAAACAGCTTGGTATTTTCTCCGCTGTTTACGTATTAGTACAGTCCAAGATTATTAAGATGCCCACTAATACAACATGGCCTGAGATTTATGGTACAGCCATTGTTTGTGGGATTGGGTTTACCATGAGTTTGTTTGTTGCTACTTTAGCATTCCCACCTGGTGTAACTCAAGAAATGTCTAAAATTGGTATTTTTATTGGCTCTATTATATCTGGTTTGTTAGGCGCTACCGTTTTATCTGTAGCCTATAAAATTAGAATGACTAGAAATAAGTAGAAAGTTAAGGATATTAGGAAGGAATCATATGGAACGGATATTTGTATTTTTACGTTCTCCTGGTGCTGCAACTACTGTATTACTAGGAGCTACAATTATTGCCTTAATCGTTGCTAACTCTCCGTTAGCGACACAATATATGTCATTAGTAAATTTACCATTGGGTCCATTAACGGCCATGGAATGGGTTAATGATGCGTTGATGGCTATCTTCTTTCTTTTCGTAGGATTGGAAGTAAAACGTGAATTGGTAAGCGGTGAACTAAACACAAATGCCAAGCGCATCATGCCAGGCATTGCTGCTTTATTTGGGGTTATTGTACCGGCTATTATTTTCTATCTTATAGCTGGTTCCGATGATGTATATGTTCATGGCTGGGCCATTCCGACAGCCACTGATATTGCGTTTGCGATTGGTGTTATTACTGCATTAGGTTCTCGCGTTCCTAATTCTATGAAAGTATTCTTGACGGCCTTGGCTGTTATTGATGACCTAATTGCGATTATCGTTATAGCCATATTCTATGCGGCAAATTTAAATCTTTTCTACTTAGTTGCATCCGTTATTGTGACTGGTCTATTGATTTATTGTAATCGAGCCGGCTATGTACGATCTTTGTCATACATTATTCTTGGTATCATCTTATGGTACTGTATTTTACGGTCTGGCTTGCATGCTACGATGGCGGGTGTAATTCTTGCTATGACAATACCAGAACGCGGTAAAATTGGTCGTAAACATGTGAGACCAATGCAACATTGGGAACATTATTTATCTAATTGGATAAGCTTTGTTATTGTTCCAATTTTCGCATTCTTTAATGCCGGTGTTAATCTTGATGGATTCGGTATGGCTGATTTAAGTCATCCAGTTGTATTAGGCGTTGCATTAGGCCTTATTTTGGGGAAACAAATTGGTATTTTTGGTGCCATGTTTGGGATGATTAAATTAGGTATTGTCCCTATGCCTGCAGAAGCTAACTGGAAATTTATATATGGGACTTCCATCGTGTGTGGTATTGGTTTTACTATGAGTATATTCGTTTCAGTTTTGGCTTATGATCCAGGTCATGCTCAAGAGATGGCTAAAGGTGGCGTATTGATTGGTTCTATCATTTCTGCTATCATTGGTTATAGCTACTTACGAATTGTAGGGGCTAGACGAAAAGAATGTCATATTGGGGTATATCATAATTGCTAAGTTAAGCAATAAAGGGGAATGTACATGATTAAGAGAATTTTAATACTATGTACTGTGCTATGTATGACTAATATGATGGCCTTCGCACAGGCGAAGTCGGTTGATAAGGGACAACGAGGTCATCATGTACAGAAAATTCAAACCATGTTAGTGCATCAAGGATATCTTAATGATTCAGCAGATGGTATTTTTGGGCGTAACACTGAATTAGCAGTGCGTAAGTTTCAAAAGGCTAAGGGCCTCTCTGTAGATGGGCGTGTAGGTACGGCTACGATGAGTGCTTTAGAAAAGGAAGAAACTCGTTTTGGCGATTCCGCCATTTCGCGTAGTCATAATGGGGTTCCCAATAAGTATGTACGCGTTATGACGATGCATGCTAGTGCATATAGTGCTCAGGACCCAGGGAATAGTAATTATACGGCAACTGGCAGTCGTTTAAAAAAAGGTATTGCTTCGGTAGATCCACGGATTATACCATTAGGTACAAAGATGTTTATTGAAGGTTATGGCTATGCCGTGGCTGATGATGTTGGCGGAGCTATTAAAGGTAGTCGTATTGACTTAGCCTTTAATTCTCGTGCAGAAGCTTTGCGATTTGGTCGTCAAACTGTAAAAGTATATATTTTATAACTATATATAAACTGTTGAAAGCTCTAGTCTATGACTAGAGCTTTTTCCGAATTATATATTTTTTCTCAATGCGAATATTCGGAAATTCATGGTATAATATAAATATCAATATAAATCGAGTATTCAGCAAAGGAAGGCTTATGAATAAAGTTCGACGTGTTGAAAGAATGGTGGCAATGACTAAATTATTAGTTGACTCGCCACAAAAACTTATATCTCTTAATTATTTTTGTGATTTTTTCGGAATGGCGAAATCTACAGTAAGTGAAGATTTAACTTGTGTCCGTCAATCGATGGAACATTTTCAGTTGGGTACTCTAGAAACTGTAGCGGGAGTAGCTGGCGGTGTTCGATTCATACCACATCGAAAAGGCGAGCAGGCTAATGAAATCCTACGTGATGTGGAACAACGTTTGCGTGAACCAGATCGTATTATTCCCGGTGGATTCATTTACATGTCGGACATTTTATATGATTGGCATGTGATGACTCGGTTAGGCGAAATTATTATGACTCGCTTTGTAGATCGCAATCCAGATTATATTTTGACGGTAGAAACAAAAGGGATTCCTTTGGCGGTTATGGTGGCTAGGGCTTTCAACAAGCCACTTGTCATTGCGCGTCGTGATAGTAAGGTTACAGAAGGATCTGCCATTAGTATTAACTATGTAACGGGTTCATCTGGTCGAATTCAAACGATGACATTAACTAAACGCGCTATTCCACAAAATGCGAAGGTGCTAATTATTGATGATTTCATGAAGGCTGGCGGTACAGCTAAAGGCCTTACCGAGCTTGTACATGAGATGAATGGTAAAGTGGTGGGAACAGGTGTCCTAGTGGCTACTGCTGAACCAAATCCTAAGTTAATCAATGATTATGAATCACTATTTACGTTCCATGGCATTGATGAAAGTACAAATGAAATTCACATCGAACCTGTATTTGATACGATTGATAGATAGGAGTTTACTATGAATATTGCAAGTCTTATTTTAGCAGCTGGTAAGGGTACACGGATGAAGTCCAAATTGCCAAAGGTACTTCATAAGGTTGGCGGTAAAGCTATGGTTGAACGCGTTCTAGAAACTGTTCAATCTCTTGGGACCGATAAGGATGTTGTTATCGTTGGCTTTGGTGGTAATGCGGTACAAGACTATCTAGAAGGTCGTGCTGAATTTGTACGTCAAGAAGAACAAAATGGTACAGGTCATGCAGTAAAAATGGCAGAACCTGTATTAGGATCTTTTGATGGCACTATTTTATTATTGTGTGGGGATACTCCACTCGTAACTAAGGAAAGTTTAGAAGCTCTTTTAAAAGAACATACTGCATCTGGAGCAGCGGCTACAATTTTAACTGCCCATATGCCAGATCCAACAGGTTATGGTCGTATCATTCGTAACGAACAAGGTCATGTGGTACGCATTGTAGAACAAAAGGATGGCAAACCAGAAGAGTTAGCTGTACAAGAAGTTAATACTGGTATGTATGCTTTTGATAGTAAAAAACTATGGCCTTGTCTTAGCCAATTATCCGACGATAATGCACAAGGTGAACTGTATATTACAGATGTGGTTGGTATTCTCGTAAATGGCGGCGATAAAGTAAGCGCTTATATGACTAAAAATTTTGAAGAATCTTTAGGGGTAAACTCTCGCTTGCAATTGGCTGAAGCAGAATCTATTTTAAAACATCGTAAAAATGTAGAATTAATGACCGCTGGTGTAACGATTATTGATCCTGCCAATACCTATGTGGCACCAGAGGTTACTGTGGGGGCTGATACAATTCTACATCCTGGTACCGTTTTAGAAGGCAATACGGTTATTGGTGAAAACTGTGAAATTGGGCCTCATACACGATTGACGAATGTAACCGTTGGAAATGATACGGTAATTCATTTTACTTATGGCCATGACTGCGAAGTAAAAGATGGCGTAGATATTGGTCCATATGTTCATTTGCGTCCTAATACGGTTATTGGCAACAAGGTTCATATTGGTAATTTCGTTGAGGTTAAAAATTCCAATGTTGGGGAAGGTACCAAATTCCCTCATTTATCCTATATTGGCGATAGCGATATAGGTTCTGGTGTCAATATCGGTTGCGGTACAATTACGGTAAATTATGACGGAAAAATCAAGCATCGCACAACTATCGGAGACGGTGCATTTGTAGGCTGTAACAGCAATCTTGTAGCACCTGTTACAATTGGTAATTATAGCTATGTAGGTGCAGGTTCTACGATTACAAAAAATGTTCCAGATAAGGCATTAGCTGTAGGTCGCAGCAAGCAAATTGTGAAAGAAAATTGGGTTACAGACGATACTTTCAAAAAGAAATAGGAATTTATTAAAAATTTTTCACACAAGATAGGAAAAATAGTATACAATAATAAGGCAATAAGGTTGTATATCTGTAATATTTCGTTACATATACATTGAGTAACTAACTAAGATTACGGAGAAATGAAAGGGTATCAAAATGGCATTTGAAGACGGCAAAAAACTTAAAATTTTCACAGGTAACGCAAATCCAGAGTTGGCAAAGGAAATTTGTGATTATTTAGGTTTGCCTTTAGGTGAAGCATTTGTAGGTCGCTTTAATAATGGCGAAGTACAAATTATGATTGATGAAAGCGTACGTGGCAAAGATGTATTTATCATTCAACCAACTAGCTATCCTGTAAATGATAACTTAATGGAATTAATGGTAATGGCTGATGCATTAAAACGTGCTTCTGCTCGTCATATTACAGCAGTAGTTCCTTACTACGGTTATGCACGTCAAGATCGTAAAACTCGCGGTCGTGAACCAATTACAGCTAAATTAGTAGCTAACTTAATGCAAACTTCTGGGATTACACGTCTTGTAACAATTGATTTGCATGCAGGTCAAATCCAAGGCTTCTTTGATGTGCCAGTTGACCATTTATACGGTGCATCCATTTTAGCTAAATACATTAATGAAAAACATCTTGAAGATGTTATCGTTGTATCTCCAGACCTTGGCGGTGTTACAAGAGCTCGTGATTTAGCTGACCGCATTGGTGCGCCAATTGCAATCATCGAGAAAAAACGCCCTGAACCAGGTGTAGCTAAAGTTATGAACCTCATTGGTGATGTAAAAGGCAAAAACTGTATCATCGTTGATGATATTGTAGACACTGCAGGTTCCCTTGTAGAAGGTGCTAAAGCATTAGAAGAGTTTGGTGCAAAATCTGTTATGGCCGCTGTTACTCATGCTGTTTTGACAGACCCAGCAAGTGAACGCATTGCAAATTCTAATATTAAAGAGCTTATCGTAACAAATACAATGCCATTACCAGAAAATTGCAAATTAGATAATGTAACGCAATTATCGGTAGCTCCATTATTAGGTGAAGCAATTATGCGTATCTTTCACGAAGTTTCAGTAAGTAATTTATTTGATAAATAATAGGTGATTCTTGAAATTAGTAGTAGGCCTTGGAAATCCAGGCAAGCAATATGAAACGACAAAACATAATATTGGTTTTATGGTTATCGATGCTATTGCAGATAGCGTATCTCACACGCCTTGGAAAGAGGAACAACGTGCTGAGGTTTGCAGTATTACTGTAGATGGTGAGAAGGTATTGCTTGTAAAGCCACAAACATTTATGAATGCAAGTGGTGAGTCTGTAGGTCCATTAATGCGATACTACAAGATTAATCCATGTGATGTGTATTGTATTTATGATGATATGGATTTACCGGTAGGCAAATTACGTATTCGACCAAATGGTAGTTCTGGTGGGCATAATGGGATTAAATCTTTAATCTCCCATATAGGAACAGAAAATTTTCCGCGTTTTCGTGTAGGTATTGGTCGTCCATTACCACAATGGACTGTCATTGACCACGTGTTAGCACCATTTAGTGAAGAAAATCAAGAGAAAGTACAAAAAGGTATCAAAGATACAGTAAAAGCTGTATTAGGCACCTTAGAGGTGGGCATAGACAAAGGGATGAATCAGTTTAATCCTAAGCGTCGTCCACAGCGATAAATAACATGCATAAGGGCATGAGTCTCATTGAGATTCATGCCCTTTTTACGAGGTATATATGAGCAATCAAGATAAAATGCCTTTTGTAGAGGCTTTAGAATCATATAAAAAACAACATTTCATGCCATTCCATACACCGGGGCATAAGATTGGTGTAGAAGCGCCTCAATTATTAAAAGAATGGATGGGAGCAGCACTGCCATATGATTTAGGAGTAATGTATGCTCTAGATGATCTACATGAACCTGAAAGAGAGTTAAAAGAGGCGCAAGACTTAACAGCTGAATTATATGGTGCTGAGTATTGTTGGTTTTCTATTAATGGTACTACTGCTTTGATTGAAGCCATGATTATGGGGACTGTAGGGCCTAATGAAACGATTATCATTCCTCGGGAAGCGCATCGTTCGGTTATAAGTGGATTAGTGTTATCTGGTGCAAAGCCCGTCTATATGGATTGCCAATTTGACGCACGCTGGGGCATTCCATTAGGTGTGTCGTTGGAGGACGCTGTTAAAACAATGGATGAGCATCCAGAGGCAAAGGCAATCCTCTTAGTTTACCCCAATTATTATGGTGTAGGTGTAGATATTGTAAATATCGTACAAGAAGCACACAAACGAGGTCTGCTTGTTCTTGTTGATGAAGCTCATGGACCACATTTACCATTTTCAGAAATATTACCTATTGAAGCCATTGCGGCTGGTGCAGATTTAGTGGCACAAAGTACGCATAAGTCAGTAGGTTCATTAACTCAAACATCATGGCTATTAGGGCAAGGCGATTTAATTAATAAACGCCGCATTACACAAATGCATCAGATGCTACAAAGTACGAGTCCTAATTATATATTTTTAGCATCCCTTGATATGGCGCGCCATCAATTGGCTACAGAAGGCAAAAATTTGGTAAATCGTGCTGTGTCATTAAGTTTACAACTACGACGTGAATTGGAAGCCATAAAGGGCATTTCTATGATGTCAAGCAAGGATGTAGATAGACCTAACTATGATGTAACAAAGGTGTTGATTGATGCCAAGGAATTGGGGCTTACCGGTGTGGATTTCGAAAAACGATTACGTGCTCACCATATCGAAGTTGAACTTGTGCAGGCGCATCATGTGTTAGTACTCATCACGATAGGTGATACAGAAGAATCTATCATGACTCTTGTAAAGGCTGTACAGGCTATAAGCGATGAGATTTGTAGTAAGTCATTCTTAACAAATTGTGCTGGTGAACAAATAGAGGAACGTACTGAGACTATTCAGTCAGCTACCATTCTGCCTACTCCTGTTGTACATATGACACCGAGGGAAGCCCTTTATAAGGAGCGTAGATCCTGTATGTTCGAGTCGGCGTTACATCATATTTGCGGTGAAACCATTGCTTATTATCCACCGGGAATTCCCTGTATAGCCGTAGGTGAAGAGATTACAGAATCTGTGTTACAATATATACAACAACGGCGTGCATTGGGGTATATGCCAAATGGTGCAGCCGATATGAACTTAGAAACGGTACAAGTTGTAGAGGAGTAGAGATGGGGACTTTAATCATACTAGAAGGTGGCGATGGCAGTGGTAAAGCTACACAAACAAAGTGCTTGGTAGAAAGATTACAAGCAGAAGGTCATCGTGTGCGCAGTGTTAGTTTTCCAAATTATGATAGTGATGCATCGATGCCGATTAAGATGTATTTATCTGGCCAATTTGGCACGGATGTAGACTCGGTTAATCCCTATGTAGCAAGCTCAATGTATGCTATCGATCGTTTTGCATCCTTTAGAATGGACTGGCAGTCATTTTATAATGATGGAGGCATCATTATTGCTGACCGGTATACGACGTCAAATATGGTTCATCAAATGGTGAAATATACAGATGCGGATAAACGTGTCCAATTTTTAGAATGGTTGGAAGACTTTGAATTTGTTAAGTTTGGTTTACCTCGTCCTGATGCGGTATGTTTGCTTGATGTTCCGTTAGACGTGACGGAATCTTTGATGGCAGAGCGAACTGGTAAAACAGGGGGAGAGACAGGGGATATACACGAAGGAAATAGAGCGTATTTACACGCTGTTCACAATGCCTATGATGAATTGGTTGAACGTTATCAATGGCATCGTATTTCCTGTGCCAAACAAGATGAATCTGGAACTTTTACAATGCGCAGTATAGAATCTATACACAATGACATTTACAATGTGATAAAAACTATATTGAGATAGATAAAATCATATATCTTAGGAAATGGCGACTCTTTAAAAAGTCGCCATTTTCCTATATAATAGTAATATTGGACAGGATAGGAGGGATTATGACATATTTTGATAATGTAATCGGTCAAGATACGATTAAAAACCACCTAACTGAATTGGTAAAACGGCAAACATTACCACATAGCTTGTTGTTCTATGGAGAGGCTGGACTCGGTAAACTTGATATGGCTATAGGGTTAGCATCGTTGATTTTAGGACGGCAGGTATTTCCAGGCCATAATGGGGCTGAATATCTAGAAGAGGTAAAAAATGCACGCCTTGCCAATGGTGAAAGTGAAAAGAAAATAGAAGCGGAAGGTTTGCCTATTTATATGGATAAGGGGGATGCATTTTGGATTCGTCCTATAAAATCAACCTTAAAAGTAGAACAATGGTACTCCCTATTGCAAGATCATCTATCTGTTGCTGGTCTTGGAAATCGTGTCGTTATCATTGAAGACTTTCACATGGCGAATGCTATTATGGCGAATGCTATGTTAAAAACGATTGAAGAACCACCTGCACAGGTGTACTTCATTATTATTACGAATAAGATTAATCTTGTGTTGCCAACAATTATTTCACGATGTATGGGCGTGGGCTTTCAATCTGTTTCGGATGAAAGCATTCGCTACGCATTACAGCAACGTGGTATTACAGGAAACATAGATGAAGCTATTTCGATGGGCCATGGTAACCCTGCTGTTGTAGAAGCATTAGTACAACAGGGAACGATAGTCATGTTGGAATTAGCGATACAATGGATGCGAACATTAGGCTCTGATTCACGATGGTTTTCAAAGATTGCCATATGGTGTGAGTCATTGACCCGTGACGATGCATTGGATTTAATGCATTGGTTACGATTGTTAAGTCGCGATATGATGGCCCTTAAATGTGGTGCCACCATTGAGCAACTACAAGTACCCATGCATAGAACAGTATTATTAGAATTATTACCGCATTGGCCAATGGCCGCTTTAGCAACTGTAGCTCATGAAACGTTGCGAGCGGAACAGGCGTTGCGATTACATATAAAAATCGCTCTCGTGATGGACGGTCTTAGTATCGCCCTTCACGATGCTCGTGAGGAGGTTTAGATGGTAACCATCGTTGGCGTACGATTTAAAAAGGCTGGTAAGATTTACTATTTCTTACCTGGCGAAGAAACTCTAACAATTGATGATGGCGTCATTGTAGAGACAGCGCGTGGCGTTGAATATGGTACGGTTGTAATTGGACCAAAAGAGGTGGCAAAAGATTCTTTGGTGATGCCTGTAAAAGAAGTAATGAGGAAGGCCACACCTAAGGATTTACAACAATTAGAAAAGAATGAGGAACGAGAAGAAAAAGCCTTTGCTATATGCTTAGAAAAAATTGCGAAGCGCAAATTGCCGATGAAGCTAATTAATGTGGAATACACATTTGATATGAATAAAATTGTATTCTTCTTTACTGCTGATGGGCGCATCGATTTCCGTGAACTTGTAAAAGATTTAGCCACTGTTTTTAGAACGCGTATTGAGTTACGTCAAGTAGGTGTTCGAGATGAAGCTAAAGTGTTAAATGGCATAGGTGCCTGTGGCAGACCTTTATGTTGTTCTAACTTCTTAGGCGATTTTTCACCTGTATCGATTCGCATGGCTAAAGATCAAAATTTAAGCTTGAATCCTACTAAGATTTCTGGTGTATGTGGTCGACTTATGTGTTGTTTAAACTACGAAGACGATTTATATAAAAAGGGTGGAGACCTTTATGTGAAGAAGGATAGAACTCCATCGCCTCGCGACGTAGAGCCACCAGGTATCGGTAAAGAGGTCGTAACTGATGAAGGTATCGGCAAGGTCCTCAAGGTAAATCATCATAAACATACAGTTAAGGTTCAGTTGGAGGCAGGTCGAACCATTGATTTAAAATGGTCTGATGTGGCATTGCCAGATGAATAATCAAGAGCAACTCGATGATTTGATTATCGATGATTTAAAGATATATCAGAGGCAAGATCAATTTCGCTTTTCCTTTGATGCTATTGCATTGGTTCATTTTTGCCGATTTAATCAGCGTCATCGGTATATAGACTTAGGCACCGGTACAGGGGTATTACCGTTAATAGGTACATCTCTAGGTGCTGGTCATATTACAGGTGTTGAGATTAATGATGTCATGGCTAACATGGCTGAACGCAGTGTTCTATATAATCATAAATCTAATGTTATATCCATACTTCAAGGTGATTATCGCACTATGAATTATCAGCAATTTGGTTCCAAACCTTTTGATGGTGTTCTAGTGAATCCTCCTTATTTCGATCATCGACGAGGTGAAGTACCTAATGATAATCATCGTTGCTTAGCATTACATGACAGGTGTACTTCTATTGATGATGTATGTAAAGCGGCCTCGCGATTAATCAAAAATAAGGGGCGTTTATGGATGGTATATAGTGCACCTCGTTTATCAGAGCTCATACATGCATTAACAGCGGTTGGATTTGCTGTTAAACGAATACGCATGGTTCATGGTATGATTCATAAACCGGCTAAAATCGTTTTGATTGAGGCCATAAAGGACGGTGAACAAGGGTTAATCGTTGAGCCGCCATTAATCGTATATAGCCAACCTAATGTGTACACGGAGGAGGTGTCTCGTTGGTATGAACGAAAATAACAAGGGCACCTTGTATTTAGTGCCTACGCCCATTGGCAATCTAGAGGATATGACGTATCGTGCTGTACGGATACTGGGAGAGGTTGATGCTATTGCAGCCGAAGATACACGGCACACCGGTATACTGTTAAAGCATTTTGAAATTAGTAAGCCTTTGATTTCTTATCATGAACATAATAAGGAAGAAAAAGGAACTGTTATTATAGAGATGTTATTAGAGGGTAAGAATATTGCTTGTGTTAGTGATGCGGGCATGCCTGCTATATCTGACCCTGGTGCAGATCTTGCATCGAAGGCCATTGCACAAGATATATCCGTTGTACCCTTACCGGGTGCTAATGCAGCGTTAACGGCGCTCATTGCATCTGATTTAGATACTAAACAATTTACATTCTTCGGCTTTTTACCAAAGCGTGGGAAACATCGCAATGATGCTCTTCAGTTTATGGCGAAACAACGAGGAACGTTAATATTTTATGAGGCACCTCATCGTTTACAAGAGGTTCTCTGTGATATGTATGAGGCCTTTGGCAATCGACCGATTACGATTGCTCGCGAGGTAACTAAAAAGTTTGAAACCTTTTTACGCAGTGATTTAGCTTCCATTTGTGATGACTTAGATCAAATTATCTACAAGGGCGAATTTGTCTTAGTGATAGGTGGTTGTGAGACGGGTGAACCGACTGATGATAAGGAAGAACAACATGTATCTTATGAAGCAGCCGTAGCCGAATTAGTAGAAACAGGAGTACCAAAGAAGGAAGCTATTCGCGAAGTAGCAAAACGCTTTGGCGTTTCTCGCCGTGAGGTTTATAATATTGTAGAGCGATAACACTTTCATAAGTGATGAATAGAAGGAGATTATGATGGGCGATACAAAGAAGACATTTTATATTACAACTCCAATTTATTATCCTAGTGCTAAATTGCATATAGGGCATACATACTGTACATCTGTAGCTGATACAATTGCGCGTTTTAAACGTTTAGCTGGTTATGATGTACGATTCTTAACTGGTTCTGATGAACATGGTCAAAAAATTCAACGTGCTGCTGAGGCACAAGGTATTACACCATTAGAATATACGACTAATATTGTCAATGGATTTAAAGCATTATGGGAAAAAATGCATATTTCCAATGATGATTTTATTCGTACAACTGATGCACGTCATGAAAAGGTAGTCCAAGAATTATTTACGAAAGCTTACGAAAAAGGCGATATTTACAAAGCAGAATATGAAGGTTGGTATTGTACACCTTGCGAATCCTTCTGGACTGAACAAAAACTTGGTGAAAATCACACATGCCCAGATTGTGGCCGTCCTGTAGAGCGCGTTAAAGAGGAAAGCTATTTCTTTAAACTTGGTAAATATACAGACCAATGGCTTAAATTTATTGAAGAAAATCCTGATTTTATTCAACCTGAATCTCGTCGCAATGAAATGATTCAGTTCGTAAAACAAGGTCTTGAAGATTTGGCTGTTTCTCGCACATCTTTTGATTGGGGAATTAAGGTTCCATTTGATCCTAAACACGTTGTGTATGTTTGGTTCGATGCACTAGTAAACTATATTAGCGCATTATCTCCTTTCGATGGGGATGGTGAATTATATAAGAAATTCTGGCCAGCAGATCTTCATTTGGTGGGGAAGGAAATTGTTCGTTTCCACACTATCATTTGGCCTATGATGCTCATGAGCCTTGAGTTGCCATTGCCTAAAAAGGTATTTGGTCATGGCTGGATGATCGTAGATGGTACCAAAATGAGTAAATCTCTAGGTAATGTTATCGATCCAAATCCATTGATTGATACATATGGTGCTGATTCTTTGCGTTATTATTTGTTAAGTGAAATTACATTAGGCCATGATGGAAACTTCACATTGCCTAACTTTGTAACCAAAATTAATGCGGATTTATCTAATGATTTAGGTAATCTTTTAAATCGTACTATTGCGATGATTGAAAAATATCATGGTGGCATCATCACAAAAACTGATGATGTAGATGATTTAGATAAAGAAATTTCTTCCTTGGCAGAACAAACGGTAGCAGATTTTGAAGCTCAAATGGAAGCTATGGAATTAAATAAGGCCCTTAAAACAGTATGGGCTTTCATCAGTCGCATGAATAAATACATTGATGAAACTATGCCTTGGGTCTTGGCTAAAAGCTCTGAAGAGGCAGATGTACGTCGTTTGCAATCCGTTATGTATCATCTTGCTGAAAGTTTACGTATCATCGCTGTTCTCGTAAATCCTGTTATTCCTGTAGGGGCTCCAAAAATTTGGGAACAATTGGGACTAGGTGGTTTTGAGCATGTCCAATTGGATGATGTACGTACATGGGGTGGTATTCCAACTGGTACAAAGGTCGTAAAAGGTGAGCCAATTTATCCACGTTTTGAAGTTCCAGAAATGGTAGAAATCACTGCTGTAGAAGAAAAAACTACAGAATCTGTTGATACATCGAATATTCCACCTTTAAAAGAAAATATTAGCTATGATGATTTTGAAAAATTGGATCTTCGTGTCGCTAAGGTTGTAAGTTGTGAAAAGGTACCTAAGTCTAAAAAATTATTGAAATTTGTATTGGATATTGGCCTTGAAGAACGCACTGTATTAAGTGGTATATCTCAATATTATGAGCCAGAATCTATGGTTGGTAAAAAGGTAATTTACTTAGCAAACTTGAGCCCTAAAAAGATGATGGGCATAGAATCTTATGGTATGATTTTATCCGCTTCTGATTGGGAAGAACATTTAGAAGTTACCAATATTGAATCATTACCAGCAGGGAGCATTGTAAAATAATGAAACTCTTTGATACACATGCACATATTAACGATAATCGTTTTGATAACGATAGAGCTGATATGTTACAAGCTTGTTTCGATTCAGGCGTTGAATACATTATGATTCCTGGTGTTGATAGACAAACTGTTGAATCTGGTGTTGCATTGGCTGAAACTGATGACCGTTTGTATGCTGCAGTAGGGACACATCCTCACGAAGCAAAAGATTTTACTGATGATGATTACGAATATTTTAAAGAGTTAGCCTTGCACAATGATAAGGTCCGTGCTATCGGTGAAATTGGCCTTGATTATTACTATGATTTCTCTGATAGACCAACGCAAAAGAAGGTGTTTATACGTCAACTCGAGTTGGCTCGAGAGGTAGATTTGCCTATTATCATTCATGACCGTGATGCTCATGGTGATATCATGGATATTTTACGCAACGAAGGCAAGGGCAATTGGGGGATTTTCCATTGTTATTCCGGTAGTTGGGAGATGGCTAAAGAGGCTATTAAATTGGGATTCTATATATCCTTTGCTGGACCTGTTGTATTTCCAAAGTCTACGAATTTAAAAGAGGTTGCTAAACAAGTGCCACTAGATCGTATTCTTATTGAAACGGATTCTCCGTATTTAACACCGCCTCCATTTAGAGGCCGTCGTAATGATCCAAGTAAAACACAATTTGTGGTACAGGAAATTGCATCGTTACGCGGTATGGATGTGGATGAGTTTGCTTCGATTGCTTATGAAAATGGCAAACGTGTATTTGGAATAAAATAAATACTGCTAGTTATAGGATATATGTGGACTTGTTATATGTTATACATATATTCTTGGTAGGACGCGATTCTTTCGTAGAAAGGATCGCGTTTTTCTATGGTATACTAACAATATATAGTCTATATCGATTTGGCCTTACAAAGGATGATAAGATGGAACGCATTGCATTTATTGACTTAGGATCGAATTCTGTTCGATTCGTTATTTATGAAATATCAGATACAGGTAGTTATCGTTTAATTTATCAGGAAAAAAATTCTATTCGCTTAAGCGAAAATATGTGGGGTAATCATAAACTGACAGAACCTGCCATGAATCGTGCCTTAGTGTCGCTACAGTCTTATGTACATATGGCAAAAGCGCTTGAGGTAAATTCTATTAAAGCTGTTGCCACAGCAGCTGTTCGATTAGCTAAAAATGGTGATGAATTTATTGAAACCGTGAAACGTGAGACCGGGCTTGATTTAGAATGTATTTCAGGAGAAGAAGAGGCTCGTTTAGGCTTTTTGGGTGTTATTAATACGATTGGTCTCAAGGATTTTGTTATTTTTGACTTAGGCGGAGCCAGTACTGAAATTACATTAGTAAGAAATCGTCAAATTGAACAGTCTGTTAGCTTACCTATTGGTGCTTTAACATTAACCGGAACCTATCAGAAGGGCGATGAGTTTACAGACAAAGAATACAATAAAATGGTTAAGGCCATTAGAAAGACCATAGAGGAACAGCCTTGGCTTAAGAACACTAAAATGCCTCTGTTAGGTATTGGTGGTACTGCACGAAATATAGCCAAAATGGATCAACGTAAATTATCGTATCCTATTACTAAATTACATAACTATGAGATTCCATACCATCGTTTTACAGAATTATTGGATGAGGTCAGATCTAAACCGTTAGGGCAGCGCAAAAAAATAAATGGTCTTTCATCCGAGCGAGCTGATATCATAATTGCGGGAATGAGTATCGTCTATGAATTATTTAATTATGTGAATTGTAAAACCTTAGTCGTAGGTGGTTCTGGCCTTCGAGAAGGCTTATTTTATGATTATTATGGGCATAACTATTTAGGTGGTAATCCTATTATTCCAGATATATTGATTCACTCTGCAGAAAATGTTTTATTGGAGATGACACGTCATGAGCTTGTTCATGCTAAATATATTTGTAGATTAGCTGATACATTATTTGAACAATGGTGGTCCTTGCATAAGGGCGATAATGCGCTGCGCCGTTGTTTGCAAGTAGCATCATTATTGCATGATATTGGCAAACGTGTGAACTATTATAGTCATGCTCGACATGGTTGCTATATGCTGGTTAACAGTAATCTATACGGAATGACACATATTGAACAGGCTTTTAGTGCGTTTCTCGTTATGAATTCTCATGGTTTAACACCTAAGGAATATAAAAACTTCTTGTACGGTAAACTACTGGATGATGAGCAGCGTTCGATAGGGCAAAAGTTGTCAATTATTCTAGCTATTGCTGAGGCTCTTGATGAAAGCCATGAACAGCTGGTTATGAATTTAGATAGTCGAGTTAGTCCAGATGAGGTGCATTTGATTATACAGTATCCAAAGCATCGTGATATTGATATAACAAAAGGGGCTGTTGAAAAATTAGTGAAGCCTTTTAAAAAGGAATTTAAACGTCAGTTAGAAATTGAGTGGTCCTCTCAGTAGGAGGTAGGTATGACATTATCAAAAGTGCTCAGATATGCTATTTTACATGTCGGGTCTAGTAGCATGAGCATTACAATATTAGAATACAAAAGCATTGATGATGTGCGTGTCATCGATTATGCAGCTCGAGAAGTGACCTTTGGAGAAGAATTATTTCAAACTTCACGTCTTAGCTTTAAAACGATTGAAGAGATTTGTGACATTCTTAAGGGCTATAAACAATTAATGGCTGATTATGGTGTGTCTAGATGCCGTTTATATGGCACTACCGTAATTCGGGAGGCCACTAATAGAAGGGCTATATTGGATCAGATTTTTATACAAACTGGCATGCGTGTTGAAGTGATAGATATGCCTAAAGAGGTATATTTTAAGTACGCTCTTGTATATTACGAAATGATGTATCATCATAAGGCGACAGATGAGGATACAGCCTGTCTCTTTGCAGATGTTACATCTGGAGGGGTTGGTCTAACAGCATGGAGAGGAGCATCTTTGTTATTTCAACAAAATATGCACAGTGGTTCTCTCCGTGTTATGGAGTCTTTTAACAGAAATCAAAGGGCTTCTATATCGTTTAGCACTGCTATTACAGAATATTTGCATCGTATGATTAGTCCATTGCGAGAAGAATTGCAATTATTTAATATTAAGAATGTCATATTTTCCGGTGATGAAGCACGTTTAATCTTACAATTGATGGGATATAGTGATAGTGAACCTATTACAACAATTAACCCACAGCAATTTAAAGAGCTAGTAGACTCCTTTGATGGTATTACGGCCACCAAATTGATGAATCGGTATAAGATACCGGAATTTAAAGCTAATATTCTTATGCCTACAATGATTTTGTTTGCAGAAATCATTAATGCGATTCAACCAGAGTCTTTAATATTTAGTAGTTACTCTTTTTCACAAGGTATTAGTTGGTTTTACGGTGTAGAATCTCAAAATCATCCGTATATGTATCAGTTACGTGAGCAAAATGCTGACTTAGCACGTGCTATAGCGGCTCGTTATCACACGGATTCTATACATGATAGGGAGGTTGAACGTTTTAGTTTAGCCTTTTGTAATGCATTGCGTCATAAAGGCTTGCCAGAGCGGTGGGGATATTTGTGTCGCATAGCGGCAATCTTGTGTTCTGTTGGCAAATTTGTAAGCCTTAGAAATCATGGCGAGCATGCGTATCATATCGTCATGGGAACTGATATATTTGGACTTTCAGAGGAAGAAAAACAAGTAGTTGCGAATGTAGTTTATTACCACTATAAAGGGACACCTTCAGATGATGATGATTACTTTAGAGTGCTAACAGAATTACAAAAAATACAGGTTACAAAGCTTGTTGCTATCGTCCGTGTAGCCTGTTCATTAGATGCGGGAAGTAATCAAAAAATAGACGAGATACGATTAGAAGAGAAGGATAAAGAATTAATTGTTCACGTACGGACAAGGGAAAATATTTCTCTTGAATGGTGGACGTTTAATCGAGATTCTATCTATTTTAGCGAAATATTTGGTATGGAAATTTCCTTGACCATAGGGGGTGTATAAGTTGTTTACTAGTCCAAAGTACTATTTTAACCGTGAATTATCCTGGTTAAAGTTTAACCAACGGGTTGTATTAGAAGCGATGGATACGAGCAATCCCTTAATGGAGCGTTTACGCTTTATCGCTATTGCCAGTTCTAATTTAGACGAATTTTTTATGATACGCGTAGCGGGATTACGTCATCAAGCTATGAATGGTATTGTTAAATATGATGCTGCTCATATGGATGCCAAGGCACAGCTCAAAGCTATTGATGAGTCTGTACAGCGTTTAGTTTCGTTACAGTATACCTATTTACATCGTGTTTTAGCAGATTTAAAGGAAAAAGGGTTTAGTTTTTTTCATCCTGAAGAGTTAGATGTAAAGACAAAGGCCTGGTTACGTCATTATTTTGAGGAACAAATCTATCCTGTGGTCACTCCATTGGCCGTTGACTCAGGACATCCATTTCCTTTTTTAGCTAATAATACGATTAATGCTATTGTTCGTATTTTTCAAGTCCAACCTGATGGTACAAAGGATTATAAAATTGCAATTTTGCCAATACCATCAGTATTAGATCGAATTATAGAAGTACCATCTTCATCGAACAAGGAACATAGATTTGTCTATTTAGAGGATGTAATTAGTTATTATGCAATCCAGTTCTTCCAAGGTTATGGCATAGAAGAGGCCATGATTTTTCGCTTGACTCGTGATGCGGACTTAGAAATCGATGAAGAAGATGCAAAGGACTTATTGACCGAAGTAGAGGCCTCTTTACGGCGTAGACGCCGTGGTGATGCGGTTCGCTTAGAGGTTGTTGGAGGTGGTTCTCCTGAATTGTTGCGTACCGTATTGGCAAGTGTAGAACTTGAAGAAAAAGATGTATACCATATAGATGGTCATTTAGATTGTCGTATGTATTTCGATTTTTCAAATTACCCTGGGTATGATAATTTGCGCTATAAACCATTTGAGCCTAAAATACCAAGCGATTTAATTGGCTTCGAAGGAGAAAATTTACTCGATGTGATTCGTAATAGAGATATATTCGTACATCATCCTTTTGAATCCTTTAGTGTGGTTGAACAATTTGTAGCACAAGCTGCGGTAGATCCAAATGTATTAGCTATAAAACAAACCTTGTATCGCGTTAGTGGAGAATCACCCATTATTGCGTCTCTTATAAAAGCAGCGGACAATGGTAAGCAAGTTACTGTTTTGATGGAAGTAAAGGCCCGTTTTGATGAAGAGCATAATATTACTATGGCTCGTAGATTAGAAAAGGCGGGTTGTCATGTTATTTATGGGTTAAAGGGGTTAAAAACCCATTCTAAGATTACAATGGTAGTTCGCCGTGAAGAAGATGGTATACGCCGTTATGTGCATTTAGCAACGGGGAATTATAATGGTAAAACGGCGCGTATATATACGGATTGTGGCATTTTTACATGCAATGATGAATATGGTGATGATGCATCTCGCTTCTTTAATTTGATTTCTGGTTATTCCGACCCACCGATTTGGAATAAGTTTATCGTAGCACCATTAAATTTGAGAGAGAGAATTATGGATCTTATAGACGAAGAAATTGAATGTGCTAAACGTGGTGAAGATGCATATATTATTGCAAAAATGAATTCCTTACTGGATAAAAAAGTCATTGCCAAATTATATGAGGCATCTGCTAATGGTGTACGTATTGATTTGATTGTACGGGGCATTTGTACTCTTAGACCTGGCATTGCAGGTGTTAGTGATAATATTGCGGTACGTTCCATAGTAGGACGTTTCTTAGAGCATCATAGATTGTTCTATTTCCGAAGTGGGGGAAATGAAAAAATCTTTCTTTCTAGTGCGGACTGGATGCCTCGCAATTTAAATGAACGGGTTGAATTGATGATTCCTATTGAGGATAAACGTCATAAAGCACGAATTAAAGGTATTCTAGATTTATATTTAGTAGATGCATTAAAAGCACATCTCATGAGAGCCGATGGTTCTTATTATAAAGTTTCTAATATAGAGGGGCCGTTATCTGCACAAGAAGAGTTAATGGAGGCCGCCAATACACAAGATAGTAGGGAGCAAATGACGGTTATAGAGCGATTTAAACCGATGTTTAAGATGAAAGAATAATGAAGTTCTAAAAGAGCATTATATTGATGTATAAATATAGATTGTAAATCCCCAATCTAAGTATATTTTAGCCGTTTTATTTATTGTAATATGAAATGTAAATGAAAATTTAAAACTTTAATATATTTTATGGTAACAATAGAAAAACTCATAAATATTCATAAATAGAATAATATATACATAGTATACTATATATTGTAGTGACATCTGAGATACCTCTACAATTTTGCTTATATAGTATGTTATCGAAAAATATAGATATGTTCTTACACGGTGGACAAAATGTAAAAAAAACAAAAAAATAAAATAATAAAAACCATATATTATAAGGGTTTATTGTTGATTGTTAACCTTGTGCGTTTGACAGGTTATATCTAACTGTAGTAGAATATGATTGTTACAGGAGGTATTTCGTAATGAGAATTCAAAAGACGCACAAGCGATATATATCGTCTGTGGTTGCTGGATTGATGGTAACAGCAATAACCTTAACTGGTTTTTCTTACAACGATAAAGCTGTTACAGTCATGGCTGATGGTGCAGCTCATACTGTTAAAACACATTTAAATTCGAATGAAGGTATCGTGCGTAACGCAGGTATTAAATTAAATCCGAAAGATAAAGTAATTAGCGATTCTAATTCTGTACAAGAAGGGACAACACTTACAGTAGTAAGAGCATTCCCAGTATCTGTTACAGTAAATGGAAAAACTAGAACTGTTTATACTACACAAACTACAGCAGAGGACTTAGCAGAAGAATTAGGCTTTAAATCTCCTAATTATACCACTGCAGCTAGTGGTGCTATTCAAGCTGGTAGTACTGTGGATATTGTACGTGTTACAAGCCGTGCAGTGAATACTGTGGATCAAGAAATCCCAGTTCAAGTTATTCGTCAAAAAGATGACACAATGGCTCAAGGTGAAGAAGAAGTTGTTCAAGTTGGTCAACCGGGCACTGAACGCGTTCAGGTTGAGACATTATATAATAATGGCACCGCTATTAGAACGAATGAATTGTCTAAGTCTGTAATGACAAATATGGTACCTACAATTATTAAAGAAGGTACTCGTGAAGTAACGACATCCCGTAATGTATCTGGCCGTGCATCTCGTTCTATCGTTATGGAAGCATCTGCTTATTTAGCAGGTGATGGCGACGGTGCTGGTATTACTGCTACAGGTATTCCTGCAGTACGCGGTGTAGTTGCTGTTGACCCTGATGTGATTCCATTAGGTACGCGCTTATTTATTCCAGGCTATGGTGAGGCCGTAGCAGCTGATACAGGCGGTGCTATCGTAGGGAATCGTATTGACCTTGTTATGGACTCCTATGGTGAAGCCATGGACTTTGGTCGACGTGATGTAACAGTTTACGTACTCGATTAATTCATATTAATAATAAAAGGAGATATCCAAGTGATATCTCCTTTTTGTATAATTAACCTAATGAGAAAAGGACGATAGTTTCCAACGAGGAAATATATCGTCCTTTTATTGTATAGATATTAGTCAATATAAGGAATTAGGTATTCATACTTTGTTCCTAATAATTCATTTTTAGGTATAAATTTGAGCGCAGATCCATTGATACAATACCGTAATGATCCATTAGGTCCATCTTCAAAAACATGACCTAAGTGGGCATTACCGATTCGACTACGCACTTCAATACGCTGCATACCGTGTGAGTTATCTTTGTAATATCGAATAACATCCTTTGCTATTGGTTTTGTAAAACTTGGCCAACCACAATGTGATTCGAATTTACGCGATGATCCGAATAGTGGTTCACCCGTTGTAATATCTACATAGAGTCCGGATTTAAACTCATCAGTTAATTTATGACTAAATGGTGCATCTGTAGCAGCATTCTGAGTTACTTCAAACTCTTGCGGTGATAAAGTTTGCAAGTCTTTTTCGGTCGGTTTGTTATAGGCGCTATCGTCTATAAGCGGCTCTTGGGATAAGCCGAGAGGAATGTGACAATAACCATTAGGGTTTTTGTCTAAATAATCTTGATGATATTCTTCTGCTGAGTAATAATTTTCTAATGGCAAGACTTCGATGGCGAAGGGGTTGCTTTCAAAGGATTGAGCACGAGCTAATGTAGTCTCGATAATTGCTTTATCAGCACTATCTGTATAGTATATACCTGTCCGATACTGGATTCCTTCATCCCCGCCTTGTTTATTGATGCTAAATGGATCGATAGCACGCAAGAAATACTGAATTAAATGATCTAATGATAATATATCGGTATCATAGATTACTTTTAGTGCTTCTACATGGCCACTGTCATGACATACATCTTCATAACTTGGGTTTGTAGTAGGGCCGTTGGCATAGCCCACCTCAGTCGATACTATGCCAGGAATTTGGCGAATATAACCTTGTAATCCCCAGAAACAACCACCACCTAAGTATATTGTGCGTTCTTTCATCTAATCACCCCATACTTCGTGTGCTATTTCTTTAACTAATGCTAATTTGGCCCATTGTTCTTCTTCGGTTAATTGATTGCCGATTTCGCAGGATGCAAATCCGCATTGAGGGGATAGGCAAAGTCTTTCGAGAGGAATGTATTTCGTAGCTTCCTTAATGCGAGCCTTAATCACTTCTTTATCTTCTAGTTGTGGATGTTTTGTTGTAATGAGGCCTAATACGACCTTTTTATTAGATGATACTTCACGCAATGGTTCAAAGCCACCGGACCGTTCATCGTCGAATTCTAAGTAATATGCATCTACGTTTTCTTTGGCAAATAGAATTGGTGCCACTGGTTCATAGCCACCACTAGCAGCCCAAGTAGAGTTGTAATTACCGCGACATACATGTGTTGTAAAAGCTAGATCCTGAGGACGACCTTCAAGAGCCAAGTTATTTACGCGTAAGTATTTTGCTGTTTCTCCTTCGATGGTTACACTTTTATCTTTTTGACGGCCAGTCCAATAGCCATGGTCGCAGCACATACCCCATGTACAATCATCAAATTGAATGTTGCGACAACCTGCATCATATAAATCTTTTATAACTTGACGATAGGCTGCTGCAATATCTTGGATTAACTCCTCTAAATCTGGGTAGAAGGAACGTGTTACAGTACCATTATCTTCTCGGAATAATTCTGCTAAGAATTGAGATGGGGCAGGGATGGTTTGACGAGCTATTGTATGTTCATCTTCGAATTGTTTTACGAATTTAAAATGTTCTACGAATGGGTGATTAGTACCTGTAATTTTACCTGTAAGTGCAAGAGAACCTGGTGCTGTTTCTTGGCCGTGGAATTTGTAGCCATGTTCAAGTTCAATTTCTTTTACACCATTGAATCCCCACATGAAATCCAAATGCCAATATGCGCGGCGGAACTCGCCATCTGTAATCACAGGTAGACCTGCTGCTTTTTGTTTTTTGATAAGGTCTGTAATAAGGCGATCTTCGACGGCTGTTAAATCTTCATGACTGATTTTGCCGTCTGTGAAAGCTTGACGTGCCTCTTTTAATTCTGCTGGGCGTAGGAATGAACCTACAATATCAAAATGAAATGGTGCTAAATTGTTAGACATAATAAGACCTCCTATAATAAACGGTATAACCGATAATTTCGATAGGTTTATTATAGCTAAGTCTAACTATATTTAAAAATATCTATATGTTAATGTTTGGTATAGATTAGAGTTATGGAGTCGTTCATATAATAGGGTATTAGTTATAAAGAAAAGTACACCCTTGTGTGGAGGGTGTACTAATATAGTTTGTTAGTCCTATTTTCGTAGAACAAAATATTTATTTTTCGGTGGGCAATTGAATATGTTTGCCATAATTGTTTACATATTGCTCTAAGGCATTAATATATCCTTGTCCTAAACGACTGCGCTGCATTTTATTGTTAGTAATGTAGCCGATATGCATGATGCCTTCTTCTGCTAGGGGCACGGAGATGATACTTTCACCATTGAACTCCTTATCGATAACACCGCTTGATACAGTATAACCATTGAGGCCGATTAATAGACTAAAGAGGGAGGCCCTATCGCGAACGCGTATATGTTTTGGACGCACAACAGTACTAAAAATTTCTTCGGAAAAATAGAACGAATTATGGTCGCCTTGTTCAAATGATACATAAGGATATGGTTCCAATTCATTCATAGAGACCACTTTTTTAGTAGCTAATGGATGTTGTTTGCCAATAAAAATATGAGGGCTAGCCGTGAATAGCTCTGTAAAGGTTAATTCATTGGTATGAATCAATTTTTCTAGAACAGGGCGATTAAAATCATTGTAATATAAAAGACCGATTTCGCTTTTCATATGTGCTACGTCATCAATGATTTCATAGGTTTGTGTTTCCCGTAACGAGAAATCATAAGAGTCTACATCGCTTTGATTGATAAGATCGATGAAAGCATTTACAGCAAAGGAGTAATGTTGTGTAGATACGGAAAATTGTTTTTTTCCGCCTTTATTACTCTTGTATTGTTCTTCTAGTAGTGTAGCCTGTTCTAATACTTGGCGCGCATACCCTAAAAAACGTTCACCCTCCTTAGATACGGTAATACCTTTATTGGTCCGATCAAAGATAGTGATGCCCATTTCCTTTTCTAATTCTTTTATGGCTTTCGTCAAGCTTGGCTGAGATACGAATAAACGTTTTGCAGCCTCGCTAATACTGCCAATATTGGCAATTGTCGTTACATATCGCAATTGTTGTAATGTCACAATTATCTCCTTATTTTACAGTTTTATATAATATTATACTAAACTATTACACCTATTTAAGCAATGCTATATATGTTACAATAATATAATAGATATAAGGAGGTCCTATGTTAAAAGAGGTTATTGTAGTAGAAGGAAAATCGGATATACAACGTATACACCAAGCTATTGACGCTGATTGTATTGCTACGGAAGGATTTACCTTGCGCAAGGGCGTTATTGAACAGATTCGCGTAGCCTATGAGAAGCGGGGCATTATTATTTTTACCGATCCAGATACGGCTGGTGAACGTATACGCCGCGTATTAACGAAGAAATTTCCTAATGCACAACATGCCTTTATTCCTCGTGATGAGGCCTTTGCTAATGATGATATTGGCATTGAACAAGCTTCACCAGAATCTATAATAAAGGCTTTATCTGTACTTCATACGGAATCGTTGGTATCCAGTGAGGAATTTACGATGGCAGATCTTGTACAACATGGCCTTTCTGGATTTTCTAATAGTGCTGATAAACGAGCTGTCGTTGGAGCTGCTTTGGGTATAGGATATGGAAATGGCAAACAGTTTTTATATCGACTCAATCATTATGGCATCAGTCGTGATGAATATGAACAAGCCGTTTTAAGATGTTAATATACTTTCAACAAACATAGTATTAAATTTGTAACAAAATTTAGAATAGGAGTATTCATGATTGAATCTATCATTGCGAGTCCAGAAGTAGTTCATTATATCTGTAAACGTTTTGATATTAAAATGAGCAAAAAGTTGGGCCAGAATTTTCTGATTAAGCGTGGTATTGTTGATGAAATTGTAAAGGCTGCAGATTTACAAGAAGGAGAACCTGTTTTAGAAATTGGTCCTGGTATTGGCACGCTTACACAAGGCTTAGCACAAAGTGGTGCTAATGTAACGGCTATTGAGCTCGATACGCGTTTATTAGAGGTTTTAGATACGACATTAGCTCAATATAGTAACGTGACTATTGTTCATGGGGATGTGTTGAAATTGGATGTGCCGTCCATTATGAATCATGAACCATTCAAGGTTGTTGCTAATTTACCATATTACATTACGACGCCTATTATTATGTCTCTTTTGGAAAGCAGATTGCCTATAGAGCGCCTTGTTGTGATGGTACAGAGGGAAGTAGCTTTACGGATGGTGGCAAAGCCAGGTACGAAGGATTACGGTGCTCTATCGGTGGCTGTTCAGTATTATACTAAGCCTGATATCGTACTAGATGTTCCGCCAAAATCTTTCTTGCCAGCACCTGCCGTAACGAGTTCTGTCATTCGCTGTGTGTTGCGTGATAAACCTCCTGTGGATGTGGTTGATGAGAAATTATTCTTCCGCGTTGTGAAAGCCGGTTTTGCGCAACGACGTAAAACATTTGCTAATACAATGAAGACGACGGGGCTTTCTAAAGATCGAATTGAAGAGCTTTTAGCAAAAGCTAATATTGATGGTCAGCGAAGAGGGGAGACATTTACCCTCCAAGAATTTGCCGATGTAGCCAATGCGTGGGCGGCCTTCATTAAATAATATAATTAAAAGGTCCTAAGGATTATCCTTAGGATTTTTTGGCATAAAAAAGGACCCGAATGGGTCCTTTAGTGTTAGTATAGAATGCCAGCCATTGTTGTAATAATAAAGGCATTAGCAAAGTCGATTAAGAATGCACCTACCAAGGATACAACGAGCCATGCACGAGGGGATGGGCCGTGTTTACTTGCTAAGGATAACATATTAACCAATGCGTTTGGCGTAGCACCTAAGCCGAAACCGATAGCACCTGCACCGAGCATAACGGAATCGTAGTTGCGACCAAATAGGAAGTAAATGATGTATGCAAATACACAGATAAGCGCCATTTGTGCAACTAAGATTGTAATAAGTGGTAATGCAAGGTCGATTAATTGTACAAGTTTCAAGCCGTTGATTGCCATTGTAACGAATAGGGACAATGCTACGTTAGATACAGCATCAAGGGCAGCATCGTTAATCTTGTAGGATTTTGTAAAGTCACCAAAGTTACGAATGATGGCTGCACAAATCATAGAGCCAATGTATGCAGGTAATGGAGTTAAGATAGATAAACCAGCACTTACGATGGTACCAATGCCAAGAGCAAGGCCTATCCACATACAAATCGTTAACAAATCTTGAGAGTTGAATTGCTTTCCGCCACTTTCAACGCGATCTTCGATGTAATCGATATTATCATCATCCATAGTTTCAGGGTTGTCATAAGGTGTTTTTACTTTATGCATTTTGATGATGCGTTCCCCTACTGGGGCACCTAAGATTGTACCTGCTACCATACCAAATGTAGCTGCTGCAACGGCTGCGGATGCAGTACCTGGAATACCAAGTAATTGTTCATAGTATGGACCGAAGGCACCTGCCGTGCCAAGACCACCAATCATGGATACGGAACCGGCCATGATACCGATAATTGGTTCAATACCCAATGCTTTTGCAATGGCAATACCTGCAGTATTTTGAACTACAATCCACACGGCACAAGCAAGGAAGAAGAAGATAATGAAAATACCGCCTTTTTTCAATACCTTTAAGGAAGCCATCAATCCGATGGTGGTAAAGAAGGCAAGCATTAAGAAGGTTTGCAAGGAACCTTCAAATTTAATATCCAAGATATGATAGTAAGAAAGAATTGCAGTTAAAAATGCAAATGGTAGAGCCCCTACAGCTGGTGCTGGCATACACATGCGTTGTAAAAACTTGGAATGTTTATTAATCCAAGTACCTATGAATAAGGTAATTACAGCGAGGCCCACAGTTTGAATCATAGACAGGTTTAGTGTCCATACATCGTTGACTAACTTTAGGTCAATCAGTGGCATAAAATCACTCCTTTTAACAAATAAAAATAATTTATTACATTGTATCATGAACAACTAATTAAATACTATAGAATTTATCATGTATACAAAATATGTATAGATTATATATTCTACGTCTTCCTTATAAATTCCTCTAATGAGAATAGAAAAATTTTTGATTGTATAAATGTGAGAATAAAATAGCGAAGGCTCGATAGTAAGGACCTTCGCCATTTATATAGTGAACTAAGATTTAATTAAATCTCATTATGTAGTTTTGGTGTTGTTAAGAATGTAACATCTGGATTACGCTCTAGAACCCAACCCATTTGCCATTCGTTGGCGATGAGTACAACGGTGCGGTCACGGTTATCCTTTACGATCATTGCATTATCTAGACCTTTTAGTGTGGATGTATCTACGTCTCCGTCAATCCAACGAGCTACACTGTATGGCAATGTATGATTTAATAAATCGACACCGTATTCATTTTTTAGGCGGTATTCCAATACTTCAAATTGAAGCATACCGACAGCGCCAACTACGAAGGAGTCAAGAGCACCTGGTTGTTCAAAGATTTGAACAGCCCCTTCTTGGGCAAGTTGTGTCATGCCTTTTTGGAATTGTTTGCGTTTCATCGTATCTTTTGGAGATACACGAGCAAAGAATTCAGGTGGGAAGACAGGGAAGTCGCCAAATGTAACCTTGTGCTTTTGTGCACATAGTGTATCGCCTACACCCATTGTGCCGGCGTCGAAGACACCGATAATATCGCCAGGATACGCATCTTCTACAATGGTACGTTCTGTAGCCAAGAATTGTTGTGGTTGTGATAAGCGAATCGTCTTATTCGATTGGCGATGCAATACGGACATGCCCTTTTCAAATTTACCAGAGCAGATACGCATAAATACGATGCGGTCGTGGTGATTAGGGTCCATATTGGCTTGAATTTTAAATACTAATGCCGAGAAGTCTTCGCTTGTAGGTTGTACAACCTCTTCGATAGCTTGACGTGGAGCTGGGGATGGAGCGAGTTCTAAGAATTTTTCTAAGAATGGTTTTACCCCAAAGTTTGTCATAGCAGAGCCGAAGAACATCGGTGTCAATTCGCCAGCGCGCACCTTATCAAAATTGAATGGGTCGCCTGCAACATCTAATAATTCGATATCATCAAGCAATGCTTGATATACATCGTCACCTAATAATTCTTTCATGCGAGGGTCAGTTAATGCACCCTTTTCAGAGGCTAACTTTTCTTGACCATGTGTTTCATCCTTAGCAAAGAGCTCGATCGTTTCATGTTCTCTATCGTATACGCCCTTGTATTCACCGTTGATACCGATAGGCCAGTTCATAGGGCATGTACGGATGCCGAGAACGTTTTCGATTTCTTCCATCAAATCGAATGGATTACGACCAAAATGGTCAATTTTATTTACGAATGTAAAAATCGGAATACCCCGTTCTTTAGAAACGGCAAATAGTTTTTTAGTTTGTGCTTCCACGCCTTTTGCTACGTCGATAAGCATGACTGCGCTATCGGCAGCCATTAATGTACGATAGGTATCTTCGGAAAAGTCCTGGTGACCAGGTGTATCGAGGATGTTTACGCGACATCCATCGTAGTCGAATTGTAATACGGAACTCGTTACAGAGATACCACGTTGCTTTTCGATTTCCATCCAGTCAGATACAGCATGTTTTGCCGTTTTACGAGATTTAACGGACCCCGCTAAGTGAATGGCACCACCGTATAAAAGTAATTTTTCTGTTAGTGTCGTTTTACCCGCATCCGGGTGAGATATGATAGCAAACGTACGACGACGTTGTACTTCTTCTAAAAATGTCATAATTCACCTCTGTTGTTTCGCTTGTGAAAGTTTAATTGTATTGTACAATTTTCACATCATTCATATCTTTAAAATTATACATGATTTTGGTAGTTATGACCACTAAATTGTAGTATAATGAGATTTCAAAGAGCGACTACGGGGATTGTCGCCATATGTACGTTAAGGAGGGGACCATGCGGTTATTTATTGCAGAAAAGCCATCTATGGCTCGAGAAATCAGTAAATGTTTGCCGGTAAATAAGAATATACAAAAACGCAATGGTTATTTTATCCAAGGGGATGATGTTGTTACATGGGTTGTAGGGCATGTATTACATCAAGCTGAGCCTGGTGACTATGACGATAAATATATTCGTTGGCGTCCTCAAGACTTACCAATTGTACCTACTGAGTGGAAATTACTCATAACCGATAGCAGTCGTCAACAGTTTGAAACTGTAAAAGAGCTGATTGGAAAGGCCGATATCATTGTCAACGCAGGTGACCCGGATAGAGAAGGTCAGTTGTTAGTCGATGAGGTTTTGTATTTTGTAGGCAATACAAAACCGGTGCAACGGATTTTACTAAATGCTTTGGATGAGAAATCTGTAAAATCCGCATTAGGTGATTTGCGTGATAATCAGGACTTTCACAATTTATATCAATCTGCATTAGCTAGAGCGCGTGCAGATTGGTTAATCGGGATGAATTTATCGAGGGCCTATACATTATCTGAACGATATAAGGGGAATAAGGTAACATTGCCTATAGGCCGTGTAAAAACACCAACATTAGCACTCGTGGTACGTCGTGAACGAGAATTAGCCGATTTTAAACCGGTTGATTATTTTACCGTTAAAATTTTATATACCCATGAGAATGGTACCTTTTGGGCAACGTGGCAACCAAAGGACGAACAGAAAGGGTTAGATCCAGATGGTCGTCTCATTAATAAGGATGTTGCTGAAAGTTTGGTCCAACGCTTGTCGGCAAGTCCCAGCGGCATTGTAAAGTCCGTTACACAGTCTAAGAAAAAGGACCCTCAACGATTGCCATTATCATTGTCCTCTCTACAAGTGTTAGCGGGGAAGGCTTACTCCTATGATCCTCAGACAGTATTAGATACAGCACAGAAATTGTATGAGAAAAAATTAACCACTTATCCTCGTTCTGATTGTGAATACTTACCACCTAATCAATATGGTGATCGCATAGCTATTCTCAGCAATTTAGTGCAATCGGGGGATGAAAAACTTTCACAATGGGCACAAAATGCGGATAGAAATATTAAGAGTCGTGCATGGAATGAAAAAAAGATTACTGCCCATCATGCCATCATTCCAACTACAGTTGCTTGTAATGTAAACAGTCTAACTCAAGCAGAACGTAATATTTACTTTCTCATCAGTCAGGCCTATATTGCTCAATTTTATGGAGAACATGTATATGAGCAAACAAGGATTGTAGTTGGTCAATGCGAGGAAGAATTCGTTGCCAATGGTCGCGTTGTTATTGAAGAAGGCTGGAAGTCCTTATATAAGCGTCAAAAGTCTAAGACTAACGCAGATGGTGATGAACCGGATTTAACCGATGAACGAGGGGCTGAATCGGGACCTAAAAAGGATGCTATCGAAGAAGCGGATCATTTACCAGCTGTTAAAAAGAATGATGATGTGGAATATACTGATTCATCTGTAGAGGCAAAACAGACAAAACCACCATCCAGATTTACGCCGTCCACATTATTGCAGGCGATGAAGGAAATTCATAAGTTTGTAAAAAATGAAGAACTCAAGAAACAATTGAAGGCCGTATCCGGTATCGGAACGGAAGCGACGCGGGCAAATATTATTGATGAATTAATCAGTCGTGGGTTTATGAAGACGTCGGGCAAGAAGCAGGTGTTATCTCCTACCGATACGGGATATCTCTTGGTAGATGCATTGCCTGATGAATTATTATATCCTGATGAAACCGCAGTCTGGGAAGAACGACTTGCTCTGATGAGTGAAGGTGAGGATACACTGGAATCGTTCTTGAAAGATCAAATTCAATTCTTGCAACACTTGATCGATAAACTTGGCTTTGATAAACAGGTAAGTCGCGACCAAATGATGCCAAATGTGGTCCGTACCATTTCGAATCAGAATTCAAAACGACCAATGGATGCCAATCAAGTCAACCGAAAGGATTTACCTGAATGTCCATCCTGTAAAAAGGGGCGTTTACAACAACGTAACGGTAAGTTTGGCGCCTTTTTAGGTTGTACTAATTATCCGTCTTGTCGATATACTCAACCTGTTGGCGGTGAACAAAACGTAAGTGCAAATCTAGAGGTTCCGGAAGAGTCAAAGCAATATATATGCCCTCGATGCAAAAAGGGATATTTTGTAAAGCAACAGATGAGCGGACGTACTACATGGGTTTGTAGTAATCGTTCTGCTTGTAAGACTCAGTGTATGGATGTAGAGGGTGTACCGAGTATCTATGCAAATCAAAATAAATAATGGCACATAAAAAATGCGTGTAGCTTATGATATGCTACACGCATTTTTGTGTTATCTTCGATTGCCACGTCGACCTGTTTGTGATGTAGAGGCACGGCGTTGTCGAGTATTGGAACCCTTATGGCATCGAGCCTTATGGGCTTTTGCTTTTGTAGATTGATAGGAACTTGTGATTTTAGGTTTTGATGTTGTTTTTTTGCGTTTTGGCGCAGTGCTGGCATTACCTTTAGTTTTGATTTGCCCATCTTTTGTGTATTTTGTTAAGGTTGCTTGAATGGCACGTTCTATGCGTCGTAACCAAGATTCATCGGCTGGCGTAGCAAATGTAACGGCTATACCAGAATTACCTGCACGACCTGTACGACCGATACGATGGATGTAGTAATCTACATCATGAGGTACATCATAGTTGTATACATGAGTGATGCCCTCAATATCGATGCCGCGCGCTGCAATATCAGTAGCCACTAAAATTTGTGTTTTTGCCTTGGCAAAGTCTCGAAGTATTTGTGTGCGTCGGCCCTGTGTTAGGTCGCCGTGCATTTCAGCAATGTTGAGACCTGCAGCTGTCAACTCATAGGATAGTCGAATGGCGCCTTCTCGCTTGTTACAGAACACGATTGCCAAATATGGATTATCTTCTTGGATCATCTTGATGAGGCGAGGTGTTTTATCCTCTGGAGTCATCATGTATACGCGTTGGTCAATTGAGTCTAGTGTAATGTGTTTACCTTCCGCTGTTACAGATACCGGTTTTGTCATATATGCTTTTGCTAGGTTGCGTATTTTGTCTGGAATTGTAGCAGAGAAGAGTAACAATTGTCGATTCGCATCTGTTTGACCGATTAGGTTTTCTATGTCTGGTAAAAATCCCATGTGAAGCATTTGATCCGCTTCATCTAATACTACGCGACGGATTGAATCGAGATGGAGGGAGCCGCGCTTAGCGTGGTCCAATAAGCGACCTGGTGTACCTAGGATAACGTGAGGACGTCTACCAAGTTGTTGTAATTGGGATTCAATCGTTTTACCACCGATGAGAGGGAGAATGTCCACACTTAACACTGCACCAAGTACCTTTGCCTCGTCAGAAATTTGCTTGATTAGCTCTCTAGTTGGCGCAATGATAAGTACTTGCTCTTGGTGTACATCTGTGTGAACGCGTTGCAAAATCGGCAATAGGAAGGCAAGTGTTTTGCCTGTTCCGGTTTGTGCCTTTGCAATAATATCGTTGCCTTTAAAGACGATGGGAATCGATTGCTCTTGAATCGGCGTTGGTTCCTTGATGCCTTGTTTTTGTAAGGTGCTAATGAGTTCGTCACAAACGCCTAAGGATTTAAAAGATTTCATGTGTCGTCCTTTCTTTAATACATATTATATTAATTATACCTAATCTATTAGAGTGGAGCAAATAATCTATTAGGGTAGAGCAAATTTATATCATTATGGAATACTCTAGAGTGAATAATGAGTGTTGAATAACATCTGATAAAATAAATAAAATACGGAAAATGAGAATATAATGGCTGAAATTGAGATTTAAAATTTTGATAATGACAAGTAATTTTTGAAATTCAATAGTAAAAATGAGAATGAATATATGGTAAACTGATAACAAAATAACCTTAATTCTTATTTTTGGTAATGAGAATCGTTTTTTTGCATGAAATGTCTAGTATGAAAAACCTTTATTTTATTAGTGTGTATCGTATATTTTAAAAATGTGTATAATCATATTTAATAATAAGTATAAATATTTTGAATAACAAAATGATAATTGTTGTTGAAATTATAAATGCGCATGATATAATGATTTAAGATATTAATACGCATTATTCGTTGGATATGTGTTTAATATGAGGTTGTTAGATACAATAATTAGGAGGTGTAGTATGGCTATCAAGAAATTGAAGGACATGAAGCCTGGTGAATCTGGCGTTATTAAAGCTCTTCATGGCAGCGGTAATGTTAAGCATCGGTTGGTTGACATGGGTCTTGTACACGGTACGAAAATTCATGTCATGAAATTTGCTCCGTTGGGCGATCCCGTGGAAATCAAAGTAAAAAACTTTGAATTAGCACTTCGTACAAGTGAAGCTGGCATGATTGATGTAGATGTTCAATAGGAGGTTCAAATGGCAGAAAATGGGCAAATTCGCATTGCCTTAGCAGGTAACCCTAACTGTGGTAAGACTACAATGTTTAACAATATCACAGGGGCGAAACAACACGTTGGTAACTATCCAGGTGTTACAGTAGAAAAAAAAGAAGGTTATACAAAATTTGAAGGCCAAGAGTTGATGTTTATCGACTTGCCAGGTACATATAGTTTGACAGCACGTTCTTTGGATGAATTGGTAGCTCGTAACGTTATTGTAAATGATAACCCTGATGTTATCGTTAACGTACTTGATGCATCTAACTTAGAACGTAACTTATATTTAGCAGCACAATTAGTGGAACTTGAAAAGCCAATGGTTATCGCTTTAAATATGGCGGACGTTGCTGAAGATATGGGTATCAAATATGATATCAAAAAGATGTCTGAAATGACTGGTGCTACAATTGTTAGTACAGTAGGTCGTACTAATATTGGTACAAAAGAATTGCTAGAAGCAACTATCAATGTGGCAGCTACTAAAAAAGCACCAGGCGTAACTGTTAACTATGGAGATTTGTTAGAATCTAAAATTGCAGAACTTGTAGTAGAACTTCAAAAAATTGGTACTGTTACATATCCACTTCGCTGGATTGCTATCAAATTGCTCGAAAAAGATGCGGATGTTATTGGCAAAGTTATGCGCTTTGAAAATACAGAAGTTGTTATTGAAAAAGCGAAAGCGATTCGTGAAGAAATCAAAGATCAAGTCGATCTTGATGTAGTATTCCAAGAATATCGTCACCGTTTTGCTGTAGAAGTATATAATAAATGCTTAACACAAGCGCCAACAACATTGGAAACACGCTCTGATCGTTATGACAAAATTTTAACACACCGTATTTGGGGTTTACCAATTTTTATGTTGGTTATGTGGTTATTGTTTAACTTCGTAAATACAGTTGGTGCTATTCCACAAGGTTGGATTGAAGATGGGTTTACTGCATTACAAGCATGGGTAGTTACAGTAATTCCTGAAGGGCAATTACAATCCTTGATTTCTGATGGTATTATCGCCGGTGTAGGTGCTGTATTATCCTTCGTACCATTAATTCTTTTACTATTCCTTGGGATTTCCTTCTTGGAAGATACTGGCTACATGGCTCGTGCAGCATTTGTTATTGACCGTGTAATGCGTGCATGTGGCTTACATGGTAAATCCTTTATTCCTTTATTATTGGGCTTCGGTTGTTCTGTACCATCTGTAATGGGTGCTCGTATCCTCGATAACTATAAGGATCGAATGGTGACTATCTTGATTACACCATTTATGAGCTGTTCCGCTCGTTTGCCTGTATATACATTGATTGCAGCAGCATTTTTCCCACCTGAATGGTCTGGTACTGTAGTATTTGGTGTGTATGCATTAGGTATTGTATTTGGTATTATCTTTGCTAAAGTTTTCCGCAAATATTTATTCTCCGGTGATGCTGAACCATTCGTAATGGAATTACCGCCATATCACTTGCCTACCTTAAAAGCAACTTTGATGCATATGTTTGAACGCGGTATTTTGTACCTCAAAAAAGCTGGTACATTTATCATGGCTGCATCTATCATAGTATGGTTCATTACAGCGTATCCAATGGATGTGGAATACTCCAAAGATTATGATGCATTGCATGATCAAGTAG